>Ga0302320_10016840_pt1 | contig 14888 bp, 11 predicted proteins | sample Bog_T0_3_FD_202130 | JGI IMG/M metagenome (GOLD analysis project Ga0302320, IMG submission 202130) | Peat permafrost microbial communities from Stordalen Mire near Abisko, Sweden - Bog_T0_3 | ecosystem: Environmental > Terrestrial > Soil > Wetlands > Peat | place: Sweden: Abisko, Stordalen Mire...
GTCTTCTCTTCCCCGTACTTCGGTCCATCCAACACAACCCAATCTCCAGCTGCCTGAACTCGATTACGAATCGACGCTTCATATTCTTTATCGATGGCGTTGCCGACGATATGAAGTTTGCAGTTCCCGCCTGCAGCCCTTATCCGGCTCACAATATCAATCGCTGATTCCAGTCGCTTGGAAGGAGCAATTCTACCGATCCATACGAAATCCGGTCGTCGTTCTTCCCAGTTCGACAGATTCTTTCGAACAGGAACAGGTGGATATATTACCGGTGAATTCACGCCTTCGCCGACTAGCACCCGAGCAACCCAATCAGAATTCGACACCAACAGATCATCGTGAAGTTGGTCCCTTCCAGACCTGTCGCACAGTAATGACCCCAGGCGCCTGTAGATGCCTCGAAGCGACCGCCCGCGTGAATGATCCGGCGATGCCGCCTCGCTTAAGCTATTGCGCGGCGTTTCGAGCCAATTCAGGTCGGCAAGAAATTGAATGCCGCGAACTCCAAAGTCGAGTAGGTTCATCGCACTGATGCATACATCGAACTCTCGTGCACATCGCCTCGCAAAACGCTGAAAGAGCGGGCCCTGAAGCGCTGACATGGGCAACCCGGATGGAGTGGGGATCGTCGGCAGGATCCGGATAGAAAAGTCTTCGTCGGTTAGGGTTGTGCCCGCAAAGCGGTTAAACTCGCTAAGATTAAACTGCCTGGTCGTCACCAGTGTCACCCGATAGATAGAGCACAAGCACTGGATCAACCACATGGCTGTCACATCGGGGCCGCCCCTGTTCAATGAGAAGAAAGGCATGTATACACCGATGGCCGGTCGCGAGTTTGGCACGACGTTCATAGTGATCGCTTCTCTTCTTTGAATCACTGGACGAATCTCAAAAGCTCTTCGATGTTTCCAAATGCCCGGTCGAGCAGGTTCGCATTCAATTTGGGAATCCCAGTCAACACCGTCATTGCCACGCGGATCGCAAGACCCAGATAGCATCTCGTCACTGAAAGCTTGTGCTTTCGAACGAAGTAGAGCCGATTGCGGACCTCGTACCGGCCAAACTGCCTCGCCGATACTCTGCCCATCGATGAAGGAAAATGCGAGAACCCGGCATCGGCAACCACCGCTAAGCGTCCTGAGCGGCTAATCGTATAGCTCAAATCCAGGTCCTCGAGATAGCTATATTTCTCGAAGGTATCGTCAAAGAGGTTATGCGAGAAGACGTCTCGACGAAAGATTGATGCTCCCGATGGAAGCCACTCCACAAACTGTGTTTCCGTCACTTCCCCGATAACCGTCTGCCAACCGCTCTGCGAAACGCTCCCCGGCGAAGGCGAATAGAGACCGAGCCGTCGAACTATCGAACTGTTCTTGAGGACTGCCCTACCACGGTCGGGGTAATTCCGAATATTGAACGCCGCTCCCAGCACATCGCATGGCGCTTCTTCCCAGAACTTGAGCATGTTTTCAAATGCATCTGGCTCAAACGTCGTGTCATCGTCCGCAAACCCAATCAGTGTGGTCGTGGCCTCACAAGCTCGTATTCCCGCATTCCGCTGTGCCGCTGCTGAAGGTGGCCAGTGCCTTAGATAACGAACTCCAAGTTCCGGAAAACCGATCGCCACTGACTCGACGGGCTCGCTGCTGGCATCAACAATCACAATCTCTGCGGGCGGAACTGTTTGCGAAGCGAGACTCTTCAGAAGCGTTCGCAAATCATTCGGCCGGTCCTTTGTGGCGACAATCAACGAAATGCTATTCGATATCATGATCAACTCGCAGTCGTTCGTTCGTTGCAATCTTTGCTGAGAACACCGGCGACGCACGCCTGCGCCTTCTTCATGAATGACTCCGTGTTGGCAACAGTTGCGCGTTTCGAGAGGTACGCTCTTAAACCGTTTTGAAGTAATGAATTCTTCAGCACGGCTACAATCGCTTCCACGGCATCGCGATTATCCGTGAAGAGTAGCCGCGGGTGTTCAAGGATTTCCGCCTGGCCGCCGTCGTTGGGCGCAAACACAATCGCCCCCGCCTTAACCATCTCTGCTACCGAGATTCCGAATGACTCGGCGCCTCGCGCTTGAATTCCGAATCGGCATTGCGTAAGAATTTCGGCCTTTCGCGCACCGCTCACCCGCCCCTCAACAACGATCCAATCCGCGCGGTCGCCACACAGGCGAGCAATGCTTCTTCCATAAGAATCGTTTTCGATCTTCCCGCAGAGATGCAATTGCACAGCATGGCCTCGTCCACGCACCTCTTCAAGGATGGCGATCACGCGCTCCACTTGCTTCTCAGGCGCGATGCGTCCGATCATCACAAACGACGGCCGCTTGTGTTCCCATGCCACTTCAGGAAACTGCTCCCACACCGGAGGATAGATCACCGATGAACAATCAACCCCGCACGCTTGCTTCATCAAATCGGCCGTCCACTGCGAATTGGCTATGACCAGGTCGTCCTTCAGAACATCCCGGCCTGAGGGGTTTCCAAATGCCGCGGCAAATCTCAAGTAGGCTCTCCGCAGCAGCGAGTCCTTGTAGATGAAACCAGGCGTGGGTGGATCGATCTTCTCGCGAATAGGAATGTGCCAACTGAAATCAGCAAGAAAATGAATTGCGGGAAGGCCCCAGTCCGTGGGGTTATAAGCGCTGATCCGCACATCGTATTCACCGGCGATTCGCCGCGCGAAGCGCTGGTAGCAAGTTCCGCGCAAGGCGGCCACCCTCATGTTCCTTGCAGGAAACGGAAAAGGCGCAATGCGTACCCGCACATCGTTTTCCTTGATGTTTGTTCCGTAAAATGCGTTCAGAGCCTCCAGGTCCCAGCCCCCCGTTGTTGCCACCGTCACGTCATATTCCGTGTGCAGCGCCTCAATCAGCCACATCACGCTCGCCTCTGAACCACCAAATCCCAGGATCGGATGACCGATGACCACCTTCCGGCGCGTACGCTGAAATGCGGGAATGGCGACACCGTCTCCAGCCTTGCTTACCAATTGCCCGCGCGCGGACTGGACAAATTTCTCCGCGCTGAACGCCTCCGCCCGCTGCCGCAGCTTCATGCGCAAACTCTCTTGCAAGTCAGGGTTCGACATTGTGGCGCATATCTTGTCTACCGCCTCGTCCACGTTTCCAAACAGCAACTCGGGGCGTTGAAGAACCTCCGCTTGGCCCCCGTCACTCGGCGCAAAAACAATGGCTCCAGCTTTCATCATCTCTGCCACTGAGATTCCGAATGGCTCCGCTTCCCGCGTTTGTATGCCGAATCGGCACTGCGCCAGAATCAGCGCCTTCCTTCCCCCGCTCACGCGCCCCTCGGGAATAATCCAATCCGCTCGATCGCGACAAAGCTGTGCAATCCTGCGTCCGTACTTGTCATTTTCAATTTGCCCGCAAAGATGCAGCCGAACAGCATGCCCGCGTTCCCGCACGCCTTCAAGAATGGCGATCGCCCGCTCAATCTGTTTCTCCGGCGAGATGCGGCCGATCATCGCAAAAGCCAGTTCCTTCTTCTCCCATGGAATGGTAGGAAATTCCGCCCACACCGAGGGGTACACAACAGCACCACACTCCACTCCGCACCACCGTTTGATCAGGTCCACGGTCCATTGAGAGTTCGCGATCAGCAGGTCATCCCGAAGAACGCGCCTTCCCGAAGGACTCCCGAATCGCGCGGCGCTGCTGAGATACGTCCTGCGCAACAGCGAATCCCTATAGAAGAATCCCGGCGTCGGCGGATCGATCCTGTCTCGAATCGAACGATGCCAACTGAAATCGGCGATAAAGTGAACGGCGGGAAGTCCCCAGTCGGTCAGATTGTAAGCGCTGATTCGCAGGTCATATTCCCCGGCTATCTTCCGCGCGAAGCGCTGATAACAGGCGCCGCGAAGGGCCGCCATGCTCAGGCCGCCAGTCAGAGGCGGAACCGGCGCAATTCGCACCTTCACCTCATCGGCAGCAACGCGTGTTCCGTAGTAGGCGTTCAGCGCCGACAGGTTCCATCCGCCCGTCGTCACCACCGTCACGTCGTGATCGCGCTTCAACGCTTCAATCAACCACATCACGCGAGCTTCCGACCCGCCAAATCCCATAATCGGATGCCCGATAACAGCCCTTGGCCGGTGCCCCGGTTGCGGCACGAGCAACGCGCCGAGCTCTTGCACGGATTGTGATTCGTTCGCAACTAACATGAAAAGTGACCTCGAGAAAAGGCGTCTGGACATCCGGCTTTCGGCCTCTCGCTTTTTTGTGGATGCCAAGGACGATGCGAAAGAACTTGTCACTCCACGATGAAAGCGGCCTGCTGATGGTCCGGGACAAAACCAATAGGTTTGCAGGAAAGATTCCTCGCGGCCTTAAGTTCCTCGAACGCTTTGAACTCGTGAGTCTTCCATCCGGGATAGTTCCAGTACTCGTCAAATTGGATTACCGTCCCTGAGGAGATCCGGTCGCCAAGAAGATCGAAGGCGCACTTCGTTGATGAATACAAATCGCAATCAATGTGAAGAAATGAAACCTCCCCGGAATGATGTGAAAGAAACGCCGGCAACGTGTCGCTGAACCAGCCTTGAATCAGGGAAACGTTCTTTGGTACCTCAGGGAGAGGCATTGCGAATGCCCCTTTCTTGAATCCAGTTCGCCAGTCCTCCGGAAGCCCATCGAACGAATCAAACCCATAGACCTGTGATCCGGTCTGCCCGGCAAGATGTCGAATCGATCGCCCACTGGCGACACCAAACTCAAGAAATAATCCCTTGGGCTTGGACAGGGCGACGGCTGCGGAAAGTAGGTCGAGGTCAGTGTCAAATGCTCGGGTCGTCGAAAAGTGCTCGTCATGATATTCAGCCGACTCGAATGCAGCCTTAAAGAATGAAATCTCTTGAAGATTAAAGCTGTCTCCTCGCCGCTTTCTGAATGTCGGCGCGGCGCGGCGGGCAATTCGGTCGAAGTAGCGTAACGCAACATGGTTCATTTCGTCCCCTTCACACGTCTTGGGCAATTCATTCCGTTGCCGCCACAACGTTTGCGCGGCGATTTCTAATCCTCAGATCAACCCTTTTCTTCGTAGTGCAATCCCCATTGCAATCACGATGGAGAACTCGACGATCAGGACGCTGATTGCCGGCCCGGAAATGCCAAAGTGTCGAATGAACGGGATCAACAGCGCCAAATTCAAAATTCCTGAACCGAGTGCTATGTTCCGCACGGTTGCGTTCATCCGATTCGCCAGCAATCCCTGCACTCCCAAAACGTTGTTCATGCCAATCGCAAAAACATTGAAGACTAGGATCTGCAGGACCGGGATCGACGGCTCAAATTTTGCACCGAGATAGCGGCGCACGATAAAAGGAGCAGCCAGGCAACCCGCAAAGGATAGGAGCAGCGTTGCGCAAGCTGTGACGATCAAGACCAGTCGCAGGTTTCTTCGTCCCCTGACCCTATCCAAGGCGAACGTGCGGACAAACCGGGGATAAAGAACCTGCGGAACCGGGCCCCAAAGGGAACGAACACCGTTCGCCACGCGATCCGCCGCTGCGTAGTAGCCAACTTCAGTGGCGTTGGTCATCAGCCCCAGTACGAAAGCGTTCGAAGTTGTGTAAAGGGAAATGAAGACGCTGGAGAGAAAATTGTCCCACCCCTCGCGCAACTGAATCAGCACGCCTCGAAAATCCGGCCTCGATAGCTTGACGTCCATGTCCCTGCAAATTAGCCAGTGGCCGATGCACGCGCCCCCGATGACTCCAAGCCCATTCAACACTGGAACCCAGATGTAATCTCCGGCATGACGGACCAGAGCGAAAGTTAAGACCATGGCCACCGTGCGCGAGATGAGTCCTAGGATCGTGATGTACTTCATCTTCTCGATCCCTTGAAAAAACCATTCCGGCCCCAGGACGCTCCCGATCACCACGGTGTAACAAGCCATGTACAGCCCCAGTTCGGAGCGCCTCTGCGGCTGAAGCTCCACAAATAGAAGCATCAGGACGAACGATAGGGCCGCGAGAAATACCTTAGCCCAGATTACCTGCGAAAAAATGATGCGCAGTCGCTCCGGCGAATCCCGTTCCGCGGCGATCTGTCTCGTGGCGGAAAACCCGAAACCGTAGCTCACCAACATCGCGAAGTAGGCAATAAGTGCCTGTGCAAACGCGATCTGACCAAAATGCTCTACGCCGATTACGCGCGTCAGATAAGGCAATGTCAACAGCGGAAAGGCATACGTGGCGTACTGTAATACGGTCAATGACGCGAAATTCTCGACGAGGGATTTTCGCGATCCGCCCTCTCGGACCGACGACGCATAACCTCTGATCCGTATCGAAAGGGGAGTACTCGGAATATACGCCACGGGCTAAATCCAATTCTGGTAAAGGTATCGCTAAAATGCCTTGATTTACTGCTGCCGTGACCTCAGGTTTCTAGGCTCCATTCGGCTCATCAGGAAAGTTGAGCTACTTCCCGGCGTGCGGCGGCAAGTATCTGCTTCGGAACGGCCTGGAATAAGAATCCCTCCATGCATCGAACCTCACCCGTATCTCTCCAATTGGAACTCTCCGAAGTAGAACGGCCCTGAAGTACGTCAGAAAAAAATGCGCATCGATGACAACCTTTCCCAGCGGTCCGGTCTCGTAACTGCGCAACGAGTGAAGCCTATTTCGCCAAAGGTGATAGCTACGCCAGAGCGGAGATGCGCAGTCAGGTTGGCTCAACAGCCTCGTCATTCGGGCAGCTGTAATGCAAAGGATAGGGCCAAGATTCAACTCGGAGACGCGGATGCAGTACTCTGTGTCGTCGAATAAGATAAAAAAATCGGCGCGCGGGAGCCCAGCCTTTTCGATGACTGAACGATGAACTAAAGGGCCCTCAAAAGAAACTGTCGAAACTTCAATCCTCGGCGGAATCCGGGAGACATCATTGAAACGTCGACACAAGTAGGACTCCAGTCTCCAGTCCCTCTTTCCTTTGATCCGAACATGTGCGACCTCCACAATCTCCCCCGCTACGGAGAGATGCAACGGCGAAACGATTCGTGCGGCATCTGTGCCACTGAGTAACATTTCAAGACAGCTCCGCCCCGGCAAAACATCGTCGTCCATGATCCAGATGAATTCGAATCCGTCTTCATAGGCACGCTTCATCCCATGATGAAATCCGCCGGCGCCTCCAAGGTTTTCCGACATCCGGATGTACGTGACCGAATCCGCATAACGCGCTCGAATCAGATCGCCCGTGCCATCCGTCGAGGCGTTATCAATTACGTAAAGCGCTTCGACCGCCCTCGTCTGTCCCAGGATGCCGTCGAGACACTGGCACAGCAGGTCCTTGCGGTTAAACGTCACCACAACCGCGGCCACCGTCGATTTTGCTTGCGTTGAATTCATGCTTCTCCTGGTCAGAATTACGCGTCGGGTGAATGGCCGTTCGCTCTCATGCTGAGCATTTCCAGCCCCACATGAAATAGAAACTGCGGGCCGTCCAGCAGGTCCCGCCGCCAAAGCTTCTTCGGCTCCTTGAGGAATCGATACACCCACTCAAAACCAAGATTGCCAATCCAGCCCGGGCAGCGCGAAACCGTGCCGCCCACAAACGCAAACGCCGCCCCCACACCGATAGCAACTGGAACCTTCAGCCGATCAAGCCTTTCGTAAATCCACACATCCTGCTTCGGCATTCCCAGCCCAACCCAAAGCACGTCTGGCCGCGCTGCGTTGATGCGATCGATCGCTTCCTGGTCCTCTTCCGCCGTAAGTGCGCGAAACGGCGGCGAGAAACTACCCACGATTTCATGCTCCGGATACTCCGCGCCAACTGTATTAGCCAGGGACCCAAGCGTCGCTTCCGTATCTCCGTAAAAATAACTGCGCAATTTCTTCCCTCTGCTCCTGCGGAAGAATTCGCGCATGATCTCTGCGCCCGGTGCACGCTCTGCTTTCCTGTGCCCGCGCAGCCGTGCCACCCAGACTGGAGCGATGCCGTCCGGAACCCAAAGTTCTGCACTGTTCAAAATCGCTTGCAACCGCGTATTGCGATGGGCCTCCCACAGGCCGTGAAACCCCGTCACCACAACCCTGCGGCATTTGCCATCTCGCGACTCGATCCACTTCTCCATGTGATCAACCGTCCGCGAGACCGAAACAAGATCGACGCGCGAACCAAGCACGCGCACAAAAGGCTCTGTTGTTGCTGGACGTGGTGCTTCCTGAGTATTCATCGGAGATTCCTTCAAGCAGATTGAGTGATACTTGACAACCGGAGGGAAAGCTTCTTTCCGAAGCGAATGGCAGGATCTTCAACCCAGTGGTAAAGCACAACTGCCGCAACAGCTATCAAGGCGCATGAGAAAATGGCGCTCGTGAGAGCAGAACTAATGCGAAGTCTGTAAAAGAATAGCCAGAGGATGGGAATGTGGCTGACGTAAATCCCATATGAGTACTTTGCTACTTGTCGACTGAGTTCGTTTAGCCATTGAATGCGAATATCAGCGAACAGTGGCAGGAGAATCCCGACGATCAGGCAGAACATCCAGTCGCTTGCCAGGTCAAAGGATCGAGGCAGCCAAACGCCGTGATCCGATCTGAGGGCTCCATGGAATGCTTCTGAAACGCTCGGCCCATAAACTCGAAGGGCGTCGATGATGCGATAGCAGACGCAGAGAGCGACGAGCGAGAGCGCCCAAACCCATCCAGGAATTCGTTGCTTCATTTCCTTCGCCAGTCTCCAGGCCAGCACACCGGCAAGGAAGCATGGAACATAGCGCGTGAGCAGGAGTTCTTGATCGAAACTTCTTCCTCTGAGCGCGTACTCAGCCAACGCGATCATGACGCCAGCGAACCAAGCAACAAACGCCGCACCCGGAGAACGCAGACGACAAAATAACAGAAAAAGCAGTGGCAGGACGGCATACATTTGGAGCTCATAAGGGAGTGACCAAAGCACGCAAAGGATTGACCCGGTGCCGGTAATGTTCTGAACTAGAAATACATTTGAAATAACGGTAGGCCACCCTGCCCAAACATATCCTTGTAACCATGGGCTGGACGGAATGCGGAACGCGAGAACCACGAGCACGGATAGGATGCTCAACGGGAAAATTCGAAACAGTCGTCTAACAAAAAAGGCAACGGCAAGCTGCTGACCGGCTGTGCCCATTCGTTCCATCGAAAGCATTAAGACGAACGCCGTATGAACGAAAAATAGAAGAACACCAAAATGACCTAAATTTCCAAATCCGCGAATTCCCATCACCGCCAGGCAGTGTCCGATCAATACAAGGCCGACAGCAACCGAGCGCAGCAAATCTAGATTCGTGAGATCTCGACCCGCTTCGTTATGCAGCGTCTTTCGCGATGCTGGGAGCGACCCAGCTTCGATGAGCAATGCAGACCTGGACACTTTGATTGCTCCCTTACGTGTTTCCTTGGAAAATCAAAACGATGCGAAGAGTTGATTTGTAACAAACTAGCTAGCCTTCGCGCTCCGGTCATAGTTGTACCGGTAATGTTTGTAGTACGTGTAAGCGTCCGAAGATGTATTCTGCGTAACCTGGTTCAGGATCACGCCGATTACGTTGGCATGGACACGTTGCAGCGAGTTCACGACGGCGCCCACAGCCCTGCGCCTGGTTTCCCCCGCCCGGCTGATGATCACAACCCCATCTGCCGTGGCTGACATCTGCAGGCACTCCGCAAATCCAAGCAGCGGCGGCGAGTCAAGGATCACCAAGTCAAAGTCCTTGGCGAACTCGTCCAGAAGAACCGCAAGCTTGGGTCCGATCAGATCAGCGGCACGATGAGAGCCGGGACCTGAAGGGAGAATGGTGAGGTTTGGCCTGCCCTCCGGGTGCAGCAGCACATCTTTCCAGACAGCAGTGCCGGTGAGAACGTTTGAGAGCCCCGCCTGCGGAGACAAGCCGAACCTGGCATGGATACTCGGCCGGCGAAGATCCCCATCCACAAGCAACGTCCTCTTGCCGCTGGCTGCATTGGCAATTGCAAGGTGCACGGCCAATGTTGTCTTTCCTTCAGACGGCTCTGCACTGGTGACTACAAGCGAACGCAGGCGTTGGTCCAGGTCGCTCAGCAAAATCGTATTGCGGATGGTTCGAACCGATTCTTCGTAATTTGAAATCGAGCTGTAATAGCGTTTACGATTCGCATTCGCAATCTCTGGCTGCAGAATGCTTGTGGACTTGGAGGAAGGTTTCGGCAGTATCCAGGAAGTCCGATCCAGCGGCAACATTCCAATAACATCCGTGCGCAGAAAACGGCTCGCCTGTTCAGGGTCGCGCAGCGTCGTATCCAGGCTGTCGAGAAACACTCCCGCGCCAATTGCCAGAACCGATGAGAAGAGAAAAGCCAGCAAAAGATTTTGCTTCGTATCTGGATATACCGGGCTCGACGAAGGGCGGGCAAAATCGGCAATCCTGATGTTGTTATTCTGGAATCCAGCATTGATGTCGGCTTCATGAATCTTGGTGACAAGTTGATCGTAGAGCGTTTTGTCCGCCCCGGCCTCTTGCTTCAACTGCTGATATTGAAATGAGCTGGCGTTCAGATGATCCCATTCCGCCTTCGTCTGTTCAACCGCGCTTTTCAGCATCTGTTCGCGGCTTTGACTCTTTCTGTACGAAACGGTTACTCGATCGCTGATGTTGTGCAGCTCTTCTTGCACCTGCTTCTCAATTTCAGTCACTTGGGAAGCAACTTTGTGGTACTCGGGATGACTTGTGCCGTATGTCGCTTTGATTTCCGCAAACCGTTGCCGCGTTTGGTTAAGAGTCCCAACAAGTTGCGCCAGCGTCTGGCCTTGTGACGATGCTTCCGCTGCTTCAATCGAACCGGATTTTACCGCGTTGTAATCCGCCTCGTCGCGCACTCGATCGGACTGAGCGCTCGTATAGTCCGTATTCAGTTGCAGCAGTCGCGCCGAAAGGATACTGCCCTTCTCTTCCGGGTTGATAACCTCGTATTCCTTTTCAAATTGCGCGAGCGCCAAGTTGGAGCGCTCCATTTTTGCCTTCAATTCATCAAGCTGCTTTTCCATGAAAGAGGACAAGGCGGCGGACGATCGGATGCGGATCTCGTACGTGTGCGCCACATAGGACTTCGCAATGGCATTCGCAACGTCGGCAGCGGCTCGCGGATCGGGCGCGCGGTAGTTGATAAGTAAGAGATACGTATTTGTGGGCCGATTCACCCGCAGGCCGCCTAGCGACACCGGGGCGTCGGCCTCCTTTTGCGCGTCGGACTGGCTCTGCTTCTTGGCCGTCTTGTTCTGCGCAAGCAGATTGAACTCCTCCGCCACCGGGCGCAGCACTGCGTCCGACTGGATCAGCCTCATCTGCGTGGCAAGAAAGATATCCGGATCTTCAGAGTTGGCCGCCACGTTCGCCTCCTGGCCGACAACTGCCGCAGGAGCCTGGATGTCGACGTCGATGGTCGCTGTCGACTCGTAAATCGGCTTAAGCCGCGCTGAGACCAACAACGTGGCAAGCACGCATACCGCGACAAACGCCACCATCTTCCAGACATGCCGGCGGAGAATCCAGAGATAGTGAGGAAGGGGAAATGAGATCCCCTCATTCTCAAGCCCTGGCGTCACCGGGATGGGCGGGTATTGAAGCTGCATGGCTTGACCTCGTGAGGCCGAATGGGAAAAGTCCGGGTTCAAAGTCTCGTTTTCACTCATTGTTTTGTCCTGGGTAAACTTCGGAGTTATTGGGCCAAATAGACTAAAGTCCCAGCGATGCCAGCACTGAGCGTCAATGCCCTGTCCAGCGTGGTAAATGCCGTCTTCTTGCCGCTGGCTTCAGGGACGTACAAAATGTCGTTCGACATAAGCGCAACATCGGGTGCCTTGCGCTGCATGATCTTTTTCAATTGAATTTCAATCTCTGTTTTCCCGCCGCCCGGGCCATTTTCGCGGTAGATGTACGCGACGGGCTTGTAATAGTGATCGAGACCTTCAGAGAGAGCCAGCACCTTCATGACGCTGCTCTCAGAGCCGCCCCCGATCACGAAGGCGCCTGGCCGCTTCACGTCCCCAACTACGTATACCCGTCCAGCTTCTGCCACCCGGACTTCTTCACCGCCCTGCAACCACAGGTTCAGCGCAGGATCTTTCTCGCTCAGTAAATCTCGAATCGGAATTCGCTGGACTAATGTCGTCGCTTTTCCTTCCGCATCGGTTTGCAGACGGCTCACCACAATTTCGGCTCCGGCGGTTTCTGTGAGCCCGCCTGCCTGCGAAATCGCATCAAGCAGAGTCACCCTGCCCGTAGCCTGAAATGTCACCGGCGTTCGCACAGCACCGACGACATGAATCGGCCGGCTTCGATACTCGACTACTGAAACAGAAACCACCGGATTGACGAGCACATCCTCTTTCGTCAGCGCATCCCTTATCGCGACTTCGAGATCCGCAGGCAGAAGTCCTGCCGCCTGGATCGATTGATGGAGCATCGGCAGGCGCATCTTGCCGTCAGCGTCCACGCGGATCGACCTGGTCAGCTCCGGCGAGTCGTACACAGTTAGACCAATTAGATCGTCTGGACCGATTGTCTGAAGCGGAAGATTTGACGATTCACTTGCCGCCGCGGGCGCAATCGCTGCATGCTGCGGAGACAACTGCTGTTGACCATTTGCCGCGTAGATCGCGATCGAGGCCTGAAACGCGAACACGAGGCCTTTCCCTGTCGAATATTTGATGGTGGAGAGAAATCCGCGTTTCCCGCGACCAGCGGAGTTAAATAATTCCGTGAATGGAATTTGCATGAGGTTCAACCTTCCTTTTCAACCTTCGAGGACATAAGCAGGTCAGCCAGGTTCATAATCTTTCGATCTAGATCTGTGATTTGCGCGCGGAACTCATCAAGGCAGTTGCCGAATAAGCTCTCCTGGGACGAACCATCCACAAGAGACTGCATGGCATCGCGTGTCAGGTCCGATACGCTTCGCGCGCCGGTTGCAGAGCAAAGCCGCTGCAATGCGCAATATTCGTCTTCAGAGAGTCGAACGCTGATCATGCGCGACCGCGGCTTGAACACTGTCATACGGGATTCCGACTCTGGATTGAGATTGTGATGAGAAATTGCTTTAGAAGAGATAAGCGGCGGTCGCTTGCGGAAGCTTGCCTGGAGGGCAGACTGATTTCGCAAAGGTCGATAGACGCAGGCTTCGCCCTCTGAGTCCCAATCCTTCTGGCTCAGCATGAAGCATGAATTTCTAGCTTGCAAAAGAAGGAGAGTCATCCATGCGAGCTTCTATGGGAAGTCCCGATGGGGTGAAGTGCTAACAAGGAAGCTTGATGAACCTGAGACTAGCATTCAATCACTTCGTGTCAAAGAAAAAAATGTCAGACAATCGCTTGACGAAGAATCAGAAGTAATTGCATTGAAGGTTGATGAGTGACTTCATAATTTACGATCCGTAATAGCTCCTTGGTAACTTCCGCCCTATCAAGTTAGCCATATTCTTTCTGGATGGCGATGCTGGACCCACTATTGAATACTGCGTCTCAAAGCAAATTAAGGTCAAGCATTATGAGTATAAAGTCGACGATTAAGTAGCTGACCCTAAATAGTTTACGCAACGTAAATGGCTTTAGCTGGCTGCTTCGATCATTGCTATAAGACCCGCGCCGGCCAGGCCCCTCGACAATCGCCCAACAGTTAAACCCTCCTACAACTTCAGTACGTCCATGCGCGCTTTGGCAGTGAATGGGAGAGCCAGCACCTGCAATGAGTGATGTTTGTAGACGTATAACGCGCTTAAAACAATGCATTGCTGCTAAGTAACACGGCAGCATGACGAGTTACCCGTGCTCGATGACTGAGTCGTTATAGCTTTGATGGTATCGAACTAACTCCCTTTCCGTGTCGACGACGTAACAATAGTCCGGCAAAGGCGCGCAATCGTTGCTCCGACAAAAAATGCCCAAACGCAAAACAGGGGAGGAAGGCAAGCCCGTGGCTTGGTCGCCTCCTCTCCCCTGATTTATTAGCTTCGATGCGTTGCTTCATTGATGTAACTTTCGCATCTTTATCATTCGCTCATCACTACCACGATCCCCTCAACGCGATCCTGGCTTTTTGGGCGGAGGACACGGAGGAGGCGGCGGTGGTGGCGGAGGTGGCGGCTTATGCGGTGGCGGCGGCGGTGGTGGTGGCGGCGGTGGCGGTGGCTTGTGAGGAGGAGGAGGTGGCGGCGGTGGTGGATCCGGATGTCCCCCATTCCCTCCAGATTTTCCTCCGTCATTTCCGCTCGACTTACTCCCGTCCTGTCCGCCAGACTTACTCCCACCGTCAAGTGCGATCGCACTTCGCATTAGGCTTGTTTGTCCGACTAGGCTGTTCCCGAAGCTCATCTCGGGTATCTTCAGCGCCGCAATGTTAACGACATTTCCATCGATCGTCAGGCTTCGCGAGGTCGGCATTTGTCGCACTTCGGGAAGACCCTGACCATCCTTTTCGATGGAGACTACAGTGCCCCGGCCCACACGGGCCAACATCGACCCATGCTCGTTCGCCACCAGGAATGTGCCCTTCAGGGCCTCTACTTCCACGACGTTCGATCCAGTAAAGGAGGCAATCCCAATTGAGTTTGGTTCGCTCTCCGTGACGTGAAGGCTGCTCGTTTCAAGGAGGAATGAACTGGACGGTTCCCATTCGACCGTGCCTCGGTCCAGATTCAGGCGGTCGCTATGAAACGTGCTCCGCGTATCAGTCGAAACCTGTATCTTGACATCTCTGCCCAGGTGCACGTCAGCCCGCACATCGGATGTCTCAAGAACGGATCCATCAAACAAGGTGGCATTGCCCTGAACGGGGTAGCCGTCCACCCGCATGTTTCCCCACGTGGTTACAGTTCCAATTGCTTTCGGA
>Ga0302320_10016841_pt1 | contig 14888 bp, 7 predicted proteins | sample Bog_T0_3_FD_202130 | JGI IMG/M metagenome (GOLD analysis project Ga0302320, IMG submission 202130) | Peat permafrost microbial communities from Stordalen Mire near Abisko, Sweden - Bog_T0_3 | ecosystem: Environmental > Terrestrial > Soil > Wetlands > Peat | place: Sweden: Abisko, Stordalen Mire...
ACGAAAATGACCAGCAGCCCCCCGTCTTATCCGACAGAAAACCTATTCAGAATCAAAAAATCAAGTGCGCTCGCGCCGCCGATGCAAATTCACGCACCTGCGCAGGGGTTCCTTAGCCCTTCCGCTGGTGTCCGAAGGCGGTTGGCCCCACCGCAGGTGGCCGAAGGTGGCCGAAGGCCGCTGGCCCCACCGCAGGTGGCTTATGCTGGAGAGAATGAGAGACTCCGCTGTTCTTTTAATCGATTGCCCGGACCGGAAGGGTTTGGTGGCGCGCGTGTCCACGCTGCTGTTTGAGCGCGGGGCGAATATTCTGCATGCCGATCAGCACCAGGACCATGAACTGGGGCTGTTTTTCATGCGCGTGGAGTTTGGTCTTGGAGACGGTGGCGACGCCGGACCGGCATTCGACCTGGACGCATTCAAGCAGGCGTTTGCGCCGCTGGCGGCGGAGCTGGGGATGAACTGGAAGCTCAGCTCGGGGGCGTGGCTGCCGCGGGTGGCGCTTTTCTGCTCGCAGTATCTGCACTGCATGGCCGACCTGCTGGAGCGGTGGCGTCTGGGCGAGCTGGCCTGCGAGATACCGGTGATTGTGTCGAATCATCGCGCGGTGGAGAATCTGGCGGGGTTCTACGGCATTGCGTTTGAGCACGTGCCGGTGACGGCGGCGACGCGCGCCGAGGCCGAGGCGCGGCATTTCGAACTGCTCACGCGACACGGCGTGGACCTGGTGGTGCTGGCGCGGTACATGCAGATTCTCTCGCCGGTTTTTGTGGCGCGGTATCCGGCGGCGATTATCAACGTGCATCACTCGTTTTTGCCTGCGTTCACCGGGGCCCGGCCTTACCACGCGGCGCACACGCGGGGGGTGAAACTGATTGGCGCGACCAGCCACTACGTGACCGAGGTGCTGGACGATGGGCCGATCATCGAGCAGGATGTGGCGCGGATCTCGCACCGCGACCAGGTGGAAGACCTGGTGGCGCGGGGGCGCGACCTGGAGCGCGTGGTGCTTTCGCGGGCGGTGCGTTGGCACCTGGACCGGCGGATTCTCTGCTATGGAAACAAGACGGTGGTGTTCGATTAGGAGCAGGGGTTAGTGGGTAGGGGTTAGTGGTTAGGGGTTAGGGGTTAGGGGTTAGGGGTTCCGTGTCAGGCAGGGTTGGGGTATCCCGGCCTTTCGGTCGCTGCAGGAGGGTGTGGCATCGGAGAGGATGGGGCGCCCCCTTCATAAGCGGGCGAACGTTTGAGCCACTCGCCAGCGAGTGCAAGGAGGACTCATGGAAGTGCTCTACTGCAAGGATTGCGGCTGCGGGAATTTTGGAGACGATCTTAACGGAGTGATTTGGAAGGCGATTCTGCCGCAAGCAGTATTCGATGTCAACGGGATTGCACTGCTGGGCATTGGCACGGTGTTCAACTCACGGACTGCGGCAATCGGGAAAACGCGGAATCTCAAAGTATTTGTCCTGAGTTCGGGGGCCGGGTATTTTTCTCTTCCCGAGGGGTGGCAAGACTGGTCGATTCTTGCGGTGCGCGGCCCGCTGACGGCACAACTGATCGGGCGGCCCGAGCTGGCCGCCACGGACGGGGCCGCACTGCTGGCAACGATGCCGCTGCCCAAGGCAGAGCGGGAGCTGACGCTGTTCATGCCCCACTTTCGTTCGTTGCAGTTTGGGCAATGGGAGAGTATTTGCGAAGCAGCGGGCGTAACGTTTGTGAGTCCCAAGTGGGAGATTTCGAGAATTCTTGAACTGTTCTCGAGAGCGCGGCTTGTTCTAGCGGAGGCGATGCATGCGGCGATTGTTGCCGACGCGATGCGGATTCCGTGGATACCGATGCTTTCTGGTCCGGATAGCCATTCATTCAAATGGCGGGACTGGACGCTGTCGCTGAGCCTTCCCTATGAACCGGTACACCTCCCGAAGCCTTCGATAGGGGACCGGGTTCGCAGCAGCAAGTTGTATCTGGATTATCTGGAACTTGAGTATGGCATCACGGCGGGCAGTCCAAAGCATGTGGCATTGGAGCAAGTGAGACACTCCATCGAGCGCGATGGGGATGGCCAAGTTCATGTGGAGAGATTGCCTGCACCGATAGCCGCCTCGGTCAGGATCATCGCAATGAAGGCGGCCCGCTGTTGCGGGAAGGTGATGGACCCGCACCTGATGGAGAAGACCGAGCGTGCAATCAAGGCGGCCGCGCAGGGGCGATGCTACCTGAGTGCCGATTCTGTATTTGCCGAGAAGCTGGACTGTCTGCAAGTGGCGCGGCAGCGTTTTGTGGATGCGGTGGAGAAGATGGCTGCTCCGCGCTGCGAGCGATGAAGTTACAGCAGGGGCAGGGCAGCCACTAAGAGTGGATAACTCGCCCCCCGGGACCCTTGGGCGCCCGCCGCGGTAGATTAAACGAGCATAAAGCGGCGGAAAAGAGGGCCGCCGGGACCGAAGCCCCGGCGGTTGGTCAACAACACCTTGAGTTCAGGGCTTGAAGACCGTGATGTAGAAGGGACTTTGAATGCCAGTCCCCGCCATGTTGAATATCTCTACGATGATGTTTCCGCCGGCAGCGCTGACCGTTGGGATAACCGGAGCGGAGGTGCTGGCCGGCGTGACGTGGACGATGTACTGAAAACCAGAAAAGTTTTCGCCGGTGATGGTGCAGGTGTATTGCGGAGAGGTCCAAAGGCAGGTAATGTTGCCGCTGTTGGCCCCAGGTGAACCGTCTTTGGCGAACGCGCCATACGCCAACGGGGTGTGGGTGGCTGCCGCCACGGTGAATCCGACTGCGTTGGAGGTGACGCTTCCTGTGTTGACGACAGTCACCGGGAAAGTGCCAATGGTGGCGAGGTTGGCAGCAGGGACGCTTGCCGTAAGTTGGATTGCACTGACGTAGGTGGTGGTGAGCTTGGTTGCGCCCCAGTAGACGGACGAGGTGGAGGCAAAGGACGCGCCATTTACCTTCATGGTGATGGCGGCAGAGCCGACGGTTGCGTAGTTTGGCGAGAGGGACGCTACCACAGGCGGCTCCGCCGTGACCGCGAAAGGAAGACTGTTGGATTTATTGGAGCCGGTTGATACGGTTACGGTGTTGCTGCCGACGGAGGCAATGTCAGTGGCCAGGATGACGGCGATGAGCTGAGTTGCGCTTGTGAACGAGGTTCCTCTGCTGGCTCCATTCCAATTCACGGTTGAGCCGGAGGTGAAGTTTGTTCCGGTCACGGTGAGTGAGAAGGTGGGCCCGCCGGCAATGGCCGTAGAAGGCGAGAGCGAGCTGATGACGGGAGCGACGACGACTGCCGATACCGCAAAGCTGGCCGCACTGGTGGTGGCGCCGCCACTGGTTACCGTGACGGGGCAAGTGCCCTGGGTGGCGACGTCGGCTGCGAGGATGGAAGCAGTCAACGAAGTGGCGCTGACAAAGGTGGTTGCCCTGGCGCTGCCGGCCCATTTCACAACCGCGCCGGTGACAAAGTTCTTGCCGGTAACCGTGAGGGTGAAGGCTCCGCTGCCGGCATTTGCGGAGGTAGGTGAAATGGAAGTGAGTGTGGGCCCGGTTGCGCCGTTGGCGGTCAAAGCAATCTTCGTTGACTGGCTTTGGGCGTGTGCGCCATCTCCCGGGTACTGGGCAAAGACATTATGAGTGCCAGTGCCGGGGATGGTTACATTGGACAGGGAGGCGGATGCGGTTTGGGTAGCGCTATCGAGCAGCACGCTCAAGTCGCTGCCGTATTCATTGGCTGTTACCAGGTCCGAGTCGCCCTCGCCATCAAGGTCCGCGGCCAAGATCCAAATGGGATATTTACCAGCGGCCAGGCTGGTTGGAGTGGCATTGAAGGTGCCATCGCCGGCTCCTTTGAAGACGGAGACGGTTCCCGGTGTGGTTGGGTCCGCGTACCATGTGAGCGCCAGGTCGATCTTTCCGTCTCCGTCTAAATCCGCGGCAACGAGGCTGGAAACGGTCTCTTCGGTGCTGCCATTGGGCATCAGTTTTACCGGGGCCTTGAAGGTGCCGTCGCCATTTCCAACGAGTGCCTCCAGAATGCCGCTTCCGCAGAGAGCGATGTCGCTCAGGAAGCCAGTTGCCTTGAAGTCAACAGCCTTCACGGTGCAATCAGCGGTATTCACGTCGATTGGGGTATCCTTTTCGGCTTTGAAGGTCCCGTTGCCGTTCCCAAGGAACACCATCAGGTCTGAGCCATTCCAGCCGGCGGATGCGATGTCGAGAATACCATCCTTGTTGAAATCGCCAAGGGTGATGTAAGTGCTGGCGTCACTGGTGGATATTTCAGTGTGCGGCTGGAAGCTTCCATCTCCGTTGCCCAGCAAGATGCTGAAGCCGCCGTCTACAGAGACAACGAGATCCTGATTGCCGTCCGCGTTGAGGTCGCCGACGAGGACGTTCGTATTACCGCGTCAACGGAAGAATGAGGCGAAGGAAAGAGCGTCTGCCAGACTTAGGGAGTTAGAGGCCGGGGATTGAGGGTGGGAATGGGTGAGGACGGTGGATGCGGGGATGGCTGGCTGGGGTGGATTGCGCGCCGGTCAGGGCACGGTGGAGGGGGGGTGGGTTGAGGCGCAAGAAAAATATCTTGACTAATGTATAGGGTTTGGAGTCAAGTTGTTTCCGCTCGCTCAACTTGGTCTGAATCTCCGTTCTACCTTCCCGGCCAGGCGCGATATTGTGGCAGCGGCGTGCTGCCTGCGCGTTGGTATCCCCGGATGGACGCGGTTCGGCTGGAGGAATTGATCTGTCGCGGTTGCCGGTGGGCAACCAGGCTCACACCCAAAGCAAAACAACCTAACTCACACCCAATCAAAGGAGGGGATATGTCAAAGCAACATTCGGGCAGATGGCCTGGTTGCAGCACGGCCGTTGTGTTCTGTCTTGTGGGCGTCATCTGTCTGTGTGCGGGCATACCCGCTCACGGTCAGACGAACATCAGCACACCGGCGTACCAACTGATTAATCAGCGGGCCACCGCCGACCAGAGCAATTTTTATGTGTACCTGGACCAGGACTCTGGTTTCAACCACGGGTTCCCTTCCGGGTTTATGGGCACGGACGAACCGACGGTGACGCTGAACTCGGGCTGCGTTGACGCGGGGGCGACGGCGACTGTGTGCTCGACCGATCCGACGGTGCTGGACCGGGTGCATGGGACGGTGATGGCCATCAACATTGCCGCGCAACCGACGGGCAACTGGGCCGGAATTGCGCTGGAAGAGCCGCAGGAGTGGCTGGGTTTGCAGTATGGGAACGGCTATAACCTGACGGGGGCGACGAGCGTAACGTTCCAGGTACGGTCGCCGAACGGGGCGCAGGTTCAATTTGGGGTGGGCGGATGCATGACGCCGACGTTCACGGCGCCGATTGCAACGACGTGGACGACGATGACGCTGGCGTTGAGTACGCCGACGTTGAGTTGCACGCCGGTATTGTCGAATACGCATCTTTTGTTTGAGGTGGTGAGCAACGACGCGCACGACCCGGCCGGGGCCACGGTGGAACTGGATAACATTCAGTTCACGCCGGTACCAACGTCGCAGAGCGCGGCGCTGACCTTCCCGGTGGCGAACCAGACGTTTGGAGTGGTTCCGCAGTCGGTGGCGCCGATTCCATCGGACCAGGTGCTGCGGAATACGACGACGATTTATGAATCGTCAGTGGCGGAGTTTGTGCTGCTGGCGCGCGGGACGCCGCAGGATCTGGTGAGCGCAAAACTGATTGCGGACACGTTTGACTATGCGCTGCACCACGAGAGCAACGGGGATCCGATTCCTCTGGCAACGGGGGGATACGCAGGGCTGCATAACGGCTATGAGAACGGCGACATCGGGCTGTATAACAACCAGCCGCCGCCGCTGCTGGGGCTGGCGGGGAATGTGCGGCTGGCGGGATTTACGGACACGACGCTGTGCGCGCCGTCAGGCTATTGCCTGGTGCTGGATGGAGCCACGGGGGGCAACAACGCATTCGCGATTATCGCGCTGGTTGACGCCTACCGGCAGTTCGGCAATGTGAATTATCTGAACGACGCGCTGACGATCGGCAACTGGATTGTGGGCAATCTTACGGATACGACCGGGACCGGCTACGGCGGCTACTACGTGGGCTACGGCGATGAGGGAGTTGTGCCGCCGAAACCGATTGAGACCGGCAAGTCAGTGGAGAACAACGGAGACATTTTTGGAGCGTTCACGGCGCTGGCGAATGTGGAGACGCAACTGGGGAACACGGGCGCGGCGGCGAGCTGGACGGCGGCGGCGAACGTGGCCGGCGACTTTGTGATGCGGATGTACGATCCGACGAAGGGGCGCTTCAATGTTGGGACCAGTCCGGCGGGCACCCAGGCAGGGCCCGGCAGTTGCCCAACGGGGCCGCAGAAGGGCAACGAGGTGATCAATGTCTGCGACTTCCTGGACTCGAACACCTTTACGATGCTTCCGATGGCGAACGCGCCGCGGTACAAGAGCCAGATCGACTGGCGGCTGCCGATCCAGTATTCGCTGAACACGTATGCGCAGGCCGTGACCGCGGCGGGCGTGACGTTCGATGGGTTTGACCTGGTGGCTGCTCCCGACTCGGGCCCCAATGGAGTTGCGTGGGAGTTCACCGGGCAGATGGTCGAGTCAATGAACTATGTGGACCAGTTATACAACGTGACGACCTTCCAGTCGGCGGCCAGCACGTACTTGCAGCAGATTGCGCAGGCGCAAACCTCGGCTCCGTTCAAGGACGGATACGGGCTGGTGGCCTCGACGCTGCAAGGCGGAGACACGCTGACTCCGGTGAATCAGTGCCTGAGCACGCCGTACCAGTGCATTGCCGAGCGGGTGGGGCTGGCAGCGACGAGTTGGGGAATCATGGCAGAAAAGGGGCTGAATTACTACAACTTTTTGCCATATGTGGCGACGAATCCAACCACGACTGCTTTAAGGTCAACGCCGAATCCTTCACTTCAAGGACAAACAGTGACCTTTACGGCAACTGTGTCGTCGAGTGGCGGCACGCCCACGGGTACGGTTACGTTCTATTACCTGAGCACGGGGCTGGGAACGGCGACGTTGAGCGGCGGGGTGGCGACCTTCACGACGGCGGCACTGCCGGAGGGTACGGACCTGATTACCGCTTCGTATAACGGCGGAGCGAGCTTTGCGGGCAGCACATCGAGCGCGCTCAGCCAGAGCGTGCTGCCTGCGGGAACCTCGACGGTGACGCTGAGCACCTCAGCCAGCCCGAGCAGTCTGGGACAGGCGGTGACCTTCACGGCAGAGGTCCTGGGATGGCTGGGAGGGACGAGTTACGATCCGGGCACCGGTTCAGTAACTTTCTACAACGGAGCAACGGCTCTGGGAACGGTATCAGGACTCTCATGGGGCTGGGAGGCGCAACTAACGACCACTACGCTGCCTCAAGGCACCGACTCGATCACGGCGGTCTACAGCGGTAACTCGAGTTATTCGGGCAGCACATCCAACTTGCTGAGCCAGGTGGTGACCGGGAAGCCTTCAGGTCCCCAGGGTTACACGTTCAGCGTGTTGCACGCATTTACCGGAGCGCCGGATGGGTCAGATCCCAGCACGGGTGTGGTGATGGACGCACAGGGCAACCTGTATGGAACCACCTACACAGGCGGCGTGAACAACGGTGGAGCTGTGTACAAGGTAACTCCAACTGGCGCAGAGAGCGTGCTGTATAGCTTCCCGACGTATGAGTGGGACCAGGCCGGTCTGGTGCTGGACGCACAAGGAAACTTGTATGGGGCGACACCATCCGGCGGCCTGAACGGAGACGGGATGGTGTTCAAGGTAACTCCGGCTGGAGTTGGGACGGCGCTGTATAACTTCACGTTTGCGGCGGACGGCGGGATGCCGGATGGAAGCCTGACGCTGGACTCGGCCGGCAATCTGTACGGCGTAGCTACCGGAGGAGGATCAACTGGAGCCGGAGCGGTATTCAAGGTAACTCCGGCGGGCGCGGAGAGCGTGCTTTATAACTTCACCATGGGAGCAGATGGTGGAATGCCCATGGGCGGCGTGGTAAGGGACGCGGCGAGCAACCTGTATGGCACGACCGCGGGAGGCGGCGCGAACTCGCAGGGGACGCTTTACAAACTGACGTCGGCCGGCGCGGAGACTACGCTGCACACGTTCACCGGCGGGACGGATGGCGGAAGGCCCTGGGAGAGCCTGGTGATGGACTCTCTGGGGAACCTTTACGGCACCGCGACCGACGGCGGAAATGTTCAGTGCGTCATTCAGGCGTATCCGTATGTGGGCTGCGGGACGGTCTTCAAGGTGTCATCGACCGGCACGGAGACCGTGTTGCACACGTTCGCAGGCGGGACGGATGGAGCCTATCCCATGTCGGCCCTGGTGATGGACGGACTGGGTAACTTGTACGGCACAACGTACCGCGGCGCCTACGGCTACGGGACGGTGTACAAGATCAGTTCGAGCGGAGTGGAAACCGTTCTCTACAGCTTCACGGGCGGGACGGACGGCGCATATCCGTGGGCAACTTTGGTGCAGGACGCACAGGGCAACCTGTATGGCACTGCGGCATGGAATGGCGCCGGCGGCGGGGGTACTGTGTACAAGCTGACGCCGACGGCAGCAACGACGACGACGACGACACTGACTTCGTCGGCGAATCCATCGAAGACCGGAGTCTCGGTCACCTTCAAGGCTACCGTGACCGGACCGTACGGAACGCCGAGCGGGACAGTGGTCTTCAAGGATGGAACTACCACGCTGGGAACCGTAACTTTGAGCGGCGGGGTGGCGAGTTACTCGACGGCCGCGCTGACCAAGGGAACGCACACAATCACGGCGTCGTTTACCGGCGCCGCGGGGACTAACTTCGCGGCCAGTTCGGGCTCGCTTACGCAGACGGAGAATTAACCGGGACAACGCGCAGAACGATGTCCGCAGAAAGAACCGGCCCGCTCCTTGTTGCGAGGAGCGGGCTGGTTTGCGTTTGGAGGACTTGGGGAGATAGGGACTGAGGGACATAGGGACTGGGGAATTTGGCCGGGGATGGATTGCCCGGCGATGAGGAGCGGGGTGGAGGGAACGGAGGATTGGCGCTTGACAGCAGGCAGTTGGGGCGCTATGGATGGAGGACGCGGGATTGTGGCTTCTCGGCCGGTGCGGGTGGCGGGACGGAGCACGATCGGGCAGACGATTCCAACTCAACAAGTTCGGCTCAACGAGCTTGCAGGATAAAACGACAATGCAAACGACACGGACTTTCTCTTTGTTGACTCTCACGGCAGTTTTGATGGCATGCGTGGGGGCTGTGGCGGCTGCGGCTGCTGGTGGTGACGACGCGACTCCGTTGAAGGTGGACACGGTGGATGCGGCGGGGGCGGGCCAGATTATTCCGGCGGGGGCGACGCTGGAGCGGATTGCGACGGGGTTCACGTGGACGGAGGGCACGGTGTGGGTGAAGGACCGGCTGTTCTTCGCCGACATTCCGGCGAACCGGATTCACACGTGGGCACCGGGCAAGGGCGTGAGCACGTTTCTGGAGCCGAGCGGGTTTAAAGAGGCGCGGCACTACACGGGGATTGAGCCTGGATCGAATGGGATGACGCTGGACGCGCGTGGACGGCTGACGGTGGCGGGCCATGCGCAGCGGGATGTTTACCGGCTGGAGGGGCTGGACAAGGGAGCGCCGATTACGATTCTTGCCGATACGTATGAGGGCAAGCGGCTGAACAGCCCGAACGATGTGGTTTATAAGTCGGATGGGTCGCTGTACTTTACGGATCCGCCGTATGGGTTGGAGTCGCAGCACGACGACGATCCGAAGAAAGAGCTGGCGGTGAACGGGGTGTATCGAATTCCGCATGCGCTGGAGCAGAAGGCGGGGGCGGAGCCGGCGCGGGGTGAGTTACAACTGCTGGTGAAGGATTTGACGCGGCCGAATGGGATTGCGTTCTCGCCGGACGAGAAGTATCTGTATGTGAATAACTCGCAGCCGAAGAAGATATGGATGCGGTATCGGGTGCAGGCGGATGGGACGCTGACGGATGCGAAGCTGCTGTATGACGCGACGGGCGATCCGCGGATTGGGAATCCGGATGGGATGAAGGTGGATGTGGAGGGGAATCTGTATAGCGCGGGGCCGGGCGGGGTTTGGATTTTTTCGCCGGAGGGCAAGCCGCTGGCGGTGATTCGGATTCCGGAGAAGGTGGCGAACCTGGCTTGGGCGGGGGCGGACCGGAAGACGCTGTATATTGCGGCGAGTACGAGTATTTATAGAACGCGGTTGAAGATTGCGGGGGAGGCGTTGATACAGGGGAAGCGGTGAGGGCGGGGTTAGCGGAGTTAGCACCGCTTCGCGGGGTTGGCAAGTTGGCGGGTTCGCGCTTGGGTTGGGACTTTTGGTATCCCACCCTTTCCACAATGAGGCTATGGAAAGGATGAGGCAGCCGGCAGGTTGACAATTCAGCAAGTCAGCGAGTGAGCGCAGCTTCGCGGAGTTAGCAAGTCAGCTGGTTTGTGAGTAGGTTGGGGCTTGTGGATTTCCAGGTCTGACAATCCAGACCTTGGGCACCAGGCGTTGTAGTTGAACTTACATTTGCAAACTTTTGCTTATCGCAGGGCGCGGACGCCGGGGATGCGGAGCATGTAACTGAGGACGGCGGAAATCAGGTACATGAAGGCGAAGATCCAGATGACGCCGGAGATGCCGAAGATTGGTTGGAAGATGCCGACGATGGCGGGGCCGGTAAACATGCTGAGGCCGGAGCCGAGATTCATGATGGACATGGAAGCGCCGCGGGACTCGGGTGCGAGGACGGCCATGATGGCGGCGATGGGCACGAAGCCTGCGAGCGCGATGCCGTAAGCCATGCCGGCGAGCATGACGAGGATGAAGTTGGCGCCGAAGATGTGGGGGATGTAAAAGAGGCCCAGCGTGGTGACGGCGCAGCCGCATGCTCCGACGAAGGTGATGGTGCGGCGCCAGCCGATCTTGTCGCCGACCCATCCCCAGAAGAGATTGGCGACCACGTTGGTGGCGAAGATGATGCTGACGATCTGGAGCCATTGGCCCTCAGTGAAGCCAACCTTCTGCACATAGAAGATGGGCAGACAGACGAGGAAGCCGAACTCGGATGTGGTGGTGATGGTGGCCACGATGCCGCCGAGCGCGACCTTTGGATGACGCCACAGAATGGATACGCCGGTGAACAAAACGGCCAACGGATTTTCCCCAGTGGTGCTGAGCGGCAGGGTTCCGCGTTTTTCTTTGACTAGCAGCAAGGCGATGAGTCCGCCGATGGCGACCAATACGACGGAGACCCAGAGTGTTTTGTAGCCGCCGATGAGGGGCACGGCGAAACTGGCGAGGAGCGCGCCGAGGGTGGGCAGGCCGCCGGTGCGCGCGGACCAGAACCATCCGACGGCAGTGCCGAGGTAGCGCTCTGGGGTAACGGCGGCGACCCAGCAGAGAAATCCGTAGGCAAAGAAGGGATAGCCGAATCCGCGCAGGCCATAACTGACGACGATGATTTTGTAGTTTGCGTGCGCGATGCCGCCGAGAAGGAACGGAATCTCAAAGCCGAGCCAGATGAGGAGGCCGGCAGCCATAACTTTTTTAGGCCCGAAGATGTCAGACAAGGCACCGCTGAGCCAGGAGCCGAGCGCCGCGGAAGCGCCATAGGCCGTGAAGACGAGGGCGACTTTTACGGTGCCGAAGCGCATGTCAGTGAGCATGAGGGAGAGGAAGCCGGCTTCAACGCCATCGCCGATCATGAAGAGGAGCAGGCCGAGGTAGCCGATGGCCAGTTCGGGATACATGCCGATGCGCTCTACAAACGAGATGTTGTTCGGGTGGGAGGGCTGGATGGCACCGGTCATCTGTGGGTTACCTCAACTTAGTTGCGGAGCATTGTGGGGAAGTGGCACGGCCCATGGCATCCAAAAACAATGCAGGCTTACGCAGCGGGAACCTGTTGCAAGACTTTTGAGATTGTGGCGCGGACGCCTTGATTGCGGAGTTGGTCGAGATCGGTTTGGACTTCAGTGACGAAGCGGGGATGGGTGGCGGCGAGATCGCCGAAGAGCGAGGGGACGGTGAGGGCGAGGCGGGCGTTGCTGCAGCCGGAGGCAATGAATGGCTTCATGATGTCGATCATGGCGTCGGCCATGAGCATGGGGCGGCCGTTCTCGTCGGTGCCGCGGAGATAGTGGAGCCAGCCGGCGACGACGAGCGAAACGCAAGACGAGGGCCGGCCGGAGTTGAGCAGATCAGTGAGCGAGGGGACGATGAATTTTGTAATTTTCGCACAGCCCTCGGAACAGATGCGGGCGATCTGGTCGCGGATGGCGATGTTGGAGAAGCGCTTGACGAGGGTGGCGGAGTATTCGCCAAGGTCGATGCCGGGGAGGCGCGGGACGGTGGGCTCGACCTCTGCCATGAAGGCGATGAGGAGCTGGCGCACTTGCGGGTCGAGGGTGACTTCAGAGACGTAGTTGAAGCCGAGCAGGTCGCCGAGAAAAGCGAGGGTGAGATGGCCGCCGTTGAGGAGGCGCATCTTCATTTTTTCGTAGGGAGCGACGTCGGAGGTGATTTCCGCGCCAACCTTTTCAAACGCAGGCCGGCCGGAGACGAAGGAGTCTTCCAGCACCCACTGGCGGAAGGGTTCGCCGACGACGGGGACGCGATCGAGGACGTTGAATTTTTCCAGGATGGTGGCGCGGTTCTCGTCGGTGGTGCGCGGGGTGATGCGGTCGACCATGCTGTTGGGGAAGGCGATGTTGGTCTCGATCCATTGGGCGAGGGCGGAGTTGCGCGCTTCAGCAAAGGCGAGCAGCGATTTGCGGGCGACGGAGCCGTTGGCGTGGACGTTGTCACAGGAGAGGAGGGTGAAGGGCGCGCGGCCTGATTTCATGCGGCGGTGAGCGGCTTCAGCGACGAAGCCGAGCCAGGTGCGGGGCGCGGCGGGATGCTCGAGGTCGTGGCAGAGGTCGGGGTGTTCGAGTTGGATGCGACCGGTGGCATCTTCAATAAAGTAGCCGCCCTCAGTGACGGTGAGGGAGACGATGGCGCATTCGGGAGCGGTGAGTCGAGCGAGGACGCCTTCAGGATCGTCGGGCGCATAGATGTGGCCAGTGAGGGAGCCGATGACGCGATAACTCTCTTCGCCTGTATCCATGAGCATGAGGCCGTAGATATAGTCTTGCTCGGCGAGGCCGTCGTGGAGGGCTTTGTCGGCGGGGAGCAGGCCGATGCCGAACTCGCCCCAGCGTTGCGCTTCGCCCAGGGTGAGCAGGTCGTCGAGGTAGACGGCGAGGTGGGAGCGGTTGAAGGCTCCTGCGCCGATGTGGACGAGGCTGGACGTGGTGCGGCTGCGGTCATAGGTGGGGCGCGTGATATTGGCGGGGAGTTGGGCGAGGGTGGAATCGCGGAGGGAGACGGGATTGGGCTTTGAATCTGTAGACATGATGCCTTCTTGAAGAATGCGCGGAGATGGGCGCAACGGCTTGTGGAACATGCAAGTCTCGAACACGCTGAGGGGGGTTGTCAAGGGAAGGGGCGGTTGCCGTGACGATGCAGGCGAGGGCTCGGACACGTGTGGTGGGGAGTGGCGCCGAAAGAACTTTCAGCGAAATGCCGCTATACTGGTTGCGTCTGAACTCCCTGCCTTCATTTGGTTGGCAGCGGCCACAAATGCCAGCAAGGAGGCATTTTCATGTCTTGGCAACCCAGCTTCGAAGCTCCATTTTTTATGCTCGCCGAGAACCTTCAGAAGGTGACAGAAGCCGGACCCACCGCCCCCGGCAGAGACAAATGAACCGCTTCTTTGTCCTGCTTGCTATCCTGGTCGCTTTTTCGCCATTCCCGGCATTGGGTCAATCCACAAAGATCGGGCTCCCGGTTGTTTTCGTTCACGGATTCTGCGGCAACGCGGACGACTTTATCCCCCTTGAAGCGCAGGTCAAGTCTTATCTTCAGACGCGGTTCCCAACTTACTATCAACACGCCTCGAATGGCCATGACGAGTACGTGGCTTTCTACAACGGGTCCAGCGTTGTCTTCCAGCTTCCGGGATCTTCCGCAACCACCTCCCCGCCCGTTTCCTCATCGATCCGGTTCTTCCTCGTCGCGCTGGACGACCCGAAGGACTCTTTTTACGAGGACTTCGATGCATACAGCGTGGCGCAGATACCCATCGAGGCCAAGGGCGATGAGCTGGCTCACATCCTCTGGAGGGTGAAGCAGATTACGGGCGCGCCAAGGGTGATCGTCATCGGGCATAGCATGGGCGGCCTCGACTCCCGCGCCTACATCGAGCAGTTGGCCGAGCCCACCGCCGATACGGTCGACACCGACGTTTATTTCAACGATATTGCCTCGCTCATCACCCTTGACACGCCACACGCGGGTTCCCCGTATGCAGCAACCCGGTCCTTTCCATGGCCGAGTTGCATCCTGCAGGACTCCCAAAACAAGGATCAAATGGCGCCTGGCAGCAGCCTCCTCTCTGAACTGAACTACCGGCCCGGGACCGCCGTGGCCACCGCGCTGCCCGCGGGACTGATCCTCTCGGCAATCGTCAGCACCTGGTCCACCTCCGGCCCAGTCACCGACCCCAACGCGCCTTTGGTAGTTAACGACACGGACAATGTCGTCAGTGGAGAATCGCAGGACATCACGCAGGCCATCAATGACCCAGCAACCAATTCACAGAGTGAGTTGGCAGCTGAACCCAACGTATTCCTGGCCCCCTTCAAGGCCGGAGACGGTTCCTCGACCTGCGGCGTGGATTCGAGACTGCACTTCTTGACCTGCTCCGGCTTCGCGCCCCAGACCGTCTCGCTGATTGATTCCCTCCTCGAACCCCGCGCGATCCTCACCAACTCCATCCCGATCAC
>Ga0302320_10016843_pt1 | contig 14887 bp, 10 predicted proteins | sample Bog_T0_3_FD_202130 | JGI IMG/M metagenome (GOLD analysis project Ga0302320, IMG submission 202130) | Peat permafrost microbial communities from Stordalen Mire near Abisko, Sweden - Bog_T0_3 | ecosystem: Environmental > Terrestrial > Soil > Wetlands > Peat | place: Sweden: Abisko, Stordalen Mire...
TGCCTTTGACGAGGCACTCGGCAGGGTGCTCGGGCTGAACCCTACCGATCTTCGATGTGTCGACCTCCTCGACCAGTACGGCACGATGACTGCGGGTGCGCTCGCAGAGGTGGCTGGACTGAGCACTGGGGCGGTGACATTTCTTCTCGACCGGCTCGAGCGGGCCGGCTTTGTACGCCGGGTACGTGACTTGGAGGATCGTCGCCGAGTTCTCGTGGAGCTTGTCCCGCTTGCGAGGGACCAGATCCTCGGGCTGCACGCGGGTCTCATCGAGGCGTGGCGAACCTCCGCGCAGAGGTTTTCGGCCACCGAGCTCGAGGGCATCGTCACCTTTTTGCGCGAGGGGGCCAAGCTCTATGAGTCGCAGGTGCCGGCTCTTTGTGCCCAGGTACCTGCTGTTGCGGGCTCTCGCACCGCTGAGGGCCGGGCGGCCATCAAGGCGGCGCTCAAAGCGCAGGCAAAGGCCGAGGCATTGGAAAGGCTCGAGCAGACCGCGCGGAAGCTTCAGGCAAAAGCGAACGATCTCCACCACAAAGCAGGTCGGCACCAGCCGCCGGCCAAGTCGTCTTGAGCTCAGGAGTCAAGGGAGCGGCCAGCCACCAGATTGTCCAGGAGGTCGACGAGCTCTGACCGGGTCACCTTGCCAAGGACCTCTCCGAGGATCCGCCCGGACGGACTCAGAAAGACCGTAGCTGGGAGGTCGCCGACGCCGAATTGAGTGGCGAGAGCGATGCTCGCGACACCGGGCGCATCGGCCACGGGGTAGTCCGCCCTTGCTTTTTTCACCATGGCCAAGGCTGCCGCGGCCGACGGGTCGTTGATATCGATTCCGAGGAAATGGACCCTCGACACGTTGGCGTCGGCGACGGCGGCGAAGGTCCCGAGCTCGGCCTGGCAGGCCACACAGGTCGACTGGAACCAGTTCACCACCGCTGGGCCGCCATCGAGCAGAGCCGAGGTCAGGTGTCCCGCGCTACCGAGGCGTGCGAGGTCGAAAGGCGGAGCCTTGGCGGGCGATGCGTAGACGACCAAGTTGGCATACTTCGCAGCCGGCACTGATCGCGAAACGTTGACCGCGTAGGCGACGAAGGAGAAACCCAGTAACACCAGAACAACAAGCCCGAAGACGGTGGCACGCTTGCGCCGCCGGGCGCGCACGTCTGTGCCCGCCGGTCCTGGCGGGAGGTCTGTCATCTCGGCGGGCGGGACCTCACCTCGAGAAGGAGCCTCGGCAGTCACCCGGCGCAGCGTACTGTCGCTCAGCGTTAGTCCGGCATTCAGGACCTGGCCCGTCGCCGCCCCTTATTGTGGCGCTGTCGCCTTGACCAAAGGCTGCCGGTGAGTACCGAGAGGAGACACGAAGTGAGCGTTCTGGCCGTCGATGTCGGCACGAGCGGCGTCCGCGCGGCGGTCGTGCGGCCTGATTCTTCGGTCGTGAACGTTCATCAGCGCCACGTCCTGCCGAGCTCGCCTATGCAGGGGTTCGTCGAGTTTGACGCAGCCGCGATCGCAAAGGCGGTTCTCGAGGTCTCGAATGCGGCCATGGAAGGTAACGAAGACGTCGAAGCGGTGGGGATAAGCACACAGCGGGCGTCGACGGTCGTTTGGCACCGCGCCACCGGCGAGCCCGTTGCGCCCGGTCTCGGATGGCAAGACCTGCGTACCGTTGGCTTCTGCCTCGCCCTTCAGGCACAAGGGATCCGCCTCGCGCCCAACCAGAGCGCAACGAAGCTTGCTGTGCTGCTCGACATCGCCGATCCTGATAGATCGCGCGACTTGTGCGCCGGCACTGTCGATTCGTGGGTGACCTGGACGCTCACAAAAGGCGGAGCGCACGTGTCCGATCGAACCAACCTTGCTGTCACAGGCCTGCTCGACGGTAATGCCGACGAGTGGGACGAGACAGTGCTCGACGTCCTTCGTATTCCCCATGATGTCTTGCCGCGGCCGGTGGACTCCATAGGCGTGGTGGGCGAGGCGATCGCCCTGCCGGGAGCTCCGCCCATCGCGGGTATAGCCGGCGACCAACAGGCCTCCCTTGTTGGCCAGGGCTGCGTTCGGCCCGGTCTGGCCAAGGCCACTTTCGGCACTGGGGCGATGCTCGACCTGTGCGTCGGTCCCGACCGTCCGGCTTTTCCACGCCGGGGCCCTGGAGGCACGTTCCCTATCGTGGCCTGGAGTCGCAGTCAAAGCCTCACCTGGGGAATCGAGGCGATCATGATGTCCGCAGGCAGCTGCGTCGAGTGGTTGCGCGATGACTTAGGCATCTTGTCGACAGTCGCAGAGTCCGATGACATAGCGGCGTCGTGCCCCGACTCAGGCGGCGTTTTTTTCGTACCGGCCTTGCTCGGCCTCGGCACGCCCATCTGGGACTACGGGGCGCGCGGCACGCTTCTCGGACTCACCAGGGGTTCGGGCCGGCCCGAAGTAGTTCGTGCCGTGCTGGAGGGGGTAGCCCATCGGGGAGCCGACCTGCTTGAGGCCGCGGAGACCGACTCAGGCCTTTCCATAGACGCCCTCCGTGTCGACGGGGGAATGAGCGCCAACCGGACGTTCGTCCAGTCGCTCGCCAACTGCATCGGCAGGCCCGTCGAGACCTCGGCGGTCACCGAGGCAACCACTCTTGGAGCTGCTTACCTGGCCGGGGTCGGGGTCGGAACATGGGCGAGCCTGGAGGAGGCCACGGCCGAACTCCAACCGAGAGCAGTTGTCGAGCCCAACCGACGGGTCGATCGGGCTCGCTGGTTGGAGGTACGCGCCCGAGCTTTGCGGACCGTCCCTGAGCTTTCCGACCTCGACTTTTGAGCTGAGGCGCTGCCTAAAGCACCGCCGGTGAGCTCAACTGTTCAGTTGAGAGCGGATTCCGGTCGCGCTCCACCGTCTTTCGGCCCATCGCCCGCGCCGGGGAGGCCGTTGCCCGAGACGGTGCCGTTGTGCGCAGCGGCGCCATTGGTTGGCTGGGCCGTACCGTTGCCCGAGGCGGTGCTGACCCGTCCCAAGGCCTCGATGCCGGGCACAGCGGTCACTGGCACTCCGGATTCGGTTGCCGAGGCACCTTCTGGGTCCTGCTTGCCGTTGCGTTTCCGCTCGCTCCCCCTGCCCGGTCGGAACCAGGTGAATAGCAGCAATCCGAGCACGATCGCAGCGAAGGGGAGTATGGCGTTCGACTCGGGCGCGAATAGGGGGAATAGGACGAAGCCCGACAATGCCGCCGTCCAGGTCCACAAGATCACCACTGTTCGGCGAGGCCCGTGGCCGAGGCGGACGAGACGATGGTGGACGTGGTCGGTGTCAGGTGTGTCGAACTTCTGACCTTTCGCGACCCTACGAATGTAGGCAAATGCCATGTCGGAGATCGGCACCCCGAGGATGAAAAGTGGGAGGAACAGTGGCGCGTAGAAGAAGTAGGTCTGCCCGCTTACTCCTTCGGTACGACCACCGATCTCCATCGTGGCCGCCGCCATCAACAGCCCGAGGAACAGCGCGCCGGCGTCGCCCATGAACGCTTTGGCCGGGTTGAAGTTGTGGGGGAGGAAACCTATGCAGATCCCGCAGGTGATCACCGCTATCAGCGGTCCAAGGTTGCTCGTTTGCAGCACACCGAGCTCAACGAGGCGCAGCCCGTAGACGGCGAGTGCCCCCGAGGCGATGGCGACTATGCCGGCGGCAAGTCCGTCGAGGCCGTCGATCAGATTGATGGCGTTCGTTATGCCGATAACCCACATGGCCGTGATCAGCGGCGTCAGGTCTGAGGAGAGCACCACGGTCCCGGCGAGGGGGATCTTCAGCCAGAACATCGTGGCCCCGAGGAACACGAGGAGCATCGCCGCCAACACCTGGCCGGCCATTTTCGCCGGAGCGGAGATGTCACGGGCGTCGTCAAGCAGCCCGACCCCAAGGATGACCGCGGCCCCGAGCACGACGCCGAGCGGCTCGGAGGAACCCTGGAAGATGCTGTGCAGGCTCACAAAGTGGTCGGCGACGATGATGGCGATAAGAAAAGCGATGAACATAGCCAGTCCGCCGCCGTAAGGGACGGGTCGTTGGTGAAGGCGGCGCTCGTCTGGCACGGCGACAAACGAGATGCGCGTGGCGATTCGCCGCAAAGGGAACGTCAGCAGGAAACTGCAGACGGCGGCGATGCCTCCGATGATGGCGTAGTCGCCAATGGGTGGCACGCGAAATCCCTGTTCAGACCACGACTGGTTGGGTCGTGGTGGTTGTGGCCTTAAGGATCGTCGACAGCGGCACCGTAAAGGCGGGCGGGGCGACGTCGACTCTCTCACCCCAGCGGCCCATGACAAAGCTTGCCGTGAAGCGGGAGGTCTTGGCGTTTCGAGGTTCCACACCGCTAAAGCTCATGGGAAGCGAGCCTGGACCTCGGGTTAGTTCGAGCACGCCCGTGGCGTGGTCCTTTGCCGTTATCCCATTGCCCGTCCAGGCTCCGGAGATCTTAAGAGCTGGCATGCCCCGCGCGACGACGTCGCGTGCTCCAACTACGGGTTGCGACAAAGTCAGCTCCGACATCACCGATCCAACGGTGAGGGCGGCTGCAGTGCTCTGGTAGACCGAGTCCGATGGCACGACCGAGACCCACTGATCGGCGGCGGCAGCGGATTGGCGGGCCGTCAAGCCGATAACTATCTCGACCGCGGCAGCTGAGCCGCGGAAGTAAGCCTCGTGGCCCACGAGCTCTATGACCATCGAGACCTTGGCCCCCCCCGAGGACACCACGATCGTCTGTTTGCCCGCGGTTTGTTCGACGTCGCCCACGATGGTCGTCGACACCCCACTTGCGACAGAGGTGCTCACATAGTGCAAAGAGGGGCGCAGCCTTCCGTGACCCAGCGCCGATTGCATGGCCAAGGTGGCGGTCCGACCGGCGCCTGAGCTCGGTAGCGGCGAAAGCGTCGTAGCCGAAGCATTCACGTGCGGTGCCACTGTGGTCGGGCTCTCGCTCGGCGTCGTCGTCGTTGTCCCTACCGACGAAGCGCTGCTGGTGCAAGCAGAGGCTCCGAGGCCGGCGGCGAGCACACCTAAGACGATGGGCAGCCTGCGCACTATGAGAGGCTACCTCTGACCATCAACCGCAGCCTTTGCGCCCCTGCCACGCGAACGGACCAGGTAATGGGGCGAGGTTACGCCGCTCAGCTCAGGCCGGCCCGGTCGCAGATGTGCTCCGCGATGGCCAACGACGCCGTCGCGGCCGGGGATGGTGCGTTGCGGACATCGAGTATCCCGTCCCGGGCCTCGAGCCAGAAGTCGTCTACCAACGAGCCGTCGCGGCGCATAGCTTGAGCCCGGATGCCTGCCACGGCAGGTTCCAAGTCATCTGCCGCCAGCTCGGGGAGATAGCGGCGGACGGCGGAGGCAAAGCCCCGCCTGGACACAGCGTGAGCGAGCTCGCGAGCCCCGGCCCGCCAATTCGACCCGGCAAAGCGGGCGAATCCTGGCCACTGCAGGGTTTCGCGGACGTCCCGCCAGTCGAACGCGCCGCGCGCGTAGTCGTCCCGGGTAAAGCCGACAAAGGCGTTAGGCCCGACGAGCACGTCGCCTTGGACCGTTTTTGTCAGATGGATCCCCAAGAACGGGTACCTAGGGTCCGGCACCGGGTAGACGAGTCCTCTCACAAGGTGCTTTGAGGAAGCTCGCAAGCGATAGTAGGAACCCCGGAACGGGACGATGCGCGGTTCGGCGTCGGTGCCCGAGCGCGCCGCCACCCTGTCGGACTGAAGCCCCGCGCAGACGATGGCGAAGTCGCAGTCGAAATGCCCGACATGGCTACCGACGAGCTCGAGGCGAACCAGCCCGTTGTCACGGGGCAGCACCGAGATGACCTCGGTGCCTAGCCAGAGCTGGCCCGAGACGAGTACCTCGGCCGCCAAGGCTCGAGCGACTTTCGAATAGTCGACGACACAAGTCGTCGGAGAGTGGATCGCCCGCAGGCCGGCAACGTGCGGCTCAATGTCGCGAAGAGCGGCTCCTTCGACAATTCGCAGCTCAGGCACCCCGTTCTCAAGGCCCCTCTCGAATAGCGCCTGCAGTCTCTCGAGCTCGCAGTCATCGACGGCGACTACGACCTTGCCGCAAGGCTCGACGGGGATCGAGTGCTCGGCACAGAAGCTCTTCATCAGCTTTCCGCCTGCCACGCAGAGCTCTGCTTTGAGCGAGCCTGGCTGGTAGTACAGGCCGGAGTGAATAACTCCGCTGTTGTGGCCCGTCTGATGAATACCAACTGCTTCTTCGCGCTCTATTACCACGACGCTCGCGGTCGGGTCTGTACGCAGCAACTGACGGGCTACGGCCAATCCGACAATGCCGCCGCCGACGACGACCAGCCTTGCCATGGCCCCAGTCTCGACGTTTCCCGACGGCCGCTCAAGTGCCGCGCAGGCGTGGTTTACAGTTTGAGCACCTTATGAAGCCAGATGACCAAGCGGCCGAAGCGCCCGACACAGCGGGGGCTGGCGCGACCTTCGACTGGCCAGATGCGCCCGAGGCTGCGCGCGAGGCTGCCCTCGGGCGACTCGCATCGCTGCGATTCGAAGGAGACCAAGACGCGGCCGAGGTACATGGCTCTCAGCTCGCCTGCATGGTGCTGCGATCGGTCGACGATGAGCCCGCCTGCCTTGTCTACGACTCGAACCTGGACCTTGGTCTTTTCCGCAGTGTCCGAGCAGGTGCCGCGGCGCTGCGGCAGATGACATTCGAAGCTCGAGGGCTTGTGCTCGAGCTCGAGGTGTCTGCCACCGGGCATCTCGTCGGCCAGGTCGTGCCGCCGCAGACCGCTGTCGTGGAGCTGCGGCACCGAAGCGGGACGATGCCCGTAGAGACCGACGGGCTCGGATGTTTCCAGGTGGCGAGACTGCCTGAGGGTCCCGTGAGTTTTCGTTGCAGCCCCTCCGACTCTGCTGTGCAAACAGTCGCTACGAGCTGGGTCACGCTCTGACACTTGCCCGGGAGATACCCGGGCCCCGATTCGATGAGAAGACCATTTGCGAGGGGGTCACTCGACGCTGCCGAACGCGCCCTCGCCTCGGTTGCCGCTTACCCGCTTAAGGCCGAAGCGGCTGCGCTGGCGGTGCTCTCCGACCATCGCGTCGAGCCGGAAGCGGCTTCTGTCGCGCAGCGCACCGTCGGTCTTGTTGCTCGCGAGACGGGACGCCTCGGCACCGCTCGCCGCCGCTTGCGCCGGGCCATTTCCATCGCCGAGTCCGGAGGCCTGCAGGTCCGTGCTGTAGAGGCGCGCCTGAGCCTGGTGATAGTTCTGCTCCAAGGCGGTGACACGGAGGCGGCCTTGGTTGAGCTCGACCGTGCGGCGAGCCGGGCCCCTGGCGAACTGCGGGGCCAGGTCATGATGCAGCGGGCTCTGGTCCACATCCGTATGGGTCGCTTCGAGGAGGCTCTAGAGGATTCCAAGCGCGCTCTCCCGCTGCTTCGTCGGGCGGGCGACAGCCTGAACGAAGCGCGACTGTTGTCCAACCGCGGGATCCTGCATGCCTATCGCAACGAGCTCGTCCTGGCCGAGACTGATCTCAATAAGGCCTCGCGCCTTTATCGGGGGCTCGAAAGTGAGATCGCCGCCGCCCAGGTGCAGCACAACCTTGGCTACGTGTTCGCCCTGAAAGGCGACGTGCCCGGCGCCTTGCGCCACTACGACGAGGCCGCAACAGCCTTCGGCGAGCAGGGTATCGACGGACCGGCCCTGTCAGTTGACCGCGCCGAGCTGTTGTTGTCTGCGAGTCTCCTGCCTGAGGCTCGAGAGCAAATCCTGCTGGGCATCGCCGGCCTCGAGGCGGCCGGGAACTCGTTTGATCTGGCTGAGGCACGCCTGCTGCTGAGCCAGATTGCCCTCGCCCAGCAAGACTTTGTCACCGCGGCATCGGCTGCTCGAACAGCACGCCGCCAGCTAGTGCGCCAGGGCCGGCCTCGCTGGGCGTCGCTCGCCCAGTTCTTCGAAGCCCAGTCCAGATGGACCGAGGACGTGCCGGCGCACCGCGTCGCGGCTGAGTCCGTCCGCTTGGCTGAGGTCCTTTACGCGCAGGGCTGGTCCCTGCCGAGCCTCGAGTGCCGATTGCTCGGCGCTCGAGCGGCCCTTGTCGCGGGGGATCTGGGCACGGTTCGCCTGCTCTTGGGAGGAATCGACAAGCCCACCTCTTCGGGGCCCTCTGCCCAACGCGTGCGCGCCTGGTACGGCGAGGCATTGGACCGTGTCGCGGCAGGAAGGCGGGCCGGTGCTCTCTCTGCTTTGAGGGCCGGCCTCGCCGTCGCCGAAGACCATCGGGCGACCCACGGGGCGACAGAGTTGCGCGTCCGAACGGCGACGGTGGCCTCGGAGTTGGCCGGGCTCGGCCTTGATTTGGCCTTCGATTCCGGCCGCGCGTGGCAGGTGCTCACCTGGTCCGAGAGGTGGCGCGCCGGTGCCCTTCGGGTTCCCCGCGCCACCCCACCTCACGACGAGAAGCTCGCCTCGCTTTTAGCCGCACTGCGGGACACAGTTGGACGCCTGGAGCGCGGCTCAAAAGAGGCGGACCGAATAGAGGGGCTTGTCGATCGGCAGGCAGAACTGGAAGCGGCGATCCGCCAGCGGAGCCGGGGAGCGCACGGTGACTTTGCCCGCGCGCCCAAGTTCCCGTCCCAGACCGAGCTGCGAGAGGCACTAGGCGAGAGGATCCTGATCGAGTACGTCGAGCACCGGGGTGACCTCCGCGCCGTCGTCGGGGATGGCAAGCGATTCCACCTCCGCTCTCTCGGCACGACAGCGGACGCTGAGGCGGAGCGGACGATGCTCCAGTTCGCCCTCGGACGGCTGGCGCGCCGTCGCGCCTCGACCCAGAGCCTCCTTGCCGCCGCGAGCCTGCTCGTTCGATGCTGCCGAAGGCTCGAACAGCAACTCATCGAACCCCTCGAAGGTGATCTGGAAGGTCGAGACCTAATCGTTGTGCCTACCGGACCACTGCATGCCCTTCCCTGGGCGTTGCTCGCCCCTTTCCGGGGCCGAACGATGGCAGTCTCGCCCTCGATCTCGCTGTGGTTTTCGCGCGAGCGTCAGGCTCTTGTTTCCCGCCCAGCGAACGGTTCGGGGGTCGTGTTCGTTGCAGGGCCCAAGGTCGCCCATGCAGAGATCGAGATCGCCCGGATCCGGACAGCCTGCTATCCGCGGGCCCGGGTGCTGCAAGGGCCGGCTGCCACTTCGCAGGCGGTAATGCGGGCCTTGGAGGGTCGCGAGCTTGCCCACGTGGTAGCTCATGGCAATTTCAGGGCAGATAATCCGCAGTTTTCCTCACTCAATCTCTACGACGGACCGCTTACCGTTTATGACCTAGAGAGCCTCACTCGGGTGCCTCGGTGGATGGTCTTGTCGGCCTGCGACTCGGGGCGCACGACCGTGCACCCGGGCAACGAGTTGATGGGGACGAGCGCGGCGTTGTTGTCGCTCGGGACCGGCGCCATTGTCTCGAGCGTTGCACCTGTACCCGAGGACGGGGTGACTTCGGTCATGGTCAACCTGCACGAAGAGCTGACACGAGGCGCCGGCTTGGCGAGGGCGCTCGCGATGGCCCAGACCCGGGCCTTGCCATCCGGGCTCGAGCTCGAGGACCTTGCCTCCGAAGCGCAAGCTTCCCGGGAAGCGCTCGCCGCGGCCGCCTTTGTCTGCTTGGGTGCAGGTTGAGCCGAAAGTGTCGATGCCATCGGTCACTTGCATGTCCGGCCGGGCGCGCACAGGACCTCCCGAGATGCTGAAATGATCTGATCGGCGTCTCTAGAGCTCGGAGGTGGCGGGAGCGACATGGATCTCGGTGCCCGCGTCGGGCTCGGCCCGCACCACCCCGCCATGATCGGTGACGGCCGTCTTGTAGACGACGCGTCCGATGCCGCTGCAGCCCTTAAGCGGATCGTCGCCAACATCTCCCAGGTAGTGCAGGGCAACGACGAGGCCATCCGCCTTGCCGTCACGTGCCTGGTGGCGGGTGGCCACTTGTTGGTCGAAGACGTGCCCGGAGTCGGCAAGACCAGCCTCGGCAAGGCTCTTTCGGCCTCGATTTCCTGCGTTCATAGGCGGATCCAGTTCACTTCTGACCTGCTGCCCTCGGATGTGACTGGAGTGAGCGTTTTCGACCTCAAGAGCTCGACCTTCGAGTTCCGGCCCGGCCCCATCTTCGCCAATATCGTGCTGGGTGACGAGATCAACAGGACTCCCCCGAAAACTCAGTCGGCTTTGCTCGAGGCGATGGAGGAGCGGCAGGTAACTGTCGACGGGACCACCTATCTGCTTCCCAACCCCTTCATGGTGATCGCCACGCAAAACCCCCTTGAGCACGAGGGGACATTCCCCCTCCCGGTCAGTCAACTCGACCGTTTCATGTTGCGGATACGGATCGGTTACCCCGACCCCGAGTCCGAGGCGGTCCTGCTTGAGACCCACGGGGTGAGCGAGCCTTTGGATCAGCTCCAACCCGTTGCCTCGCCGGAGGACGTAGTTGCGCTCGCGGCGAGGACTCGCGGTGTTTATGCGTCTTCTCAGCTCCAGCGCTACATCGTCCAGATCGCCAACGCGACCCGCAACCACCCGGCGGTGGCGCTCGGGATGTCACCCCGGGCCGCCCTCGCCCTGCAGCGAGCGGCCCGAGCGAGAGCAGTGCTCGAGGGTCGCGAATTCGTGTCCCCCGATGACGTCAAGGCCATGGTGCTGCCTGTGGTCGGTCACAGACTCGAGCTCCGGGCGGCGGCCGGTCGTGGGCGCAGCCATGTGAGGGCGGTGTTGGAGGAGATACTCCATCAGGTACCGGTGCCCGATCTTTCCACCGGACACCGACAGTCTTAGCCGTGCTGACGAGCCGAGGCCGGCGCACGATTGCGCTCGGTCTTGTTGCCGGACTCGGCGGTCGGATCCTCGGTGTGCCGGAGCTTTTCGGACTGGCAGCCGCGGCTGTCGTCGTCAGCCTGGCGGCTCTCGTGCGTGTCCGAGCAGCTACGAACGCTGTGCTCGTCACCGCCCTGGCCGTGCCTGACATCGTCGAAGTGGGCGAGCCGGCCTACTTGGAGCTCAGCGTTGAGGACGCAAGTGGAGCGGGATCATTCGTCACCTCGCTAGTGCTCCTGTCCGACGAGGCACACGCCAGTGGGCTGCCTCAGCCTGAGAGAGTGATCATTCCGCGCCTTTCTCGTGGTGAGCGTGCCCAAGTCAGATTCGCACTTCCGACCCAAAGACGTGGTCTGGTGGATGCCGGCGCCTATGAGGCTTCGGTCACTGATCCACTCGGTCTCGCTCGTCGGCGTATCGCCACGAGCCGCGCCGCGCGTTGCACAGTGCTGCCGCGCCTCGAGCCACTGGCCGCAGTCGTGCCGAGGGGCGCAAGTTACGCGGTCGGCGAGAACACGCGCTCGGCCGCCGAGCGGCTCATCGCCGGCAGCTCGACGTTGCGCCGTTATGGCGAGGGGGACGATCCACGCCTTGTCCACTGGCGTACGACAGCCCGAGTCGGCGAGCTCATGGTCCGCGACGGCGCGGACCGGGAGGACCCCGAGCAGATCACCACCGTTGTGCTGCTCGACACCGGGGGCGAGGCGATGCCGCCGTCAGATCTCGAGAGGGCGGTCGAGGTGACCGCCAGTGTGCTCGGCGCCGCCGCCGAGTGTTCGAACACGGGAATCTCCGGTGCTTATCGCCTCGTGACGACGGGAGGTCTCGACACCGGCGAGCTCGAGGGCTATGGCGATCTCCGCGAGGCGCTCGTCGCCCTCGCCGGTGTCAGAGCCACGATGGCGTCTCCGGGACGATTTGCGACAGCCGCTAGGCGCCTTCGGCGCTCGGAGCGCGCCGAGGTTCTCGTCATCATTGGCGCCTTCGGGGACTCATTGCCCGAGCGGGTCTTCCTCGAGGACATGGCGGCTTTCTACTCGCCGGTCGTGCTCGTCACCGTGGGAGCGGGTCGCGCCAGTTCTCCTGTCGGGCAGTGGCAGGGCGAGACGGTGCCAGCCGGCGTGCTTTTGGTGTCGGCCCCTTTGGGGCGCTCGCTTTCTGTCGCCTGGGGCCTGGATCTCGGGGGTCGGGACCTCGGCGACGAGCGGGCGACCCACGTCGACACAACTTCGGTGGCGACCAGGTGAGCACATGGCTTGCCCTCGTGCTCGTCGACATGGTCGCCGCTGCGAGCTTGGCTCGCTGCTTTAACGGTCCAGGAGAGCTCACCGCAGCGCTCACGACCCTTGTCGCTGTTCACCTTGCAGTTCTGGCGGGGCGCCGGAAGGCGCTTGGTCGGCGGCGTAGCTGGTGGGCACTTGCCCTGGTGGCGATGCTGGCCGTGCCGTTGGCCTTCGTGCTCGGGTCGAGCCTTTTCGACCCTGTTCCCGGCGCGGCCAGTTGGCACCTCCTCGAGAGCGATCTGCGGGCGGGATGGGGAGTCTTCTACCGCAAGGTCGCCCCGGTGCCGGAGCTGCCCGGGCTCGTGCTGGTGTCGGCGTGGGCCACAGGCGCGGTTGGCCTGCTTAGCGAATTGGTCTCCTCCCGAGAAAAGATCCCGGCCGCCCTGGCGCTTGTACCGGCAATCTCCCTCTACCTGTTTGCGAGTGCCCTCGGTACCGGCAGCTGGAGGGGGGCCAGCCTCGCCTCGATCGCCGGGCTGGCTTGTTGGTACCTCGTCGCTGTTGTCAAGGAGCGAGAGGGTTCTCGCGGTGCCCTGTTCGCCACGACCGACACCGGCCTCGGTGCCGGTCGGCGAGCCGGCTCTCATCGCACAGGCATCGTGGTCTTTCGCATGGCCCTGCTTGCGGCAGCGGCCGCGGCGATTGTCGGCCCGAACCTGCCCGGCGCCCGCAGCTCTGGCCTTGTCGCCTGGCGCGGCCCTGGTGCTGGCGGCTCTCGGACCGCAACGACCGCGGTCGGCGGGGGGAGCGTTCCCGCATCAGGGGAAATCGAGGTCAGCAGCCTCGTGCAGGTCGGAGAGGAGGAGGTGAACGATCCCTCCATAGCCCTTTTCAGCGTCTACAGCAGCGTTCCCACCCGCGAGCAGGTGGCGGTTCTCGACGAGTTCAACGGGAATAGCTGGAGCGCCTCGCCACAAGGTGCGCCAGCACCATTGGGCAGATTGCAGACGTCTCTTGTAGGCGAGCTTCGGCGGTTGCCTCGCCTTACACAAGACGGGCCCGGTCGCGAGAGGATCGTCCAGATCTTCTCTGTGCAAGACCTCGGGGGCCGAAACCTGCCGAGCGCGGGGGTGCCTTTTGCTGTCGCAGGCGCCAAACAAGCAACCCTGCTCGGTCCCGGAGGGACGCTGGTTTCGAGCAGAGCCCTCAGACAGGGATCCGTCTATGCAGTGGCCTCGGTCCTCTCGGACCCTTCGGCGCGCCAGCTTTTAGAGGCAGCAACCGACACCTCCGACTCCCAACTGCTGGAGCTTGCCCCGTCGGTCCCCTCTCGCCTGGTGGCGCTCGCTGACGAGATTGTGGCGGGTGCGACGACACCGTACGAAAAGGCACTCGACATTGAGGCCTATCTGAGCTCTTCGCGCTTTCGTTACCAGCTCCCGGCTCGGACGCCATCTGGCCTGGTCTCGGCCGCACGGGGTTACACGGGTCTTGTCGATTTCCTGTTCGGCACGAGAACGGGTTACTGCCAGCAGTTCGCCACGGCCTTTGCCGTCCTCGCCAGGATCGAAGGCCTGCCCACACGTATCGCTGTCGGGTTCCTACCCGGCACGCGGGTCGGCCACGACGAGTGGCAGGTGGACGGCAACGACACTCACGCCTGGCCCCAGGTTTTGTTCGAGGGCTACGGCTGGATCGACTTCGAGCCCACCCCTGGAACGAGCGTGCTCGGCTCGTCCAGCCCGACAATCCCGTCAACGACCGCAAAAGGGGGCGCATCCGCCACCTCGACAACCGTCGCGCCCGCTCAGAACTTCCACCCCTCCCCGAGTGGTGGCGCGACTAACAAGGCATCTGGCCCTCTGTCGAGCGGAGGCCCAGGCGGTCCTTCGCCGCTCTGGCTCTTTCTGCCCTTGGTTCTGCTCGTTTGGGCCCTCGGCATGCCTTCGTACCGGCGCCTTAAGTTACGGCGCTCGATGGGCAAGCCTCGAGTCGGGGTGCTCGCAGCCTGGGCTGAGGCCTCGAGGACGCTCGAGCTTGCCGGTGTGCGCCGGCGTCGCGCCGAGACCTATCTCGAGCTCGCGAAGCGGACCGCGGCGACCGGGGTTCTCTCCAAAGAGGCGGAACAGGCCCTTTACGACCTTGCCGGCCTTGCGACTACGGCCAGCTACGCAGCTTGCCCACCAGGACAAGCCGCTACAGCGCGAGCCCTTGGTGACGCCCGGATGGTGATTCGAAGCGCGCGAGAAAAAGTCGCTCGTTGGCAGCTCATAGTCGCGGCTGTCGACCCGAGAGGGGTGGTCACCCGCCGGACCGCTTCCAGCCTGTGACAACCTCGATGTAGGGTGCTTTTGTGGCCGATCAGGAGAAGTTCGCGGATGACACAGGCGAATTCATGGCCTCGCTGTATACCGCTGCGCTCCGAATGACGCGCAATCCGTCCGATGCCCAGGATCTGGTTCAGGAGACCTACCTCAAGGCTTACCGCGGCTACGGCGGCTTCGAGGCAGGCACGAACCTCAAGGCGTGGCTCTACCGCATCTTGACCAATACCTTTATCAACTCCTACCGTGCGCGAGCGCGGCGACCAGAGGAGACCGAGCTCGATGACGTCGAAGAGCTCTACCTCTTCCGTCGTCTTGGCAACAGGGATGATGGAATCGGTCGCAGTGCCGAGGATGAAGCGCTCTCGTGGATCACAGATGACGAGGTCAAGGCAGCGTTGGAGTCGCTCCCGGAGAACTTCCGTATGACGGTTCTCCTCGCTGACGTGGAGGGATTTTCCTACAAGGAGATCGCA
>Ga0302320_10016844_pt1 | contig 14887 bp, 15 predicted proteins | sample Bog_T0_3_FD_202130 | JGI IMG/M metagenome (GOLD analysis project Ga0302320, IMG submission 202130) | Peat permafrost microbial communities from Stordalen Mire near Abisko, Sweden - Bog_T0_3 | ecosystem: Environmental > Terrestrial > Soil > Wetlands > Peat | place: Sweden: Abisko, Stordalen Mire...
AACAGAACCTGCCATTCGACGACGTCGAAATCGACATTGACGCCGCAGGCCTCCTTCAGATTCTGCTGCAGGAATTCGTTCATCGGTAGCGGCAGCATCTGTCCCGAGCCGGAATTGGAGATCATCACCTTGAAGGACAACGGTTTCGCCGAGGTGTAGCCGGCCTCGGCAAGCAGTGCCTTGCCCTTCTCGGGATCGAAGCCGTAACGGTTGACCGGCTTGCCAAAATCGGGGTCGCTGGTCTTGAGCCAACCGGCCGACGGCTCGGCGGTGCCGTTGAGCAACGACACCAGCCCGTCGCGATCGATGCAATAGTTCAGGGCCTGCCGGACCCGGACATCCTTGAACGGGCTGTCGGTGGCGCCGATGTTGTAGAACCAGGGCCAGACATGCGGATAGGAGCCGGTCACGATGCTGAAGCCGGCCGCTTTCAGCGAGTCGATCCCATCGGCGGGCGGCACCTCGATCCAATCGACCTGGCCGGAGCGCAGCGCGGCCAGCCGCGAATTGGCTTCGGGGATGGGCATCATGACGACATTGTCGACCTTGGCCTTTTTGGCCGGATCCCAATAGCCATCCCAGCGCGCCAGATCGACCTGCTGCCGCGGCACGATCCCGGTGATTCGGAACGGCCCGGTTCCGGCCGCAGGCAGGGTCGCGACCTTGGCCCAATCGTGGCCGGCCTTTTCGAACGAGGCGGGTGAGGTGAACAGCAGATACACCGCCATGTAAGGAAAATACGAGGCCGGCTTGGTCGTCGTGATGGCCACGGTGAAGTCATCGATCTTCCGGTAGTTCGCCATCACGGGAACGCGCGCCCGCGACATCGCCGAACTCGGCGCTTCGAATTGCGGGCTCGCGCTGTTGAAATAGCGTTCCAGATTCCAGATCACCGCATCGGCGTTGAAATCCGTACCGTCGTGGAATTTCACGCCATGGCGCAGATGAAACAGCCAGGTCTTGGCATCCGTGGGATCCTGCTCCCATTTCTCCGCCAGTCCCGGCCGCAGCGGCGCCAATTGGTCGGTCCGGGTCAGATCCCACAGCACCAGCCCTTCAAAGATCGGGTAGCCGAGAAAACGCATGCCTTCGAAGCCGTTATTGGGCAATCCGGTCGCGGTGGGGATATCGGCAGCGGTCATCGCGATGCGCAGCGTGGTGGCGGCCATGGCCGGTTGCAGCAGCAGCCACCAATCGGAAAGTGCGACCGTCAAGCAAGCTTTTCGAATCAACATGTTGTTCCTTCGTCCGACGGACGGGTCATCGGCGTTCGTCGATCATCCGGGCGCAAGGGAGCAAGTTTCAGGCCAGCGAAACGCCCTTACGCGGCGCGATCCAGATGCGCCACCAGCCCGGCAAACAGGCCGCGACCGTCGGTACAGCCCATGACGTCCTCGACGTGATTTTCCGGATGCGGCATCATGCCGAGTATATTGCCGCGTTCACTGACGATACCGGCGATCGATTGCGCGGCGCCGTTGATATTGGAAGTCGCGTTGACCACGCCGTCGGCGGAGCAATAGCGGTAGAGCACCCGACCCTCGCCCTGAAGCCGCTTCAAGGTCTCCGGGTCGGCCTCATAATTGCCCTCGCCATGGGCGACCGGCACGCGAATGATCTGGCCGGCATTGTAGCCGCGGGTGAACGGGCTGTCGGAACGCTCCACCCGCAAATGCACGTCGCGGCAGATGAATCTCAGCCGCGCATTGCGCATCAATACACCGGGCAATAGCCCGGCCTCGCAGAGGATCTGGAAACCGTTGCAGACGCCGAGCACAAGGCCGCCGCCCGCGGCAAAGGCCCGTACCGCGTCCATGACCGGCGCGCGCGCGGCGATGGCGCCGCAGCGCAAATAGTCGCCGTAGGAAAAGCCGCCGGGGATCACCACCAGGTCGGTGCCCGCTGGCAGCGCCGTCTCGGCATGCCAGACCATCGCAGCCTCATGGCCAGAAATCAGCTTCAGCGCACGCGCCATGTCGCGCTCACGGTTGATGCCGGGGAAGACGAGGATGGCGGATTTCATGTCAGCGTTGGCGCGTCGGTGAGATTTAACTCGATCGCATAATTCTCGATCACGGTGTTGGCGAGGAGCTTGTCAGCGGCGTGCTTCAGCGCCGCCTCGGCCGTGGCCGGGTCGGCGCCAGACAACTCGATGTCGAACACCTTGCCCTGGCGAACGCTGGCGACGCCATTGACGCCAAGCGATTTGAGCGCGCCTTCGATGGCCTTGCCCTGCGGGTCGAGAATGCCTGACTTCAATGTGACGGTGACACGCGCCTTCACCTTCGACCTCAGCTTTTCACCAGCACCGGGCCGGAGCCGGCCGGCCGCTCGTTCTCCATCAGGATACCGAGACGCTTGGCGACTTCGGTGTAGGCCTCCAGCAGGCCGCCGAGATCGCGGCGGAAACGGTCCTTGTCCAGCTTCTCATTCGACTTGATGTCCCAGAGCCGGCACGAATCCGGCGAGATCTCGTCGGCGACGATGATTCGCATCATCTCGTTCTCGAACAGCCGGCCACACTCCATCTTGAAATCGACCAGCCGGATGCCGATGCCGAGAAACAGCCCGGTCAGGAAGTCATTGACGCGAATCGCGAGCGCCATGATGTCGTCGATTTCCTGCGGCGTCGCCCAGCCGAACGCGGTGATGTGCTCCTCGGACACCATGGGGTCATTGAGCTGGTCGTTCTTGTAGTAGAACTCGATGATCGATCGCGGCAGCTGGGTACCTTCCTCGATCCCGAGCCGTTGCGACAGCGATCCCGCCGCCACGTTCCGTACCACGACCTCCAGCGGCACGATCTCGACTTCGCGAATCAGCTGCTCGCGCATGTTGAGGCGGCGGATGAAGTGAGTCGGCACCCCGATATCGTTGAGGTGCTGGAACAGGTATTCCGAGATCCGATTGTTGAGAACGCCCTTGCCCTCGATGACCTGGTGTTTCTTGGCATTGAACGCGGTGGCGTCGTCCTTGAAATGCTGGATCAGCGTACCCGGCTCCGGTCCCTCATAGAGGACCTTGGCCTTGCCTTCATAAATTCGGCGTCGACGGCTCATTGGGATGTACCGGGTGTTGTTGAAATCCATGAAACTGGTGTGCTCCGATGACCTTAGGGATTGCGACCCACGACGGAGCTGCCGTGAAGACCAGGGACGGAAAACAGAACGAGAACCTTGCCTGGGACCTAACCTATCTGATTGGCCGATCGAGCACAATCGATCCGGTCCGGGCCAGGCCGGGTTTTACCGCCCAGACCGCCGCATTGCGGCTGTTGTTTTAACCATCCCCGCCAATTATCTAGGCGACAGCAGCGGGTTCCGCCAGTGTGGCCCGCCTTTCACCCATCTGGCACGGGGAGCGGAACCATGACCACGTTCGACAAGCGCGAGGAAGGTTTCGAGAAAAAATTCGCCCTCGACGAGGAACAGAGGTTCAGGGCCACTGCACGCCGCAACCGACTGCTCGGCCTCTGGGTGGCCGATCGGATCGGAATGACCGGCAGCGCCGCCGATGATTATGCCAAAGACGTCGTCGCCGCCGAGTTCGGGGCTGGGGGCGACGCCGATGTGGTTCACAAGGTCGTGGGCGATCTGGGCGCCAGGGGCGTGGCCACGAGCGCGTCCGAGATCCAGGTGAAGATGGACGAACTGATGGCGTTTGCCGTGGCGCAGGCGAAGTAAGACGCGATAGTGAATGGCGAAATGGTAAGCGCGCTGTTTGCCCCCTGTCTACTCGCTATTCGTCACTCGCTACTCGCCCCTACCCTTCCTTGAAGCCATATTCCGGCACATTGCCACTGGCGCCATAATATTTGTAAGGCAGGAATTTGCCGGACATGGTGATCTTGACCCGGTCACCCCTGGGGTTGGGCAGCCGTTCCATCACCATGTCGAAATCGATCGCCGACATGATACCGTCGCCATATTCCTCCTCGATCAGCGCCTTCCAGGCCGGGCCATTGACCATCACCAGTTCGTAGAAGCGATAGATCAAGGGGTCGGTCGGCGGCATCGGCATGCCGCGCATCGGCACTTCGTTGAGCATCGCGATCTCGGATGGCGACAGGGCGAACAATTCGCCGGCATTGGCCGCCTGCGGTTTGGTCAATTTCATCTGGCCGAGAATGGCGCCGACGATCAGGACTTCCGAATAGCCGCCGATCTTGTCGCAGATCTGTTTCCAGGTCCAACCCTTGTCGCGTTTGATGTCGAGCAGCTTCTCGGTGAGGTCAGATCGTTTCATGGTGGTCTCCGTTGCTTGGTGAAGATCTGCTTGGTGAAGATCCGGCTTGGTGAAGGCTAACGCGCGATCGCCTGCGCTGGTGTGGTTTCGAGCAGCCGCGGCGGTGGCACAATGGCCGGCTCACTGAGGCCGATCCGGACCACCGGCACCTGGCGCGGATCATGCTCAGGGGCCGCGGCGGCAAAGGTCTTGCTGCGGCTGACCAGGAAATCCACGATGTGGTTGCGCAGCGGGTAATAACAGGGATGCCGGTGCAGGTCGGTGCGGCCGCGGTCCTTCGGCAATGGATTCTCCACGATCTCGGCGAGCCTGGCGCCCGGCCCGTTGGTCATCAGGAAAATCCGGTCGGCGAGGTAGATCGCCTCGTCGACATCATGGGTGATCATGAACGCGGTCTGTCCGGTCTGCAGGCAGATGCGGCGAACCTCGTCCTGCAGCGTGCCGCGGGTCAGTGCGTCCAGCGCCGAAAACGGCTCGTCCATCAGCATGATCTTCGGCGTGATCGACAGTGCGCGGGCAATGCCGACGCGCTGCTTCATGCCACCCGACAGTTCCGATGGATGCTTGTGCTCGGCGCCGCTCAAGCCGACCAGGTCGATGAAGGTCTGCGCGTGGGCCTTGACCTTGGCGCGATCCCAGCGGCGCCATTTCGAGCTCACCGCATAGGCGACATTGCCAAGCACGGTACGCCAGGGCAGCAGCGCGTGGTGCTGGAAGATCACGGCGCGGTCGAGGCTAGTGCCCGCAATCGCCTGCCCGTCGACGAACACGGTGCCGGCGCAGGGCTCGTCGAGCCCGGCCAGGATGTTCAGGACCGTGGTCTTGCCACAGCCGGAATGCCCGATCACACAGCCAAATTCGCCCCGCGCCATCGACAGCCAGAGATTTTCGAACACGGCGACCGAACTGCCATCGGCGCCCGGATAGCGTTTGGCGATGCCCTCGATGGAGATGAATTTTTCGGGCATCACGCACCCTCTTTCAACAGAGCAGGTGCGCTCCCTCGCCCCGCCCTTTGCGGGGAGAGGGTTGGGGTGAGGGGCTGCCTCCAAGAGTTCGATGCGCTGAGATTCCCCCTCACCCGGATGGCGCGCTGACGCGCGCCATCCGACCTCTCCCCGCAAGCGGGGCGAGGTAAGACATATGCGGCACGGCTCTCGCGAAACGTCATCGTCATTACTCCGGAAAGGTGACCAGGCGCGTGCAACGCGCCAGGATCTGGTCGAGCAGCATGCCGACCAGGCCGATCAGGAGGATGGCAATGATGACATTGGTGATCGAGAGATTATTCCATTCGTTCCAGACGAAGTAGCCGATGCCGGTGCCGCCGACCAGCATCTCGGCGGCGACAATGACCAGCCAGGCGATGCCAATCGAGATCCGCATGCCGGTCAGGATGGTCGGCGCCGCCGCCGGCAGAATCACCGTAAAGGCGCGCCGCCACGCGCCGACCTCGAGCGTGCGCGCGACATTGATCCATTCCCGGCGCACGGCGGCCACCCCGAACGCGGTATTCAACAGCATCGGCCAGACCGAGCAGATGAAGATGACAAAAATCGCCGACAGCCCGGAATCCCGGATGGTGTAGAGCGCGAGCGGCATCCAGGCCAACGGCGAAATCGGCTTCAGGATCTGGATGAAGGGATCGAGCGCGCGGCTGATCAAAGGCGACAGGCCGATCAGGAAGCCGAGCGGGATCGCCACGATCACGGCCAGGAAATAGCCGAGCCCGACCCGGGCCATCGAATAGCCAAGCTGGATTCCCAGACCCTTGTCGTTCGGGCCCTTGTCGTAGAACGGGTGTTGGAGATGCTGCCACAATTGCTCGCCGACATCGAGCGGCCCCGGCATCGCCGATTTGCCCTGCGTCGCCGTCAGCCCCATCAGCTTGGCATATTCCGGACTCATGGCGCCGACCTGGCCGCTGCCACGGGTGGCGAGATGCCAGATGCCGATAAAGGCCGCGAACAAGGCGATCGACAGGATCGCCGCGCGAAGACGCAGCGACACGCTCACGTCGCCTTCCTGATCTTGAAACTATTGAGATAGTCGTCCGGCTTCTCCGGATCAAAGCGCTTGCCCATCACCGAAAACGACTTGTACGAGCTGTTCGGCGGCATCAGGCCCATCTCGGCCATCAGCTTGCGGGTGTCGGTCGCGAGGTAGACCTGTTCGGCGACCTGCTTGTAATCGACGTCACCCTTGATCTGGCCCCAGCGCTTCATCTGGGTCAGCATCCACACCGCGAAGGATTGCCAGGGGAATGGATCGAAATCGACGCGCTTCGGGTCGGTTTTGACATTTCCGAGGCCATCGGCATAGGTGCCGGTGAGCGACTGTTCGAGCACGGTGACTGGCGCGTTGATGTAGTTTGCCGGCGCGATCACTTCGGCGATCTGCTTGCGGTTTTCCGCCTTCGAGGCATAGGCCGTGGCGTCGACAATGGCCCGCGTCAGAGCGGCGAAACTATTGGGCGACGTGGTGATGAATTCCCGGCTCGCGGCGAAACTGCAGCAGGGATGGCCGTCCCAGATTTCCTTTGACAGAATATGCATGAAGCCTACGCCGTCATAGATCGCGCGCTGGCAGATGTTATCCGGCGCCAGGAAGCCGTCGATATTATCGGCGCGCAGATTGGCAACCATTTCGGGCGGGGGCACCGAGCGCAGTTGCACATCGGTATCGGGATCGATGCCATGTTCGGCGAGATAATAGCGCAACAGGTAATTGTGCATCGAATAGTCGAACGGAATGGCGAATTTCATGCCCTTCCAATCCCTGGGATCACGCCGCTCCTTGTGCTTGATCGACAGCGTAATGCCCTGGCCATTGATATTCTCGATCGCCGGCACCGTGAACGGGATCGGGTTCGAGCCGAGCCCGAGCGAGATCGCGAGCGGCATCGGCGCCAGCATGTGCGCGGCGTCATATTCCTTGTTCAGGGTCTTGTCCCGGATCACGGCCCAGCCGGCGGTCTTCACAACTTCGACATTGAGCCCGTGCTTGGCGTAGAAACCGAGCGGCGCCGCCATGATGATCGGGGTGGCGCAGGTGATCGGAATGAACCCGACCTTGAGATCCTTTTTCTCCGGGACGCCTGCATCCGCAAAGGCCTCGGTCGCGCATTTGATCGGGAAAAATTGCGCGATCGCGGCCAGCGCCGTCGAGGCCCCGACCGATTTCAGAAACGCGCGACGCGCCGCGTCGTGCGGAAACATCGCGCGGATCACCGCCGAGGCGACGACCCCCTGATAGCGTTTCTCCTCATCCTCCGCGGGCTCGCAGCGCAGCGTAGCCGCCGCCGCGTCGTGCTCCGCGGCTGAGCGATGTAGGCCGCATGCGCACGCCCTTCGCGTCAGACTGCGGTCCGCGTCAAAGGCATCGTCGAAGGTGGACATCCGAGGCGCTACTTTCCGTTTCCAGTGACTGCCGTCTCCGGTGACTGCCGTCTCCGGTGACCTTCCCATTGCGGGCCGGCCGAACCGGACGGCCATCCTCGCGCATGCTACTATCAAAATTCAGCCGCTGCCCAGCCACCTAGCGGCAGAAGGGCAGCGACAAAATGGCATCTAATCAGGCGACCATGAATCAGGCGGCCTTGACCATCGGCTTGCTCTCGATCGGCAGGCCCTCCTCGATCGGCAGCGCCGGATCGCGCGACCATTCATTCCAGGAGCCGAAATACATCCGGACGTCCTTGATGCCGGCATTCTTCAGCGCCAGGAAGGTGTTCGAGGCCCGCGCGCCCTTGAAGCAATAGAGGTACACCGACGTGCTCGGCGTGATGCCGACGGTGGCGCATTCAGCCAGAATTTCGTCCTTGGACTTGAAGCGCGGTCCTTCGGCGGAAGGCTTCATCATGCGGTACCATTCGAGCCAGACCGCGCCGGGGATACGGCCCTTGCGGGGGCAGAAATCCTTGCCATAGGGCGAGGAGCTGTCGCCGATCCACTCATCGACATCGCGGACGTCGAGCAGGGCAATCGCCGGATTGCCGATCGCGGCCAGCATGGTCTTGGCATCGATCAGGATGTCGCCGGCTTCAGGGACAATGCTGAAGGAGGCCGCCAACGGCGTCGGCACCTCCGTGGTCACCGGCATCCCCTTGCCGGTCCAGGCGTCGAGGCCGCCATGCAGCACCTTGATCTTGGGATAGCCAAGCATGGTGAGCAGGTAATAGCCGCGGCAGGACTGGCCGAAACCGGAATTCATCGACTGTTCGTAGATGACAGCGGTTTCCTTGCCCGAAAGCCCGGCCTTGCCGAAGGTTTCGGCAAATTTGGTCTTCAGTTCCTGAATGCCTTCCGGCGTCGAGGTCGCCAGATAGGTGAAGATTTCGTGCACGTTGACGGCATTCGGGATATGTCCCGCGCCGTAGGCATCCGGATTGCGGGTGTCGATGATCACGCACGGCTCCTTGGAGGATAGTTCAGCAAGCTCGCCGGCAGAAATCAGAACGTGGGTCATGTCAGGCCTCTCCAGTTCTGCGGTTGAAGGTCAGGCTAGATCCAAATGGATTCCTCATGCTGCTCACGCCTCCGCCAGCATCTTGCGCAGCTGCTTGGTGGCCGGCGTGACGATGGCGACGAAATAAGCCTCGCGCAGCCGTCGCTGGGCGCGATGGCTCGTGAGATAGCCGCGGGCGCCACAATGCAGCATCGCCGCATGCGCCGCCGCGACGCTCGCATCGCCGAGCCGCAGCCTGAGCGCCACCACGCGGCGCCAATAGCTGTCCTCTGAATTGTAGGGGTCGCGCGCCAGCTCCATGGCTTCCTGCTCCAGCTCGGTGAGCAGTTCCTGGAAATTGGTCGGCTGTTGCGGCAGATAACGATTGATGTGCCCGAGCGGCGCCGCCACCTCGTTCATGATGGCGATACAGTCCCGGATCAGGCCGATGCCCATGCCGGCCTGCAGCAGGATGAAACCGGCGCGGATCTTCTTCACGAACGGGCCGGCGGGTTGCGCCAGGATCAGGCTGTCGGGCACGAAGGCGTCGCGGAACTGGACGCCATAGGTTCCGGTGCCGTCCATTGCCAGGAACGGTTGGCACGGCTGCAGCGTGATGCCCTCGGCCGAACAATCGGCCAGAAACATCACGATATCGCCGGGCGCGTCCTCGCGCTCGAAAATCGTGCCGAAGAAATGATCGGGGCCAAGATTGGACACCCAGGGCAAGGCCCCGCGAACGCGATAGCCGCCCTCGACCTTGCGGCCCTTCAGCTTGAGCTTCTCGATGCCGAAGAAGCTCTTCATCGGATTGGAAAGCCCGGTGCCGCCGAGGATCGCGCCCGTGGCCACGCCGTCGGCGAGACCTGCGGCGAGCTGCGGATTGCTTGAATTGACCGCATACCAGACCAGTGTGCTCTGGCACCAGGCCATGAAGGCCGTCGCGCCGCAGACCTCGCCGATCGCCGCGATCGACTGAATCGCATCGCGCAGATCGGCCGTGCCATTGGCCGGCCGATGGCTGCTCCAGGCGCCGACCTGGCCGAAACGCCGAAGCGTTTCGGCCGGGTATACCTTGCCGCTGTCGATATCAGCGGCAAGTGGCGCCAGCTCCTTGCGCGCCAGCGCGGCGACCGCATCGGCGACCGGCGCCGGCGGAACGATCATGTCGTCGACCGAAAGACGCGATGCAGCCACAGCAGTCATGCGATGCTCCGAAGCAGGATGCCAACAGATAAAAGCGTCACCTTGAGAAGCCAGCGCTAGACGCTGACTTCGAGGTTGACCGGGCGGGTAAAGGTGTTGGCGACCGGCGACCATTTCTTGACATGGGTCACCAGCGCATCGATCTCGGATTGCGCGATGCCCTCGCATTCCATGTCGACCTTGACGCGCACGTCGGTGAAGCCGACCGGCTTCTCGCTGACGTCGCCGGTGCCCCAGACCGCGGTGATGTTGAGGTCACCTTCCAGCGCAAGCTCGAGCTTGTTGACGGTCCAGCCACGGTGCACGGCGTTGGCGTGCAAGCCGACCGCGAGGCAGGAACCCAAGGCCGCCAGCGAGGCTTCGGAGGGATTGGGCGCGGTGTCGTCGCCGAGCAGGCCCGGCGGCTCGTCAACGATGTAGGGCGCCAGATTGCGGATATAATTGGCGTGGCGGAATCGGCCCTCCGCGACCGTCCTGCACTTCAAGGTCTTGATGACCTTCGGGTTGGCCTTGCCGTTTTCGATCAGTTGCTCGAGGCCCTGTCTGTCGATGGGCGCGAGACAACCTGTCAGAACTGTTTTTTGAGCGACCGCGGTCATCTATCTTCTCCCTAGTAGGATACCGAACGGTCTGTATCCTGCACGAAGCGTGCCAGACCCCTCCCAGGAAAAAACCTTAACTGCCCAAGCCGCTTAATCGGCCTGCCTGGGAAACGACCAGGGTCGGAACGGCCAAACCTGATACAATTGCGAGCAGACTGCGATTGTTTTTTCGCAATTTGCTGGCATCGAAGGATGCGACTTGATGCTGAACGCTGAGTTGGATTAATTGGGATCATGGCGAAACCATCACCGAAGAAACCTTCCGCGGCGGCGAGCCTGCCCGCAACCGATGAGGATTCCGCGCGTGGGCGACTGCTCAGCGCGGCGACGCGATTGTTCTGCAAGAATGGCATCAACGCCACCGGGATCGATGCCATCATCAACGAAGCCGGCACCGCCAAGACCACGCTCTACAAAATATTCGGCTCCAAGACCAATCTGGTGCAGGTGGTGTTGGAGAGCGAGGGAAAGCAATGGCGCGAATGGTTCATCGCGGCGATCGAGGCCGGCGGCGGCAATGCGCAGACCAAGCTGATGCGGATTTTTCCGGCGCTGAAGGATTGGTTCGGCCAGGAGCGGTTCTATGGCTGCCCGTTCATCAACGCGGTCGGCGAGCACGACAAGGACCAGAAACAGTTCCGAACCATCGCGATGCGCCACAAGAAGGTGGTGCTCGCCCATATCGAGCAGCTGGCGAGCGAAATGGGCGCAGCCGAGCCTGAGATGCTGGCGCATCAATTGGGATTGTTGATGGACGGCGCGATCGTCGCCGCCATGGTCACCCGCGACCCCGGCGTCGCCGACACCGCCGGTCTCGCCGCCGGCGCGCTATTCGGGCCGCGCAAGAACCGGAAGCCGAAACCCGCAAACGCGGCGCCGCCGCCAGTACAGTTGATGGCGATCTAGGGCAGGCCGCGACCATCGAAGAAGGGCCGAGCCCTCACCCGTCGCTGCGGATCGGGCGCATCGAGGCCCATTTCCCACAGCTGACCGCCTCCGACATGCAGCTGGGTGGCGTGTCACCGCCGGAAAAGCAAAAAGAGAGCGAAAGACCGTCTGTTCTGGAAGTGGTGGCCTTGCTGAAAGACCTTCCCGCGCAGCAACTGCGGCCAAGTCGATACCATCGAGCAGCTTGACGAACAGACCTTGCTCGTCGAGTTTAGCGACGAACAAGGTCACGCCTACGCGGTCGCGCCCTGCCCCCGGGCGAACCTACTCGTCCTGCGCTATGTTCCAGAATCAGCCTGATCATCTGACGGCAGCGGACGGACGGGGCCACATGCGAACCAGTGGTGGTGTCGAGTGACGTTCAATAGGGGTCGATCCGATAGGCGCGTAACGATCCTGAAGGGATAGCCAATTACCGTCTATTGTCGTTGCTTGGTGAATTCTCTAGTTTACCACTCAATGTCCACAGCCTTCACCGCACGCAAGTTGTCAAACGTAGTGCCCAGTCGGGCCACCGCGCGCCTGCGAGCATTCCGTCGAGAGGTCGAATTCGCACTGCCCGGCAAGGTTGCGCTAGTCGTGCTCTTCGGGTCCCGGGCCCGTGGCGACGCGCGCCGAGATTCCGACTACGACGTTGCCGTTTTCGTTAGAGACCTGACAGACCGGCGTTCGATTGACCACACTCTCGCCGATACGGCATACCGACACATCCTGGCAGGGGTTCATATCCGTCCTGTTGCCGTTCCGGCCGACTACCTGGAATCCCGCCCCCGCGACACGCTGGCTATGAACATCGCTCGGGACGGGATTCTCGTCCAATGAGCCGCGGCACGAAAAAGCATCCACCAAAGAAGAAGCACGTCAACAAACCTCGACCAGCGGCCGTCGAGCCGTTGTCGGACAGTGAACGCTCGATCAAGGCTCAGGCAGCGTTCGAGAAGGCGATGATTCATCTAATTGAGGCCGAGCGACTTGTAGAATGGGGGAACGCACCGAACGCCTGCGTCCACTCGGCCTACTATGCGATGCACCATTGTGCGTCGGCGGCCATCCTGGCCGCGGGCGGCGTCGGTAAGCGCGGGGATGTCCCAAAGAGCCATGAGCACGTGATCGAGCACTACGGCAAATTGGTTGCCGCCGAGCCGGGTAGCCTTGGCCAATCTGGCAGAGTGCTTAGCCGAGCTCGGACGGACAGAATGGTCGCCGATTATGATTTGGTCCGGGGCGCGAACAATGGGGAAGCCGCTGCAACGACAGCAGAGGCGCGGGCATTCGTGGATGCTTGCATGAGCAACTGGGGATTCTACGACAATGTCACCGATGACATCGACTGAATTTGCGGGCTACGAAATAGTTTGTGCAGACGATTCTAGTCCAGCATTCTCGCAAATACGGGGTGGTTTTCATAGGGCTCGTGGCCGCGCCAGCCTGTCGTCCGCCCTACCGCGTCTCCCGCATCGCCGCCTCCAGCCGATCCAGTTCAACCGCGAGATCGCGCTCGATGTCAGCGCTTTGCATCGTGATCGCCCGATAACCCCGCGCCTCCAGCCATTCTTGCCGCGCGGCGCGATCGGCCGTGATGGCTTCGGTCTCATCGGGATTGACCAGTTCGATCGCGAGCCGGTGCGCGAAGGAGACAAAATCCGGAATATGCCGGCCGACCGGGGTCTGCCGCTTGAACTGGCCGGCGAAGCGCCGGCCTTTTGTCAGGGCCTGCCAGAGCAGGCGCTCGGCATCGGTCGGGTTGCGCCGCAATAGCCGCGCCAGTCCGCGGACGGTCGAGCTCTCCGATGGCAGCGCGCCTTGCCCGTGCTCGGCCAGCAGCGCGCGCAGGCGGGTGGCCTGCTCGCCATCGAGCACGCCGCCCTTGGCGGGACCTTTGCGTCCCTCCGCGATCGCCATGACAACGCCATGCAGCGTGTGCATGTCCTGTTTGGTCGGATCCATGCGGGTGAAAATATTGCGCAGATTGACCAGCATGGTGGCGCGCTTCTCCGCCGGGCGCAAAAATTCGACCCGGTCGAGCTCGCGCACCAGATTGTCAAAGAACGCCTGCATCTGGTGTTGCGAAGCGCGCTCGGAGCGCTCCGGCATCGCGAAGGGCAGCGCGCCGGCGGTCTTGAGCTTGAACCATTCATAGCCGACCAAGAGCACCGCCTGCGCCAGATTGAGCGAGGCGAAGCCGGGATTGACCGGAAAGGTGATGATGCGGTTGGCGAGCGCCACCTCCTCGTTCTGCAGTCCGTAGCGCTCGCGGCCGAACAGGATTCCGACCCGGCCACCGCCGTCGATCGCCTGACGCATCTCGGCAGCGGCGGCTTCCGGCGCCACCACCGGCTTGGCCTGGTCATGGGCGCGCGCGGTGGTGGCAAACAGCAGCGAGCAGTCGGCGACCGCCTGCGTGACCGTTTGGTAGAGCTCGGCCTGCTCCAGAATGGCATCGGCGCCAGACGCGGCGCGCTGCGCGGCGAGATTGGGCCAGCCGTCGCGCGGATTGACCAGGCGCAAGCGAGACAGCGCAAAATTGCCCATCGCGCGCGCCGCCATGCCGATATTTTCTCCGAGTTGAGGTTCAACCAGAACCACAACCGGGCCTTCTTGCACGATGCCCGATTTGGTCTTGTCGGTACCCGAACCGGACATCCTTCATCTCTCTTTCCAAATCAGGCCTGGAGCTATTCTGGCGCCAGCGCACGAGGACCTTCAGGCAGAGCTCTAGCGAGCGACGCCAAATGATCCCCCGTCTAGCAGCATTTCTCAAATTATAGAATGGGTTAGGAAGCCGATTGGACACTCCGCCGAAACCTCCAACAGGGCTCGCGGCCGATCAACGCCGTCGCCAGCCGCGCCATTGATGGGCCAAAAGATCGGCACAAAGTGCACCAAGCGCCAGCTTTCGCCAGCGCATCGGCAATGCTATAGCGCGTGATATCCCCCGTTTGTCCCGAAACGCGCTCCCACAAAGGCCCGAGCTCCATGGCAAAAATCAAGGTGACCAACCCCGTCGTTGAACTCGATGGCGACGAGATGACCCGGATCATCTGGCAATACATCAAGGACAAGCTGATCACCCCGTTCCTCGATCTTGACCTGATCTATTTCGACCTCGGGATGGAAAACCGCGATCAGACCAACGACCAGGTCACGGTCGACGCCGCCAACGCCATCAAGAAGGTGGGCGTCGGCGTCAAATGCGCCACCATCACCCCGGACGAAGCCCGGGTGAAGGAATTCGGCCTCAAGGAAATGTGGAAATCGCCGAACGGCACCATCCGCAACATTCTCGGCGGCGTGATCTTCCGCGAGCCGATCATCTGCAAGAACGTGCCCCGCCTGGTCCCCGGCTGGACCAAGCCGATCATCATCGGCCGCCACGCCTATGGCGACCAGTACCGCGCCACCGACTTCAAATTCCCGGGCAAGGGCTCGCTGACGATGAA
>Ga0302320_10016845_pt1 | contig 14886 bp, 15 predicted proteins | sample Bog_T0_3_FD_202130 | JGI IMG/M metagenome (GOLD analysis project Ga0302320, IMG submission 202130) | Peat permafrost microbial communities from Stordalen Mire near Abisko, Sweden - Bog_T0_3 | ecosystem: Environmental > Terrestrial > Soil > Wetlands > Peat | place: Sweden: Abisko, Stordalen Mire...
CAAGTGTTTGCATTGAGGTTAAATCGGCGAAAATTTGCCGAAAATCCGATTGATTCGATTCGATGTAAATTTTCGATTGATGGCGGCTTGCCGCAAATCCACGGATGGCGCGGCGCCGTCCACCATTTCGAAACCATACCCCGGCCGGCCCCGGAAACCCGACGTTCACCATTTGGATCGAATGAACGTGGCGCGCTCGGCCAAACCCCCGCGAATCCGCGGTGTTGGACTGCCCTGCCGCGCGCCTTAGTGTTCGCTTAATGTCGCTCTGACACGGTGGCGCAACGATAAAGGGGGCGTTCCGGCGGGTCTGTTCGACACAGCCGAAGCGCGAGGGCCGTGACAGTTTTGAACATCATCCGCGATTGTCTCGATGCGTTGCTGCATCCGTCCGCGCGCTACGACGCGCTGACGCGTGCGCGCCATCGCGTTTTCATGGCGCCGCGGCTCCTCGGGAGCCTGGCGGCGTTCGCGGCATTTCCGGTCTATCTGGCGATGCGCGGTGCGCCCACCGCGCTCGAGGTCGCGGCGTTCGCATGGCTGATCGCCCCGATCCTGCTGTCGTGGTTTCTGTCGCGCACCGGCCGCTACGAGGGCGCGCATGTGCTGTCGTCGCTGGCGCTGGCCGGGCTCGTCATGACGCTGGCGATGACCACCGGCGGCATCGAATCCTTTGCCGCGGTCTGGCTCGTCGTGGTTCCGCTCGAGGCGGCGCTTTCGGCGTCGCGCCGCGTGGTCGCGTTCGCCTCCGCGCTGGCGCTGTCATGCACCGCGCTACTGATCGTGTCAGGACATTTCGGCCTGCTGCTGGCGGGCGAGGTCAGCCCGCTGCTGGGCGGCATCTTCATGGCGTTCGGCGTCGCGTCGGCGACGCTCTATGCCGCGGGCCTTGCGTTCTCCGCCGAGTCGCTGGCGCGCACCGGCGTCGCCCTGCTCAACTTCGAAGAGGACCGCTACCGCCTGCTGGCGCGCAACATGAGCGACGTGATCTCGCGTCATCGCCGCAACGGCGCGGTGCAGTTCATCTCGCCCGCCGTGGAGACGATGCTGGCAACGCCGGTCGCGCAGTTACTCGGCCATGGCCTATTTGACCGCGTCCACGTCGCCGATCGTCCGGCCTATCTCACTGCGCTTTCGGAAGCCGCGCGCGGCGGCGATTCGCGCAGCGTCGAATTCCGCCTCCGGCGCGATGTGCCGCGCGGCGGCGAGCGGGGCCCGCATCATCAGGTCGATTTCATCTGGGTCGAGATGCGCTGCCGGCCCCTCGAACAGCCATCGCAACCGGCCACCGAGGCCGAGGTCGTCGCGGTGATGCGCGACGTCACCGACCGCAAGGTGCAGGAACAGGCGCTCGATCTGGCGCGCACCGCCGCCGAGCAGGCTGATGCCGCCAAGACGCGCTTCCTCGCCACCATGAGCCACGAACTGCGCACGCCGCTCAACGCCATCATCGGCTTCTCCGAAATGATCGTGCAGGAAGAGGCGCTGATGCTGAATGCGGCGCGCCGCAGGGAGTATGCCCAGCTGATCAACGATTCCGGCCAGCATCTGCTGTCGGTCGTCAACGGCATTCTCGACATGTCCAAGATGGAGTCCGGCAAATTCGAGGTCACGCCGGAGCCATTCGCGCCACACGCCGCATTGATCAATTGCTGCAGCCTGCTCGCGCTGAAGGCGCGGGAGAACGGCATCGATCTGGTGACCCGCATGCCCGAGGACCTGCCGGTCATGACCGGCGATCCGCGCGCGTTCAAGCAGGTTGTGCTTAACCTGGTTTCCAACGCCGTCAAGTTCACCGAGCGCGGCGGCACCGTGACGGTTTCGGCCGGCGTCGAGGGAGCGCGGCTGGTGCTTCGCGTCACCGATACCGGCGTCGGCATCGCGGCCGACGATCTCAAGCGGATCGGCGATCCCTTCTTCCAGGCCGGCAAGACCTATCAGCGGCGCCACGAAGGCACCGGCCTCGGACTGTCGATCGTCAAGAGCCTGGTCGGGCTGCACGCCGGCGAGCTCACCGTGGAGAGCAAGGTCGACGAGGGCACCGCCGTCACCGTTTCATTGCCGCTGGCGTTCACGCCGCCGCCTGACCCTTCCAGCAAGATCACGACGTTGACACCGGCGCAGCGCTTCGGCACGCATGAGCAACTCCTACAGGTGAAGAAAAGTGCCTAGAAAAGCTGCCAGAAACGATGACATGCCGCGCCGCCGCGGCGCGCGCGCGGTTGCGGCCGAGCCCGATGCCGGACGCGGTCTGGCGATGCGGATCCTGCTTCACAGCCCGAAAGACATGGTCGCGGGCGCCTTGGCGTTCGCAGCTGTCAGCGCCATCATCGCCAATGCGTTGTTCCTGCAAACGGGACATCATCCGGCACCGATGTTCGGCACGGTCGTGGTGATGCCGCCGGCCGGACAGGCTGCCGCCGCCGGCCCATTGCCGCGTCCGCGCCCGCTGGAAGCCGACGCCTTGCTTTCCGATTCGAAGATGTCCGCCATCGATCCGAAGCCGGTCGAAGCAAAGCCCGCCGAAAGGCCGGCTGAGCCCAGATCCGCCGATCCGCTCGGCAATCTGGTCAAGGCGGCCACAGCACAGCCCCCAGCGCCCGCCAGCGTCTTGCGGCCGCCGGCGCCGGTCCCGGTTGCGACCCGCGCCGAGTCGATCTCAGGCCTGCGCCGCGTGGCGGCGGTGCAGCGCGCGCTAACCGAATATGGCTATGGCCAGCTCAAGCCGACCGGTACGGTCGGGTCGGACACCCAGGCCGCGATCCAGAGGTTCGAGCGAGAGCGCAAGCTCCCGGTGACCGGGCAGATGTCCGATCGTCTGGTGCGCGAACTCGCCGCCGCGATCGGCCACCCGATCGAGTAGCGCGCAGGCCACGCGACGGCGGCCGCCCCATTTTCAACACTGAAACACGCTCGCACCGGATCACAGATGGCCCAGGCCGCCTGTACCGGCGCGAAAACGTGCTATGGCACGCGCCAGATGTTAGAAGGAGCTGGCTAGCGCCACATCATGGAAACCAAACTGCCGATTCCGCGGGCGATCCTCGTCGGCGTCCAGGTCCCGGGTGTGGACGATGTCGCGCATGCCGCCAGCCTCGAGGAGTTGGGCCGGCTGGTGAAGACGCTGGGCTACGAGGTGGTCGGGACATTATCGCAGAAGCGCGACGAGATCGGCGGAGGAACCGTGCTCGGCAAGGGGCGGCTCGAGGAACTTGCGGCGATTACCGGCGGCACCGGCATCGTGGGATCGATGGCGGCCACCCGCAAGTCGAAGGCCCGCGAGCGTTTCGACGGCGCCGACGAGAAAAAGCCGAATGACAGGCGGATCGATCCCGAAGGCCCGGCGAAGCCTGATTTCGTCATCGTCGACCACGACATCTCGCCTAGCCAGGCGCGCAATCTCGAGCGGGCCACCGGCGCGCAGGTGCTCGACCGGACCGGCGTGATCGTCGAGATTTTCCATCGTCATGCCAACAGCCGCGAGGCCAAGGTGCAGGTCGAGATCGCGCGGTTGAAATACGTCTCGCCGCGCATGCGGGAATCGGCCGGCGGCGGCCGCCAGCAGGGTGTTGGCGCGGGCGAGTCCGACCTCGAGCTGGATCGCCGCAAGGTCCGCGATCGCCTCGCGGAGCTGAAGACCCAGCTGAAGGATATCCAGCGCGACAGCGACCAGCGCCGCTCGGCCCGCCGCGACCAGCTTCGGGTCGCGCTGGTCGGTTACACCAACGCCGGCAAGTCGTCGCTGATGCGGGCGCTCACGGGCAGCGAGGTGCTGGTCGCGGACAAGCTGTTTGCGACGCTCGATACCACGGTGCGAACGCTGCAGCCCGAGACGCGGCCGCGCGTGCTGGTCTCCGATACGGTCGGCTTCATCAAGAAGCTGCCGCACGATCTGGTGGCGTCGTTCCGCTCCACGCTCGCCGAGGCGCTGGAGGCGTCGCTGCTGCTGTTCGTCGTCGATGCGTCCGATCCGACTTGCGAATCGCAGCTCGAGGTGAGCCGTAACGTGCTGCGCGAGATCGGCGCGGAAGCGGTGCCTTCGCGGCTGATACTCAACAAGATCGACCGCGTCAGTGAAGCGGATCGCGTCGCGCTGCGCGCGAGGCATCCCGACGCGATCCTGCTCTCCGCGAGGTCGCCCGAGGACGTTGCGGCGCTGCGCGAGACCATCATCGCGTTCTTCGAAGCCGTGATGGTCGACGACCAATTGGTATTGCCTTATGCGAAGCAGGGGCTCTTGAGCGAGGTGTACGAGAACGCCCGCGTGCTGTCGGAGGACTATGACGAGACCGGCCGGATCATCCGGGTGCGCGGACTGCCCGGCGCGATCGCGCGGCTGCGACGAACGCTGGCTGGCTCCTGAGTTCGCCGGTTTCACTTCGCTCGAAAACGCTCTATCGTCCAACCCATGCGATTGAAATCCAGTATTTGGGTAGCCGCCTATCTGCGCCGCTGCCAGACCGAAGGGGTATTCGGCGCCGTGCGGCGGCATGGGGCGGAAGAGGCAGGGGCGGTCTTCGTCAAGTTGGCGCTGCTCGACGGCAACGCCATGCTCTACATTCCGGCGCCGCAGACGGTCTATGACGACAGCCGGCCGATCGAGCGCTTTTTCACGCCGATCTCAAGAGAGCCGGTGACGGAAGCCGCGGTGGAAGAGCGTCTCGTCAAGGAAGTTCGGTTCGACCCAGACGCCTGGATCGTCGAGATTGAGGACCGGGCAGGGCGGCATTTTCTCGATCTGGCGCGGGCCTAGCGTCCCGTGCCTCGCGAGCCGATGCGCGCTGCATCGGCAGCACCGGGCGCTTGCGCAGTAGGCCAGGCCAGGGCAGTCGCCGAGCGGGCGCGATGGCGCTCGTCATCGTAGAGCGAGGGGCGGAATTTGGCGCGGGTGACCACCATCGTCGAGCCGCGCCAGGCGGCCAGCATGACCAGGGCGGATCGTTCACTCAAGCGGTCGTAAAGCCGCGACAGCCGGTAGACGGTATGCACCGATGATCCGAATTCGGGCTTGAGAAACAGCAATACCCGCTGAAACATAGCGCTCGGCATGTCCAGCGCCCTGACCGCGCATGCCAGCGGCTCGCCGCCGGCATCGTTGACCACCTGGGCGACCACCCGCCACGGCAGGATCAGGGTATCGCCGAGTTCCAGGGTGAAGTTCTCGATGTCGGCGGCGAAGGCAGCCATCTCGAGGGTTTCGACGGCGCGCCGGGCGCGGGCGCCCGGAATTCGCGCGGCGGCCCGCAACGGGCTGTCCTGCAGATTGAGCAGGATAAGAGCACGCTCGCGCGCGCTGGCGCGGGAAAACATGTCGCTGATCTCTGCGGCGTCCTTCGGCTGCATCGACAGGTTCGATGCCATCCGCAACTGCGCTTCGGTCGGCGGCAGGGCCGGCGGCGCCAAAGGCGGGGCTGCGGCGATTGGGTGTGCCAGCGGCACGGTCTGGTCGGAAGCCGCTTCCTTCAGTCCTAATTTTTTCAGGACCTCGGCCGGGGTGCCCGGATAGATCGCAAGTCGCGCCCGGACGGCGGCGCGGGTTGCATCGTCGACCTCGTCAATCAGGCGGGTCGTTAGTTCGATGAATTGTCGCTCTTCCTCGCCGCTATGCGCATCGGCTTGCACGTAGAGATCGGTCAGTACGCGCAGCAGGGTGGGCCGGATATCGACGCCCTCACGGCGGGAAAGAGTCATCAATCCGTCGAAGCCGGAAAATAGTGGAGGTTTGGTCATGTCGGGTACGCGACTGAGTAATTCTCGTGACCATCCTACTTCGGTTGCTTTAACAGCTGGTTAATATTAACGATTGGTGCTTAAGTTTAAGCGCCTCTATTACCTAAGTAATTTTGATCGCACGGTTTTATGGTCCCGGTTCGGTCGTGAGTTTGTTTACGGTCCGTTCTTGGAGATGAAGTTAGTACTGGCCTCATCGTCTGGTCGAATGCTTCCGCTCGGTCGCGGTCGTAATTTTCGGTCTGCTTGGGTGTGGCTGGCCGGCGATCTCGCAAAGGTCAGCCCCCGTTGGGGAAGGCGCCGTATCAGCCGTGAACCCGTTCCAGATGCGGGGGAGGGCTACGACGGGTGGCAGCGGGACACTCGACCCAACGCAGTCTCCCTGCTGGATCAACCCAGTGGGTCGAGGTCACGCCCGATCATGCCACAAGATGCGTGCCGATCTATGCCCAGCGACCCGACCCGCGCTGAGCTTCGCCAATCTTGCCGGTGCCCCGTTCGGGAACCTCATTCCGTTGCGCACTTGTAAAATAACATGATTTCTTTGGTCGAAAGTCGGATCGGACACAGGCCTACTCTATCTGATTTTGGTCTTGCTGGACGATCGAGGCGGGCGGAGGCAAGGGGTCGGCCGCTGCCGGTCGCGGCGCCAGCGCAAGGCTGACCTCGTTCGCCTTCCATGAAATCATTTTAACCGATCCGCGAAGCAATCCCGAAACAGAGCCTTGCTAACCTGAACACAGATGGATCACGGGGACTCGCGATGCAAAGAGCAACGGACACTGGATCGGCTGAAGTTTGGAGCGCCGCTCAACGTCGTCGGACCGAAGATCTCGTTGAATGGTTTGGCGTTGTGTTCCAGCCAATCGAGAGGGCAGCGTCGATCTGGCGCATTCCGAGAGTGGGTCTGATACGTGGGCTGACGGTTGCGATCGCTGCTTTCGTGGTGCTGGCGTCAGCTTCAGAGGTTGTTCGCGGCGGAAAAACTCAATTTGTGCCGCAAGCCACCGTACCGATGCCGGCCGTGAATGTCCCGTAGCTGTTCAAGCACAATCGAAAACCCAGCGGCAGAACGGCGCGGCAGCGCTATCGGTTCCTAAGATTCCAACATACCGAACAGAGCAGAATTGGTCAGTTCCGGTTGGCGGGGGCACTAGCCCGGGACCCGTCAGTAAGAGGGCGCCTCGTCGGGCGGCTTCTTTTGTGGATCCCCCTTACTTCACCTTCAGGTTTTCCGCACTCTCTTTGCCCTTGTTTGGGACGATGTCATAAGTGACCTTGTCGCCTTCGCGGAGCTCGTTTAGACCCGCCTTCTCGACAGCCGAGATATGGACGAACACGTCCTTGCCACCGCCGCCATCCGGCGCGATGAACCCATACCCCTTAGTCGCATTGAACCATTTCACCGTACCTGTCGCCACGTCCGCACTCCCCTTTGAGACAGGGACAACCTAGATCGGCGCACTGTATTCCGCAAGAAAAACCCGCCGATTCAAGCCGGTGGGGCACAGGGGTTATCGGGAATTAACCTACATTAGGTCAACCGTCCGTCAACATTTTCTCGGTAGAACGAGATAATTTCGTTCTCGCGGGATGGAAAGATGAGAATCTTTAGAGACCAGGATATTTGGTATGTCTCCTATTTTACTCATGGTGATCCGACCCTGAACGGGGCGAACCGCAAATACGCGCGAGCAACCCGCTCCTTCAAGACCGAAGCAGATGCAAAATTGTTTGCGCGGAAAATTGTTGAAAACGGCTGGACTGCGAGTGCAGGGACCTTAAATCCGCATCTTCCCAAGAAGATCGTATCGCCCAACAGAGTTCTGGACTGGATCGGCAGCTGAACGGGCTCTGCGCGCCACTATATAATTAATTAACCATCCTGTGCCAGCCTTGTTGCGTGTGCCAACGGGAAGACTGGAAATGCTCAGATCACAAATCCTGGTCCCAGCAGCATTGCTACTGTTCGTCAGTGGGGTATTCGCGGAAACCAAGGCTGACCCAACTGGCGTTTGGCTCACGCAAGACGGCGACGCAAAGATTAAAATAAGCCAATGCGTAACGGGTCTGTGCGGGACCATCATCTGGCTGAAAGCTCCCATTGATCCCTCGACGGGGAAGCCGCAAGTTGATGATAAAAATGCCAATCCATCGCTGGCAAAGCGTCCAATAATTGGGATCAATATTTTCAGCGAGATGAAAGCCGCTCCCGGCAGCAAATGGTCAGGCAAGATATACAATGCAGATAATGGGAAAACCTATTCGACTGAATTGACTGTTGCTGCCCCACGAAAACTCGAAGTTCGAGGTTGTGTTCTGGCTGTTCTGTGCGGTAGTGAAACCTGGACCAAATTAGAAGACGTGAAGTTAGCCACCACCGGCGACTAACCGGGAGGTCTGGCCTTGCTGAAAGCGCTTTTGGCTCTGCTTATTGTCCCAGTGTTCTTTATATTACCGACACAATGTTTACTCGAGGCCAGTATACAGCCACCGTTCTGCAAATGTTGATTCAGATAAAACATTTGCTCGGCTTTTAAGTCGTCCCAAAGTCCGTCAGCTTGTTTTAAATGCCGCAGTCACTCCGCCTTGGTGGGCTTTCGCCGGACGAGCATCGACGTTTGCGCTGACATCTCGGGCGGTCATCATCCGCTCAGGTGTCTGTTTCACGAAAGCCCACATTGCAAAAGGCCGGAGTGCAGTTGTGGAAGCCGGACATTGCTCAACAGAGTATGCTCCATCAATACGTCTGTGCTAAATAGTCTACGATCTTGCCAACGTCGGCCTCGTCAATCGGCGCTCCGTAAATCTTGATCATCTTGGTCACCTCAGCCCACCAGAAGTCTTCCTTAAATTTCGGGCCCCGGGGCTGGGTTTGAACATAGTCGGCCGAATGGCACGCCGTGCAGTTGTTTTGCACGACCTCCAGATTGGGGCCGGGCTTGAATGCCGCCACCTCGCTCGGAAGCTTGTACAAAACCGGCTTGGCGGTCGCCTCGCACAACCCGGGGCCGCTGATGATCATCAGCCCGAGGAGCGTCGTCAGCGTCAGTGCGGAGACGGTCGATTCTTTCATGCTCATTCTTTCTAAGTCGAAATGACGCGGACGGTTTCGACCACGTTGCGCAAATAACCCGCTCCGTTCCAAAGCGGCTCCATCGGCTGCACCTCACCACTGTTACTGGTCGCCCGCACTTTAAGCTCGTGCGCTCCAGCTGGCAGGCTGATGGGCAACAGCCATTCACGGAAAGAGTATTTCCCCAAATCCGTGCCAAGTCTGGCCTGCGCCCAGGTTTTTCCACCATCGGAAGAGAGTGCAACGCTCTTGATGCCCTTGCCGCCATCAAATGCTATGCCTCTGAGCACCGTCTCGCCAGCCTTTAGGTTTGCGCCATCTGCAACACTGGTGATGAAAGACCTTACCTTGAAACGGTTGATCGGAATGGTGCCTTTCGGGGCGCTGCCCGGCTCGACGCAGTTGCACTCGTTGTCAGGAATGCGGTAGGCGGTTTTCATCCAAAAACCGTCGAAAACGTTATCGATCACCGTGATTTCGTTAAGGTGTTTGACCCAGTAGGTCCCGTAGTAGCCCGGCACGACGAGACGCAGCGGAAAACCGTTGAGGAAGGGAAGGTTTGCGCCATTCATCGAATAGGCGAGCATGACTTCGCCGTCGCGCGCGTGGTCGATGTCGAGCGCCTTGATAAAATCGGGAGTCCTTTCGGATACCGGCCCGTCCATACCGTTGAAGGTGACTTGTCGCGCAGTGCCCTGGACACCGGCCATGTCAAGAATGGTTTTGAGCGGTACGCCCATCCAGCGAGCATTGCCCATAGCGCCATTCCCCAATTGCCCGCCGGCTACGCGAGGCTCAAAGAACCCGCGGCTGTTACCCGAGCATTGGTTGACCGCGACAATATTGACTGCAGGCAACTTCTTGATGGTTGCCAAAGATAGTCTCAAGGGGTTACCGACCTTGCCCTTAATCACGACTGCGAACGTGTTTGGGTCGATGCTCAGCGGTATGTCGGCTAGGTGGTAACGGACGAAGAAGGCGTCGTTCGGTGTGATGACCTTGCCGTTGAAGGCGGAGAACGGCGTTTCCAGTTGCGGCGGCCTGCTCGTCACGCCGATCATCGGACGCTTTTCCGGATATTTGACGAGTGGCCGTTGCCCGTTGTCGAACGGCAGGGCAACCGCAGCCGCAAACGCGCCCGCGGAAGGCGCCGCTATTCCGGCACCGAGCGCAGCAATGGCGGCCCCCGATTGCTTGATGAGGCTTCGTCTGTCGATCATAAAGTCGTTGCTCCCCTTGATTGATCGCCGGATGGCGCTTGCAGCGGTGCCGCAAGCGCCAGTCGTGACATTCTCGCGAGCCTAACGAGCCGCAGCCTGTTCCGCTCTCGACGCAGCAAGAAACTTCATAAAATTTGCGAACAATGCTTCCCGCTCCGCACTGGTGAGCGTTTTCTGACCGGACGAAGAGGCGTACTTCTGCATGAATTGTTCGAATGCAAGTTTCAACTCCGGGGACGACCGGTCGAGCGTGCCGCCCGACCCGACGGAGGAGACGGCTTGATTCCTGTGGGTGGCGAGCCAGTCGGCCGCAGGCTTGTATCGCACCCAGCCAGGCATCTCGGCGGAAAGGTTAACTTCTCGCCACTTCGGATGTCTCGACGAGCTGTTGAACTGATCAATTTTACTGAAGAAGGCGTCGACGAACTTTGCGATCCGCTTGTAGCGCGGAGAGTTCTCCGGCCAGGTATAAGCGACAAGCAGCGCCCGGTTTGCGATGGTCGGGACGGTGGTGCCCTCTGGGATCAGATTCGGGTAGAGGTCATGAGTTAGATCCGCTGGAAGATAATTCGCGAATAGCCCTTTCAGGTCGTGATTTGGCAGACTTTCCTGATCGAGCGGCAGGAAATGCACCCCGTCTTCCGACTTGACCTTCGCCATCGTCACCTGTGGTGCCCCGGTGAGGATGATCATCGCCGACAGCTCTCCCGAGATTAATCGCTTCATGGCTTCGTCGTTGTCGTAGTACGAGCGCTGCGTCTGGATGTTGAGCGCGTTGAAGACGGTGTCGGCGGTCACCTCGGTCTGGCTGTCCTTCAGGTTGAAGTTGACCTTCTTGCCGCGGAGGTCGTCGTAAGATTTGATCTCGCTGCGCGCGAGCACCTGGAACTCCGAATTGTAGAGCTTGGTGATGTACTGAACGCGCTGTTCAATGTTGGCGTACAATGCCGGGTCCTGCTTCTTGAGCAGCCGAAGATTGTCCTCGTCGACGACGCCCATGTCGATGTTCTTGAGAAACAGCACATCTTTTACGTTTTGAAGTCCGCCGACGCCAAGAACAGGCAAGAGGCGTATCCCGTCCGGCCCCAAATCGTTCACAACGTTCTTGATGTCTTCGGTGAACCTCGCGCACGTACAGGATATCCCGGACACTACGACGGTTACCGCGACGTCGTTGGCCTGGCGCTTTTTCTCATCGTAGCTTAGCCCTGCTCCCGGTTTTTGGCTTTGAGCTAAAGCAGGACATAAGGCAGCGGTCAGGAATGTACTAAACGAAAGGCACACGAATATAGTTCTAGCAGTCGTGCTGAAGAAGCCCATAACTTTGCCCTTTGCTGTGATGCGTACATTGTGTGCGTGGAGTGTGGTGAAGCAAGTGTCCGGTCGGGTGCGTGCCGCCTGCCGGCTTATTTTGCGCTGCTTGCGAGCGTTTCCAGCCGCTGGGGGGCTTCCGCTGACCCGGACGCTCTAGCTTTCTCGTACCAGCTGCGCGCCATGGCCAGGTCCGGCACCACGCCGTGAACGCCTAGTTTCTCCAAAATCGCAGGATCATAGGTTTCCGCAAGCGTTAGCGCTGCGTGCGCATCCCCGACATCCGCGGCGCGCCGCAGCACGAGGCGCGCCGCCGCAACGTCGCCGCTCGCCATCAATCCATCCGCGCGCTTGAGCAAAGAGGCGATTGCATCGGGATCAAGGTGATGGATCGAGGAATTCGGCGCCACGGGCTCCGCGACAGGCGCCGCGGCCAGGGATACCGCGGCCGGAGCATGGCCCTGTAACGCGTTTTGATAAGCGAGCCTGATATCTTCACGCGCCGGCAACGCCTCGGCGACCGTCGTGACGCTTCGAGCGCCAAGCGTCTGATCTACCGTCGCCCAGGGGCGATCTGCTGCTGTCTGAGTATCACGAGTTGTAAGGTGCGGCCGATCAGATTGCGCCGCAGCGGATGGAGCCGGAAAAATGGCGGCCATTGACGCTTTGACATTGACGAAAATGTCACGCGAGGCATCCGAAGAAAATAAGGCTACCATGATTGCCGCCGCTGCAGCCGCGCAAGCGACCGCAAGAAGTTTTAATGAGATAGAAGCACTTCGTCGCTCCTTCATCAGGGGGACAATAAATTCAGCCGGATCGGGTTCGCCGTTACTGTCAGAAAGAAACAATGGGACTGGTTCGGTCGGAAATTCCGTTCGGCTTGATTTTCGTACCCTGTTGCAGGGCGTTACCCGATAATCGGCTGTGTTTTGCTTTAAAGGATCAGCGTCGGGTTCGCTTTGTCTATATAGAGGTACCTGCTCCATGTGATGCTCCCCGCTACTATGACGCAACAACCGGGCGTGCTCGGAACTGGTGCTTTATTCTTTTCACCCGCACGTCTGCTTTGTGATGCACTGGACATCGCGAATCGGTTCAAAAAACGACCGGGGTCCACGCGAATTAGGAAATCTTTAGGTTTGTGTGTGGCGCAACAGCGGCATCCAACGAAACTTATTGGCACTCACATCAACAGCGTGGCGACAAGACAAATTGTGAGCCTCAAAACCTTCTTGGCTGTTTTTTGACGTACCGTTTTCGTCATTTTTCATTGTTTTTACAGCTGCATCCGAGCGAGCCCGCCCTTCGGTTGCGTCGCCGAGGTCGGAGGGATCGCATTAGGAGATTGCCGGACGGCCATCCGGCCAGCGGTCGCTGCTAATGGCTGTTCAGGGCTGCAATGGTGGTCTGAGCAGTGGATCAAAAGATTGCGAACGCCGCTGGCGCGCATCTCGGCGACTGTGATTTTCTGCGGGCGACGTTTTTCTTCGTTTCAAGCGTCAGTGATCTACCGCAACCCGACGGCTACGTAGCCGCTACCGGCAGCCTAAAAAGACGTCTACAATTGGTGGCAAAACAGCACCCTAGAAGGCCACAAAAACTGACCTGACTTCTTACTGATGCGCGGTGGTGGTGGGTTTCTCGCTAAACTCTGCCAAGCATTGAATGATGTAAGCCGTCTGATCCCTGGGCAAGACGTTCGCAGCAAGGGCCCTGTGACGGCATTCGAGTTGCCCTAATTGCTCTGCCCGGCGTTTTTCCGCGGCCTCGCGATACTCAAAAGCAACGGCATTCGGCTCGACGAGCTTTTGAGTGAGTCTCGGTTCGGCGGTGGGCTGCTGTCGGATTGTTGGCGGGGATAGCCTGACTCTCCGTACCGCGATCGGTAGGCCATCAGACTCAAACTTCAATTCATAATTATTTTTGCCACTGCTATCCGTCGCGATGCAGGAGATGGTTGAAACCATTCCCGCCGCCAGATTTCCAAATTGCTTGCATATCCCAGCCGATAATTCGACGAGCGGCACCGGTAGGCCGTCGGCCTTCGGTCTATCCTTGGAGCTTAGCAGCATTCGATCGATGGACAGTTCATACAGATTATCTTCCCTTTTGGCGGTATCACCCGAGAACGATATGACGTGACTGTCGTCATCTGGGTCGTCGAGAGCAACCGTGAAATTTGTTCGTCCCTGTTCGCTATGAAAAAATGCAACGGCCTTGCACGCGAATCTTCGCCCAGCAACGTTGAGCGCGAGGCACTTGCCGGGCATCAACGCGAATAAATCTGCGTCAGGTTCCTGTGGTTTGGTCTCGTTCGACGCGAAAATCATCGGCCGTGCGGATGGCTCGGCGGCCGACGGGGTTGCAAATAAAACAATCGTGACAGAGAAGATTTGCCAACAGCGGCGCATCGTGTTTTGGCCAGGCATAGCCGGCTCCAGCGTTTTCAAGTTTGATTAAATAGCTGAGCATCACGCAAAGAAACGTAAATTTGCGTCAACCAATTCGCGAATTGGTAAAAGATTCGTAAAGTTCCGGACCGGAAAGCGGCTGACCTGTCTGTATCAGCACCATCCGGACCTCGCAGATATCAACCCACCCACCGCCTCTGTTGCCGCCTCCACCCAGCCGCATCGTCGTGATTACCGGTTCGTTAGGCAAACTGCGCATATGTTAGCTCGGGGTATTTTCTGCGCGATGGGGATACGCAATGGAAATCATGACCATTCTCGCCTTCTTACTTTTGCTACTTGCGATCTCAATGGGGTCCCTGTTGAGGTCCAGTTTCACCCGCGGGCGTCATCACGGTATGCAGGAAGCCGCGGCAGAGATTATTCAGGGCATCAATTCGCACTTCGATGGCGGGGACCAGTTACCCCCAGGGGTGTCAAAGGCGCTGGAGCAACTAAGGAGCGGAGCCGGACATGTTTCGAGCCGCAGGCAAATAGGCCTCCGGCACGCGCAATTGTGGATCTTCGGTGATGCCTTAGGGAGTGCTTGTTCGAGCCGGGGTTACCGCGCAGGAAAGCAATCGATGGCTCCGCGTGACGGTAAAATCCATGTTGAGTTGTCGGCGGACGAACTGCATCAATTAACCTGGCTCGCCCACCTCGGTTTTCAGCGTATGATGCCAAATTACCGCGGCTTCGAAACCCATCGGTTCGACGGGGACGATGACGCTCGGAAGGGCGCTAAAGCCATCGAGCGACTTGAGGTGTCGATAGCGGCGATGCACGGACCAGTCGACCCGGTGGCTCTGTCCAACAGTCGTCTGGCCTTGATCGAAAATTGGTGGCCCCAGCGAAAACTCGCCCTCGTTTAACTTCTTCTTAGCCTCGGCGTAACCCGGCGCTTTGTGCGGCGCCCACGCGTTCGCGATTAGCCCAACAGCGATTCGAAGTTGGTGGCGCAGCGGACATGCCGGGACGGTGGAGGCAAGGCGAACATCGCGGTTGGGCTGCGCAGGTGATTAGAAGCAACGCCGACCTGCTGCATTCCCAGTGTGCCTCATCAAAAACAGTATTTCGGCCGGCTACATTATTGGAG
>Ga0302320_10016849_pt1 | contig 14884 bp, 16 predicted proteins | sample Bog_T0_3_FD_202130 | JGI IMG/M metagenome (GOLD analysis project Ga0302320, IMG submission 202130) | Peat permafrost microbial communities from Stordalen Mire near Abisko, Sweden - Bog_T0_3 | ecosystem: Environmental > Terrestrial > Soil > Wetlands > Peat | place: Sweden: Abisko, Stordalen Mire...
TGAGCATCTTCGCGTTATTCCCTCAAAAACACGGTTCCAGTGCCGCCGGTGCCCCCACCGGCGGTCCTCAGTCGGACAGGCGCGCAAGTTCGACAAAAACCATGAGCATCTTCGCGTTATTCGCTCAAAAACGCGGTCTTCCGCCCCAAACCCACCCTACCGCTGGTTTTCGGCTTGACCGCCAACCTTCCACCCGCCACCATAAAACTGTCCGGACCGAAGTCGAAACTTCACTTTTGAATAGGAGACCCCCATGACCACCTTGGAAATCGGAAAGAAACTCGTCGAGCTCTGCAACCAGGGCAAATCCCGCGAAGCCATGGAAACCCTCTACGCCCCCAACATCGTCGGCATCGAACCCATGGCCGGCCCCGGCATGCCCCAGCGCACCGAAGGCCTCGCCGCCATCCGCGCCAAAACCGACTGGTGGGAAAAGAACCACACCATCCACAGCAGCAAAGCCGAAGGCCCCTGGCCCCACGGCGACCGCTTCATCGTCCGCTTCACCTACGACGTCTCCGGCACCGCCGGCCCCATGGCCGGCCAACGCATGACCATCGACGAAGCCGCCCTCTACACCGTCAATGACGGAAAAATTGTGCAGGAAGAGTTCTTCTACCATATGGGGTGAGGCCGACCGGGGAGCCTATTACCACCGTGATAACGCCTTCCATTCCTTCGTTGCCACCGCTACGATGGAGAGCGTCCGAAAGGCGGGTGCAACTTGAAACTGACTGACCATTTCATCGACCTGACGGGGCCGGGGTGTCATGGAAAATACGCGCGGCCTGAAGCCGTCGGCGGTGTGCTGTCGCGCATCGGCGCAACGCTTCGGGACGCGGTACGTATGAGCGTACTGCATTCCAGCCGGCGGGTCGGGCGTCCAATGAGTGAATTGAGCCATGCATGGCATATCCGTTCGGGCGGGCAGACGGCCGGGCCAGACCAGGCAACGCGGTTGCTTTTCAAGGCTCCTACCCTCAAGGATGCCGCCCCGGCGCTCTTTGACCAGGGGCTATTATGGGAGGATGGTCCCAATCCGGAGGACACCGCCTTTGACCTGATGGGCGCGGTCTTGCGCGATGTAGCCAGACAGAAACGCGACAGCCAATGGTACGATGTGGACCTCTTGAACCGCATTGGCCGCTTTAGCGGGGTGTTGCAAAGAGGGGTAAACCAGATTCAATTGGGCGGCCATCAACTTGAGGCCAGGTCCACGCCCGCCATTAACCGCCTATTAACGGATGCGGCAAAAACGCTCGTGACCGAGACGCCCGAACCGCGCCGCACTCGCATGACCGGCATGCTGGACATGATCCGGGTGAGCGACCGCGTGTTTGAATTGGTGTTGAAGGACGGCCAGCGTGCCAGGGCGGTTTGGGTGCGCCATGAGGTGGTTGAACTGGCCAAATACCTCAACAGCGACGTGACCATTGAGGGAAAGGCCGTGTTTCGACCGTCAGGCGGATTGCTCCGCATGGAAGCCGAAGCCATCGCAAAAGCGGGGGAAAAGGACCGGCATTTTTCCGTCATGCCGCGCCCCGCGCAGCCGATGGGCAGGCGAGCGGGAGTGTCGGTGGAATTGAAACGGGGAGAATCCCCATTCGCCGCGATCTATGGAAAATGGCCCGGGGAGGAATCCGACGCGGAGGTGCGGGCGGCGCTGGAGGAAATCAGTTAAATGCCGCCTCCGCCCGCCTACTTGCTGGATACCAACGTATTGATCGAATACGCGCGGGCGTCCATCGCCGGGGCGGCGCTGGAGGCGAAATACCAGTTTCAAGCGTCGTCGTTCAAGCCGCTGGTGTGCATCGTCACCATCGGAAAAGTATGGGCGTTCGCGCAACACCGCAACTGGGCCCAGCCCAAGCGCGACCGGCTGCAAAAGCTCATTGATCATCTGGTGCAAGTGGATATCAACTCGCGCGATGTGCTGGCGGATTACGCCGATATTCATACGTTCACCGTCAAAAATGGATTTGCAATCGGAGACAATGATATTTGGATCGCGTCGGCGGCGAAGGCCACGGGAGCAACGCTCATCACGACCGACAAGGATTTTGATCCGCTGCATTCGGCATACATTCGCCGAATTCATGTTGATCCTAAAACGGGCGCGATGACAATTTGATAAAACCACCCTGCGCACCGTGCCCCGACTTTTGGACCCAACCATGACCGACCTGGACCCCCTGCTTCAATCCGCCGCCTCCGCCCCGCTCCCCCAGCGCCTCGAACTCCTCGCCGACGCAGTGCGCCGCTTCCCGCGCGACGCCGCCGCCCTCCACGCCCTGGCCCAGGCCCTCCTCGATGCCGGCCGCTTCGAAGACGCCGCCCAGGCCGGCCACCGCGCCGTGCAAATCCGCCCCGATGCCGCACCCTCCTACGCCCTCCTGGCAACCATCCTCACCGCCCAGCAGAAATTCGACCGCGCCGCCTCCCTATGGGAAACCGCCCTCCGCCTCGACGCCCGCAATCCCGACTTCTGGGCCGGCTTTGCCGACACCCTGGGCCGCGCCGGAAAGCTCGATGCGGCCGAAAAGGCTCTGTCGCGCGAACTGTCCATCCGCCCCAACCACGGCCGGGCGCTGGTGGACATGGGCCGCACCTTTGAACTCCGCGGCCGCCTCGCCGATGCGGAGCATTGGTTCACCCAGGCCGTGCAGCGCGCCCCCGACTATGCCGACGCCTGGCACCGTCTCGGCACCACCTTTGGCAAGCAAGGCCAGCTCGATGAGGCCGTCAAAGCCCTCGCCCGAGGCACGCAACTCGCCCCCGGCACCCCCGGCATCTGGCACGATCTGGCCGTGGCCCACGAGCGTCTCGGTGCGATGGCGGCCTGCGAGGAGGCGTATCGCAAGGCGCTGGCATTGCGGCCGCAGAACGTGGCGGAATGGACCGCGCTGGGCCGCTGTCTGCGCATGCAGGGCCGCCTCGACGAGGCCCGCCAGACCCTCGACCGCGCCCTGGAAATCGACCCCAAAAACGCCCCCGCCAAAGGCGAGCGCGCCATCATCACCCTGCTCGGCGGCGATTTCGCACGCGGCTGGGAGGAATACGAATGCCGCTTCGACGCCCCCGACTTCCCCGGCGGACGCCGCAGCTTCAAACTCCCCCGCTGGAACGGCCAACCCCTCCACGGAAAAACCATCGTCGTCTGGGCCGAACAAGGCCTCGGCGACACGCTTCAGTTCCTCCGCTTTGTTCCCATGGTCGCAGCCATGGGCGGCAAGGTCGTGCTCGAAACGCTCGCCGGCACCGAGCGCCTCGCCCGCACCGTCGCCGGCGTGGACCGCATCATCCTCAAGGGCCAGGCGTGGCCTCCCGCCGATGCCCAAATCGCCCTCATGAGCCTCCCATCGGTCTTCAAAACCGTCGAGCAGACCATTCCGCGCAACATCCCCTACCTGCGATTGGAAGACCCGGTGCGGCAAACATGGGCCAATCGCATCGGCCCCCCCACCGGCAAACGCCGCATCGGCCTGACCTGGGCCGGCTCGATCCACCACGCCAACGACAAGCTGCGCTCCATCGCCCTGGAGACGCTGCGCCCCTGGTTCGCCCTCCCCGGCATCGAATGGTTCAGCCTGCAAAAAGGAGTGGCCGAAAACCAGGTGGCCGCCACCGGCCTGCCCCTGCGCACCGATATCTCCGGCGCCGTCGATTTCATGGACACCGCCGCCCTGATTGAACACATGGACTTGATTATTAGCGTCGATACGTCTGTCGTCCATCTGGCCGGGGCGCTGGGCAAGCCGGTCTGGGTGCTGCTGGCATCCGTACCCGACTGGCGCTGGATGATGGAGCGGGAGGACACCCCCTGGTACCCCGGAGCGCGACTGTTTCGGCAAGGAGTTGGCGCGGGCTGGGGCGCGGTGGTCGACCGGATACGAACCGAATTATTCGCAACAATAAAAATTCCGTGACCGCCCGACTTCACCCCGGCGAGCAGCAGGAGAGCCCCTCGGCAGCAGCGGACGGCAGGGGAATCGCGAGGCGTTCAGACAGGTGCCGGAAGATCGTCAGCCGCCCCCCCTTGCTGTCCTTCTCATAGCGCGTCACTCCCAGCTTGGATAGGAAGTGGTGCCACGGGCTTGCCGGTTCCGGCGGTACTTCACCCTTGGTCTGCGGCTTGAGAATCGTCTGCGCCAGCAGTGCCGGCAGCGGCTCGGTCACCACCCACTCGATGGTGTCGGCATTCTGCCCCGGGCCCGCCAGATTGCAATTGACCAGCAGGCGGTAGCTGATTCCCAGATTGGCCGCCCGCTTGTTTTCCTGGCCCCACCGCTTCACCCAATCCTGCAGGAACAGGTAGCCGTCCCAGATGGCCGTGATGGATTGGTCCGTCAGCGTGGAATGGATAAAAAGCTCCGCCGTCATTTCCCGCAGCGACGCAAACGCCGCGCTTGGCTTGGCCGGGTCCAGACGGATAATCCCCTGCGGCGGCCGCGTCGTCAGGGTGGTCCGCCACGCAAAGGCCTGATTGAGTTTTGTCAGCAGGTCATCCGGCAGGAACGGCTTGTTCATGAACAGAAACGCCCCCGAGGCGAAAGCCTTTTGCGAATCGCATTCCTGATTCATGCACGTCAGGATGATCACCGGAATATCCGCCGTGGCCCGCCGCGAGGCCAGTGTCCGGCAAACTTCGTATCCATCAATATCAGGGAGCATCAGATCCAGGATGACCGCGCGGGGGTGGTCTGCCGTGCAAGTGGCGATGCCGCTGCGGCCATCGAACGCCGACAGCGGGTGGATGCCGTCCAGATTGAGGTATTCGCCGAGGAGTTCATTGATCTCCACGTCGTCCTCAATCACCAGCACCGATTGACCCGTTTCCACCATGCCTGAACCTGCGAGTAGTATGCTTCAGCTCAAGTTATCGGCAAAATCGTGGTTTGGGCATAGGCCACGGCTTGCCGGGACGTTAAAGTATAGCAACTCAATTGGAATTTGGCAGGAAGCCGAGCCGCATGCCAGATGGAGCCTTCTTCTCACTCGGTATGCATCCGTTGGTTTGGATTGGAAGTGTTTATGGCAACAGGATTTGTGCGCGTTGGCGAGTTGCACAACGCAATCATTACGTATTTGCGAATCGCCTATCCGGAAGGGGTACCCGCGGCGGTTCAGGCGAGGGTGGCGAGCCTGACCCAGTTGCCGGCCGACGCCGAGGTGCCGGAGAGTATGCTTGAGGTGAGCCAGTGCATGGGCAGGCCGGTGTATGCGCTGCGGCTGGGCCAGCCACGGTATCCGCACATGAAGCTGATGGTGGAGGCTTCGCCAGGCGGAACGGGGTATTTGTTCCGGGCCGATGCCCATGACATGCACCTGCACGCGCCGGAGGGGTCGGCGGATGCCGGGCCGCTGGCGGCGCTGCGGGCGCAGAACAAGGTTCTGACGGAGGCGATTGAGGCGGCATGGACCGCGGCAGGACTGCCGACGTTTCGGTCGTATCTGCGGGGGGAACTGGAGAAGCGGCGGGCACGGGGCGCGGGACCGGTTTGAATCGCTTGCTGTGCTGTTGAATGGAAGTGGAATAAGGAATCTTTTCACAATATTGCATTGCGCCAACGCGGGTCTATAGTTGAATGGCGGCGGGCGGGGACATGTCTGGTGTTGTTGATTGGCGGCTTTTTGAATGAGGTGACCCATGGCGGACGTACGTGATTTGTTGGCCCGCAAGGGACGCATGGTCTTCTGCACCGAACCGCAGGCGACCGTGCTGGAGGCAACCCAGCAGATGAACGCCCATCGCATCGGGGCGCTGGTGGTGATGGATGGCGACCATGTGGTCGGCATCTTCACCGAGCGCGATGTGCTGTCGCGCGTGGTGGTGGCCCAGCGCGAGCCTTCCGAGACGCTGGTGGGAGCGGTGATGACCGCCGACATTGTGTATGGGAAGCAAGAGATGGATTTGGAGGAGATTTCAGACTTGATGCGCGAGCGGCGCATCCGCCACGTGCCTATCTGCGATGAGGAAGGGAAGCTGGAGGGGCTGGTGTCCATCGGCGACATCAATGCCTGGCGGACCGATGGCCAGCGCGAGGAGATTCATTATTTGAGCGAGTACATTCATGGAAGAGTGTGAGGCACATGGCACGGGGCGCAGATGATGCGCTAGGGGGTGGGGGATGTTGCGCTACCTGGGGGACGGGGTTGATGGGTGCGGATTGTGAAAGCTGAATGATTGAAGGGGGTTTCGGGCGTGGGGCCCTCATGGCATGGGGGTTGCTTTGGCACTCGGTGCGGCGTGTGCCGCGCGCTGGAGTTTGCCATGAGCCGTGCTGATTTTGATCTTGCCGTTGATTCCGCCCTGGACATGGAAGTGGTGGCGCGCCGCATCGTTGAGCTGGCGCAGGTGGCGGTGGAAGAGCATGTGGCGGCAATCGGCAGGTCGCAGGCGGACGGGCTGATGGCCATGGGCGCGGAAATCGATGCGGAAGAACGAACGCCCCTTGGAAAGTGGAGAAGCTGATGCTCTACGGATTGTACCTGTCGGCGGCCGGGATGCAGGCGCAGGAATATCGCCAGAACGTGACCGCCAACAACCTGGCCAATGCGCAGACCACCGGATTCAAACGCGACCTGGCGATGGTGCAAAGCCGCCTGGAGGCGACGCATGAGGATCCGGGAATGCTTCAATACCGCGTGCCGGTGCTGTCGCAGCAGGGCGGCGGCGTGCTGGCGATGCCGACGATGATGGATATGTCGCAGGGAATGCTGCTGGCGACGCACAGCCCGACGGATGTGGCGCTGAAGGGATCCGGGTTTTTCACCCTGCAGGGGGACAAGACCGGCGAGCCGTTCCTGACGCGCGACGGCCATTTCGCCATCGACAGCGAAGGGACGCTGGTAGCCTCCGCAACCAGCCGGGCCGTGCTGGGCGCAGATGGCAACCCGATCAAACTGGCCAATCCCTCGCTGCCCATTTCGATTGACGACCGGGGACAGCTTCAACAGGCCGGCGCAACGGTGGCCACACTGGGCCTGACCGATGTGAAGGACCCCGACGCACTGAAAAAAATCGGCGGAAACCTGTTTTCCGTGGATGCCGAAGCGATGACCCCGGCCGACCCCGCCACGCAGGTTAAACAGCAATTCCTGGAAAGCAGCGGCGTCGACCCGGTGGTGGAAATGACCAACATGATGCAGAACCAGCGGGCCTATGAGGCCAACGCCAAGATGATCACTTACCAGGACACCACACTGCAATTGATCAACACCGTGGGACGCATCGCATGACGACTGGCGGCGACGGCGAAACACAGCGCGGATGATAAAAGACGAAAGTCCAAAGACGAAAGACAAAAACCTATGGCGATCACGGCACTTCATTCGGCGGCTTCGGGGCTTTCGGCGCTCTCCACGCAGTTGGATGTGATTTCCAACAACCTGGCCAACGCCAACAATAACGGCTTCAAGTCCAGCCGCGTGGAATTTGAGGACCTGATTTACCAATACAAGCAGCAGCCGGGTGTGACCAACAACAACAACGACATCAGCCCGACGGGGATTGCCGTGGGGCTGGGCACCCGGGTTTCGGGCACGGCGGTGGATTTCACCCAGGGGTCGCTGGTCCAGACCGGCAACCAATATGATGTGGCGATACAGGGAGACGGATTCTTCCGCGTCAAAACACTCAGCACCCAGGGCGATGGGCTGGCGTACACGCGAACAGGGCACTTTTTCCGGGATTTGAACGGCGATCTGGTGCTCAACAGCGGCGACGGATTCAAGCTGGATCCGCCGGTGAACGTGCCCGCCAACGCCACGGGGATCACCATCAGTTCGGACGGGCGCGTGTATGCTACCGTGTCGGGCACAACGGCGCCGACACAGCTTGCCTCCATCCAGCTCGTGCAGTTCCGTAACGAGCAGGGACTGGCGCAGGCGGGCGGAAACCTCTACACGCAAACGGTTGCCAGCGGACCGCCAACCCTGGGCACGCCGGGGACCAACGGGCTGGGCACGCTGCAACAGGCGGCGCAGGAGACCAGCAACGTCGACCCCGTGAACGAACTGGTCAACCTGATCAAAACACAGCGGACCTTTGAAATGAACAGCCAGAGCATCCAGGCGGCGGACCAGATGCTGCAGACGGTCGGCAATCTCCGCAGGTAATAAGCGGATGACGACCCCACGCTGAAGCGTGAACTCCGAAAGGTGACATGATGCGATATGCTTTGAGGATTCTGGCGGGGGTGATGGTGGCCGCCGGCGTGGCGCGCGGGCAGACCGTGCGCATCATGGCCCGCGCCAGCGTGAATGATGGCGTGGTGCGGCTGGGGAATATCGCGACCATTGAAGATGCCACGCCCGCGGTGCGCGACCGCCTGGCCCAAACGATGATCGTCGAAAAGCTCGATGGCATGAAAGTGGTGCGGGCGGAGGAGGTTCTGTATGCGGTTTTGCAGCAGAACCAGGACCTGCCGCTGCCATCCACGCTGGTGATACGCGGTGCGGCCCAGTGTACGGTGATGCCGGAGGGAGCATCACCGTACACCGGGCCGGCGGTGCGGACGCTCATGGTTTCGCCGGGCAATGTGCGGGCCAATGTGCCGGTGAGCGTGGGGGAAACGCCGGCGCTCGCGCCGGCTGAGGTTCCCGCCGCGGCGGGAACGCCACCGGACAAGCGGCGGGACGCCGCTTCCGCTTTGGGGACGGATGCGACATCGGCGGGGAGCCTGGCGGAGCAGATTACGCAACAGGTGCTCAAGGACTTTGGCTCCTCCCCGGCCGAGATGGATGTGAAATTCGCCACCGCCGATCCCGACCTGATGGGCCCGGTGCCGGCGGGGCTGCGTTGGACGTTTCACGCGACGACGGGCCGTTCGCTGGGGACCATGCAGTGGGAAGCCAAGCTGATGAAGGGCAACGCCCCGGTGAAGGATTTGTGGGTGCAGGCGACCGTCCGCCGGAGCATGGTGCAGGCGGTGACGACGCGGGACCTGCACGCCGGCGACCTGCTGACGGCCGATATGGTGAAGGTGGAGACCGTGATGGCGGACCGGCAGACGCCCGATGTGGTGGCCGACGTCACGGGGATGATCGGCATGGAGGCCCAGCGCCCGATGGCGGCGGGAACGCCCATCAACCGCAGGGACTTTGTGCGCACCGACGCCGTGGCCATGGACGATGTCGTGACGGTTTACTTTGTCAGCGGCGGCATCCGTGTGAAATCCACGGCCAAGGCTCTGGCGCGGGGACACTTGAACGAGAGCATCAAATTTCAAAACGACAGCAAGGACGTGTTCGAGGCGACGGTGATCGGCAAGCGGCTGGCCGTGGTGGGCAGGATTGACGATGCCACCGCCCGGGAACTTCAGGAGATGAAATGATGAAAGTTGTTGCGGCAGCATTGGTTTTGACGGCGGCGGGCCTTCCGTGCCTGGCGCAGGACGCGCCGCGCGAGGCGTTCAAGCAGCAGGAGCAGTCGCTCGACGCGCCGCCGCCGGCGCCGCGCGGGTCGCTGTATATGCAGAAGCCGGCCGTGGTGGAGGGGGATGCGACGGCGGCCGCCGGCGATGCCACGCCGGTATCGCATTCGATGAGTTTCATCGAGGTGCCCAAGGGCGAGCAGAAACAGTATCACAAGCATGACATCGTGACGATTGTCGTCAGCGAGGATTCCCAATCCTCCACCACCGGCACGGGGGACTCCAAGAAGACGCAGGCCTTTGACGCGGCCCTGCAGAATTTCGTCAAGCTGGGATCGACCAACGCCGGCCTGCCCAGCGTCCAGTCGCAGACCAATTCCAATTCGCTGCCGGAAGTGAAATACAACTACAGCAATGACCGGGAGAACACCGCGTCGCAGGCACGCACCGACAGTCTCACGGCACGGATCGCCGCGACAATCGTGGACATCAAGCCCAACGGCACGCTCGTCCTGGAGGCCACCAAGCAGATCAAAAACGACAAGGAAGTGCAGATCTTCCGCCTCACGGGCATCTGCAAAGCCGCCTCCATCAACAACAACAGCGTCGTCAGCACGGATATCGCCGAGCTTTCGCTGGCCAAGACCACCAGCGGCGAAGTCTCCAGCGGCACCAAGAGCGGATGGCTCAACAGCTTCATGGACAAGGTCAGCCCGTTTTAAGCGGACGAAGCATGAACGGACCAAGCGGACAAAGGAACACGAAACAAGACACTGGACCCGAGACAAAAACTGGGCGTGAAAACATGGGACGTTTTAGGAAAATCATCATCGGGCTCGGGGCGCTGGCGCTGGTCACCACGCTTCTGTCGCGCGTGGGATTGGGCGTGCGCATCCAGGATTTGGCACGCACCGACAACGACCAGCCCGGCGAACTCCAGGGGATCGGCCTGGTCATGGGCCTCAAGGGCACCGGCGACGGCGGCGACAACACCGCCGCCATGCGCGCCCTCCAGGCCGCCATGGGCAAACTTGGCAACAACGTCCCCAACATCGATGACCTCAAGGGGAGCAAAGACGTCGCCATCGTCCAGGTCAGCGTCGCCATCCCCTCCACCGGCGCCCACCCCGGCGACCGGCTGGACGTGAAAGTCAACGCCATCAGCGCCAAAAGCCTCAAGGGCGGACGCCTCTTCATCGCCCCGCTGCAATCCCCCAATCCCAATATCAAAGATCCATTCGGCTTCGCCTCCGGCGATCTGACACTGGAGGATGACACCCAGCCCACCGCCGCGGTCATCCGCGCCGGCAAGACCGGCGGGGCGACAATCACCGCCAACATCAACAACGACGCCGTCAGCCACACCCGGTTCTATCTCATCCTGCAGCCGCAGGCCGCCGGTTTCGCCAATGCCAACGCCATCGCCGACCAGATCAACGAGGAAGTGGCCGCCCAGACCGACGGCAAGGCCATCGCCTACGCCCCCAACGGCACGCGCGTGGTGGTCGATATCCCCGCGGCCGAAGCGGCCAAGCCCTCGGCGTTCATGGCGCGCATCCTGGCATTGCCGCTGCCCAAGCTGCCCACGCCGGCGCGGGTGATCATCAATTCACGGGCCAAAACCATCATCATCACCGGGGACGTGGAGCTTTCGCCGACGGTCATTTCGGTCAATGGGATGACCATTACGGTGGGCGCGACCAATCCGCCCGGGTCGCGGGTGGACTTTGTGGCCCTGGACCCGCAGAAACAGGGCGGCGCCAAAATGCAGGCCCTGGTGGATGCCTTCAACATGCTCAAGGTGAACGCCGACGACCGCATCACGATCATCAAGCAGTTGCATGAATCCGGAGCCTTGCGGGCCGATTTGGAAATTGATTGATTGATTGCCGGCAACCCCCGGCATTCACCATGGGCAGGATGCCCGTGTTACTTTGCGAGGATCGCATGACCACTTCCCAAACCCAATTCAACCCCGCCCAGGCGCTGCAATCGCAGGCCTTCGGGCCCGGCAGCCGGGTCGCCACGCAACAGACACCGCCCGGTTCCTTCCGGAATATTTTGAATGGTACGCTCGCCGGCCCTGCGGATGATCCGCACTCGCCCGCCGCGATCCGCAAAGTCGCCGGCGACCTGGTCGCCCAGGCGCTGATTCTGCCGCTGCTCAAGCAACTTCGGCGCGGCACCTTCGGCAAAGGCACGCCTTTAAGCCCCGGAACGGGCGAAAAAACGTTTGGTCCGGAATTTGATGTAGAGATGGCGGATCGCATCGCGCACAGTCCGCGAATGGCGCCGACCGATGCGATTGCGGCACGCCTGACGCAGCGGATTTCGCAACAGGCGACACGGAACCCCGGAGTAGATCTAAATGGATAAGCTGGCGGAGGAATTGATCGAGTTGTTGGCTCTCCTGCTGCAAACGCACGGACGTCTGCTTGCCATCGCCTGCGCCCGGCAAGTCGCGATCAAGACCTTCGACGCATCTGGGCTCAACGTCCTGCTGGAGAGGGAGCGCGTCGAAGTTGCGACCGCCCAGTCCCTCGAACTGCGCCGGCGCAATTTGCTGTCGCGACTTCAACCGCTCCTGGGCAGGGGCATCCCGGCGACCACCAGCGAGATCGCCGGTCGGTGTGGAGAACCCGCGAAAACGCGGCTACTGGTTCTTGCCGGACGGCTGCGGGAGGTCGTGACGGAACTCGACACCACCAACCGCATCAATGCGAAAGTCTCGCAAACCGTCGTCGGTAGCCTGGCACGGGTGATGCAGATCATCACCGGCGTGGCCCAGCAGGCTGGCCTTTACCTGCGCAACGGCCAAAAGAGGGGTATTTCCGGTATCCACCTGCTGGACGCCGTCGGATAGAAAAGGGTGGCATGCGGCCGCCGCTGATGGATAAGGATTGTCCCCGCGCTCAACCGCGGAATCGAACGGAATCGATATGAGCCTTCTAAGCGCCCTTCAACTTGGTAGTTCCAGTCTTGCCGCCCAGCAGGCCGGCCTGGCCGTAACGGGCAACAATATCTCCAACGCCAGCACCCCCGGCTACACGCGTGAAACGCTGGATCTGGTGCCCAGCGACCCGACGACGCTCCAGTCGGGCGTGCAGATCGGCACCGGCGTCTCCACCCAGACCATCAATCGCGCGGTGAACGACGCCCTCAACGGCGCCCTGAACAACGCCAACTCCGACCAGGGCGCCGCCAGTTCGGCATCCTCCACCCTGCAAAGCCTGGAATCCACCTTCGGCACGCTCAATTCCAACGATCTGGCGTCCCAGGTGCAGGGATTCTTCAACCAGGCTTCCACAGTCGCCAACAACCCGACGGATACAGGCCAACTCGCCGTGATGGTGCAGACGGGCCAGTCGCTGGCTGCAAGCATCCAGACGCTCCGTTCGCAGGTCGTCAACGTCCGCAACACCACCCAATTGCAGATTCAGTCCCTGGCGACGCAGGCCAACACGCTGGTGCAGTCCATCGCTTCGCTCAACGGACAGATTTCAAGTATCCAGGGCGGAGGGGGCGGGGCGGACACACTCATGGACCAGCGCGACCAGGCTATTTCACAGCTTTCCCAGATCATGAATGTGCAGACCGTAAACCAGGGCAATGGCATGGTCAACCTGCTTGTGGGCTCGGTTCCGATCGTGACGGGCGCCACCACCCGCGGAATCGGTACGACCACCACCACCGACCCCACCGGGACAATGCCGCAGACAAACGTGGTGTTCGCCGACAACGGCGACCAGCTGGACGCCACCTCGGGCCAGATCGCCGGTCTGGTCTCCGCGCGCGACAATAACATCAACGGCGCCATAGGAACGCTTGATACCCTGGCCTATAACCTGATCGGCACCGTCAATTCCATTTCCTCGCAGGGGCAGGGGCTCGTCGGTTTCTCCAGTGTCACAGGCACCTCTCCGGTGCTGAACACCAACGCGCCGCTGAACGCGGGGCAATCGACCACCGGCCTGGCTTACACGCCTGTCAATGGCACCTTCAACATCAACGTCACAGACGCCACCACCGGCGCGACCACCACGCAGCAGATCCAGGTCAATCTCGGCGGCACGGGCGCCCAGACGACGCTTTCAAGCCTGGCGGCCAGCATCACCTCCGGGCCGATCGTGGCCAGCGTGAATTCCAACGGCACGCTCTCCATCTCGTCGAACAATCCCGACGACACTTTCACCTTTTCCAACGACACCAGCGGCGCGCTGGCGGCGCTGGGCATCAACACGTTCTTCACCGGATCCAACGCGGCCAACATCGGTGTCAACAACGTGCTGGTCGCATCCCCCTCCCTGCTCGCGACCGGACGCAACAACGTCCCCGGCTCAAACGACAACGCCCAGGCTCTGGCCCAGGCCTACACCGCCGGCAACGGCGGGCTCGGGGGGCTGAGCCTGCAAAGTTACTACGCCCAGTTTTCCACCAACCTCGCCTCGCAATCCAGCGCCGCCAAAAACAATCTGACGGCCCAGACGGCCGTGCAGTCGGCCCTCAATGCCCAGCAGCAATCCTACTCCGGTGTAAGTCTGGATGAGGAAGCCGTCAACCTGACCAAGTACCAGCAGGCATACCAGGGCACCGCCCAGTACATCAACGTCGTCAATACCCTGATGACCGCCCTGCTGGCGATGATCCAGTAGTCCCTTGCAAGGAGCATCCCGGCATTCCGGGATAAACCCATGAGCGTCTCCCCATTGCCCATCGCACGAGTGACCAACCAGATGCAGAGTTCGTATCTGCTCGGGTCGCTGCAGAACAACCAGGCCGCGATGCTGAAACTCCAGGAGCAGATTTCGTCGGGACAGCAGCTTTCCTCCGCGTCCGACGACCCGGTTGCGGCCACGGGGATCATCAACCTCAACACCCAGATATCCGGACTGACGCAATACGGATCCAATCTCAACTTCGCGGCAGGCTTTCTGAATACGGCCGGATCGGCGCTCGGCAGCGTCAACAACCTGCTGAATCAGGCCCAGAGCATCGCGTCAACCGAGGCTTCCAGCACCGCCTCCGCCAGCGACCGCAGCGCCCAGGCCTCCATCCTGAATTCGATCATCTCACAGGTCCAAAACCTCGCCAACACGCAATATCTCGGCCAATCGGTGTTCGGAGGCCAGAACACCGCGCAGGCCGCCTACACCGACGCCGCCGGAGGATACCTCTACCAGGGAACATCCACCGCCCAGGGCATCCTCACCCCCAACGGCCAAACACTGGCCTACACCGTCGACGGCAGCCAGGTCTTCGGGGGCGTCTCCGCGCCCGTGGCCGGATCACCGCTGCAGCCGGCGATATCGAACTCCACCCTGCTTTCCAGCCTTGGCGGCACCTCCGGCACCGGCATCCACCTCGGTACCATCACCGCCACCGATGGAACCAACAGCGTCAGCATCGACCTGTCCAAGGCCGCCACCGTCGGCGATGTGCTCAACACCGTCAATTCCGCCCTGGCCTCGGTGGGCATCGCCGGAAGCATGACGGCCAACGCCGACCACTTC
>Ga0302320_10016850_pt1 | contig 14883 bp, 16 predicted proteins | sample Bog_T0_3_FD_202130 | JGI IMG/M metagenome (GOLD analysis project Ga0302320, IMG submission 202130) | Peat permafrost microbial communities from Stordalen Mire near Abisko, Sweden - Bog_T0_3 | ecosystem: Environmental > Terrestrial > Soil > Wetlands > Peat | place: Sweden: Abisko, Stordalen Mire...
TTAATTAAATTTTAAAATTTATTTAGAATCTTTGTTTTTTCAATTTATCATTTTTTTAAAAAAATTAAAAAGAAAATGAATTTTTTTAAATCGGGAAAAGTGATTTCGGCCTATAATTTATTTCGCTCAGGATTTTTTTTTCTATAGATTAAAATCATATTAGATTAAATGATTATTAAATTATGTATAATTATTTTGTTAATTTCTTTAAATTCACTTTCAAAGCGCCCATTTTTTTTTAATTAAAATTCCCCTATAAATACCTTCAAATCTCCTAAAAATATAATTATTAAAAAAAAAATTCAAAAATTTGAGACAAAATCATTAAAAATGCAAACAGAGATTGATGAATTCATATCCAGCCTCCAACAGTCCTTCCGCAAAAGTAAGACATCTTCTTCTCTTTAAATTCTTATTTATGTTAAGATGGTGAGCTTTCCTCTGAAGAGTTGAAGAACATCAAAGAAAAATCAGAGAATTATGAGGGACCCCAAAATTATTTTGAGCCCTTGCTTGTCCTCTTCAAGGAGATTCTCAAAGGACCTCCCCAATTCATCGAGAATCAAAAGCAACGCACAAGACAAACTGCCTTAGAGATCATGTGTAAAGGAAACATGGTGATTTCTAGCCGATACAATATTACTATTGAAGACATCACAGAAAGGTAAAAGTTTCTTTGAATTAATGTGTAAATGTTTAAAAGCATCATATCAATCATAAAAAACGACAATGAGACAAATGCCATGAGCGCGAGCCGAATCCTGATCGATATCATCAAACATTTCAACTCAAGCCTGAGTTTGGAAAAACATACGGTGCCGCTTTATCAGTTTCTCGAAGAAAGAATTTCTAAAATGATGGTTTTGATCCAGAAAAACATGAACAACAAGGATAGCAAGGAAAACATTCAAAACCCTCAAAGACTTACACCAAATTCTGAATCTTTGAAAGTATTAAAAAATTTTTCATTTTTTATGATTAAAAATCTTAAAAATACACTAAGTATTTATGCGAAATTCCTAATTTGTATATTTATGCCCTGAACTATCTTGACACTTCGAACACGGGCATCGTGAAGGATTATTTAAAAACATCGATAGAATACATAATCAAACTCATCAAAGATGCCGTGAGCCATTTTTTTTTAATATATTTTTTTCATTTTTTCAATAATAAAATTCTAGAATTTTGATGAAATTTGCAGCAATATGACTAAAACTATGGTGAATGATCTCTTTAATGTCATGGTTCTGACTTTTTATTTAAATAAAAGAAAGTTAAATATTTATTAATAGATTAAAATGATGCAATTTATCTCAATAATCCTGAGAAAAGATGTCCGTCCTGAAAAATTGATTCGACATGCGAAGGAACAAATCGAATACATCAAGTAAAACCATTTAATAAACTATATTTTAAATAATATAACCGTCCTTTTAGACCTGATGAAATAAGTCAAGCTGTGTTGAATCTTCTTAAACATTGCCCAGATGACTCATATATCCACAGGATCGAGCTTGCTAATAGCATTAAGATTTTAATCAAGCACCTTGGAAAAGAAGTCTTTCTCAATCTTTAACTTTTTTTTAACTTTTTTATCTCGTTAAATAAGAAATTTAAGGATACAAGCGAGTTTCTAAACAAATTCCTCGACGAAGAGTTGATTTTCGGCAACATGAAGTTCCCCAGCATTTACGCAAAAAACACAATCACTAGTTATTGGATTGAAATTATCCATCATCTTTAGTAAAACATTCATTTTTCCCATATTAAATAATCCTTATATATATTTATTGATCAGTCATCCAGACATGGGCATCCATTTTTTATCCAAAATCTTCAACATTCTTTTCAAGAACATCTTTGACAACCAGCTATCCATTATGGTCCAAAACTCTTCCCTCAAACTTCAGAAAAGCATCATTGACAGTATGTTCAGCAGTCGGAAATATGATAATCAGGAAAGTGCCCCTCGACTTCTCATCATTCAGATCCTGCATAAAATTGCTTTGAAGCTCGGTCAAATCAAGGAGAATTTCGAAGAAGTGATCAACTTTATGAAGACCAAATACCATGATCTCAAAGCTGTCCCTGCTTGCAAGACCCTCTATCTATCACAATTACCCAAGAAAAAGGATGTTTCAGATGCAGAATGGGATAAAATCCGTCTTGAATCCATTGAAAACTCACAAATCAACATCGACAATTACTTATTCACCTCATCGTCCTACAATCTAAACGTTGTCAATAGCATTTTTGAGAACGATGAAGAATTGGTGCTCAATTGTTTCTCCATCAATCAAAACACCTATCTGGAATACTTCCGAGACATCAAAGACAACATTCTTCCTCTCCTGATAGAAAACACCAGCACCATCATCACCCATCTCATGAGCCAACCACCACCCCCACCTCCTCCCATGAACAATATGCCTCCAGTTCCTAATCAATATTACCCAAATGGTGTTGATCCCAAAGTACCCAATGGAGGATTGCCCAATAATATTCCTCCAAATATGGTGAATTTTAACAACCCTCCAAGACCAAATGTCATTAGAATGTCAAGTGAAGAGATCATGATTATGGGGAAATTGTTGAGGAACGGCCTAGAGATCTTTGAATATTTCCATAATTATAAGTTTCATGATAAATTCACTGATGAGAAGGAAAAAATGAACTCGATCAATGCCTTCATGTCAATTTTTTCTCATATTGCAGACCCCAACAATTTCAAAGATATCATTGAAGGCAATATGGACATCATATTCAAATATCTGTTGAAATATGCGAAGGAATGCTTTGAAAATTGTCTACAGAATTTCATCATCCATCCGTTTTTCAGCAACAATTATCGAAACCAAAACAGTTGGACAAATTTTGCTGAGATCCTCATTCGACATATCCTGAAGAAAATCGAAAGCACACCAGATGTCATCAATCCATGCCATCCTTATTATGAATATAAGGATGAATTACATTATTTGTTACAGAAAATGATCAGAATCCCTATTAGAAGCCTGCAAAAGAACACTGATGATCGGTTTTTGAGACCTTATTTCAAGCAATTTGTGCTTTGTTTACTCAAGAAATCACGTATTTTTAACATTTTATGAAGAAATTTATGATAATCTTTAATTTTTTAGATACCTCAAAGTATTGTTTGGAATATCTACAACTCTTAAGACAATTGTTCAAACATCTTCTGTTTTCAAAAAATGATAACCTTTATCAGGAGTTGTATTCCATAGCAATCCGAAACAGTACCGGCGGTAAAACCTCGGCTAATCCAATAAATTCTAGTCGATTATTATTAAATTTCATGATTTAATTCTGTTTTTTTTTTTAAAGATACCCAAATCATCGATAATTTAACCGCTCTCTTCAACACTGGTATACCCGAAATCAAAGAAATCGTCAGCGAACTTGTTGTGATGCTTCCCCTCAAATCTAAACATATCATCACATTATGCAAAAACAAGATTTTAACTCCATTAATGGTCCATAGTTTATCAACTTCTGATGGAATTCTCTTAAGTAATCATCTTCTTTTCTAATTTGTATGAAATTGTCCTTTTATTTTTTAGATCGTGTAATAAAAATGTTTGATCTCCTCTTCACTCAAGTGAATCATAAAGAAATCGAATTTTTGCTCAGCGACGTCAAAGAAAATTTCATTCAAAATCTTTTCGATCTGATCAGAGAATATGAAAACCGAGAAATCGACAATTCTGACAACCAAGATATCATCATCATGGTGATCAAGCTTTTGGGTCGAATGGGTCATTTACCAAGAACCATGAAATATAACGCGAAAGTTGAAATGAAAGAGAAACATGACACGGAATATTATTGTCTTTTGATGAACAACAGTCATAAAGATAAACAATTGAAATTTAATTTATCAGAAGCTATAAATTCGATTTATGGTTTTATCAAAAACATTATTGAAAAGAAACAAAACATACCAAAATCCGCATATATCGATAATTCATATAAATTCCTCAAAAACACCTTGATCAAGATATTCCATATTACTGAAAATGAAAACATGAATAATTACGATTTGGATTTCTTTTCCAAGAACATCAATCGTTTAAGAGCAAAATTTGAATTGAAGAAGAAAAATTCGAACCTCGATAAGAGCAAAAGTTTCTCCAGCGCTTCGAATCTGATCAATGATATCAACGATTTAAAGATTTTCGAAGATGATCCTTTGCTGGATCACATAGGAATCGTTCATAAAACCATCATTGAAAAGATCATTTATTGTTTGATTAATTTCCTTTTGTTATCCAACATTTATTCAAATAATTGCAAAAATGAAATCGAAGAAACCTTTAATGTTCTCACCAAAGTTGTCATGCTCAATTTCATCATCCTTAAGGAAAATGGCAAGGAATTCACACAATCTAATAAAAACTACCTTCTCCTAAAAGGAATCATTGAAAACATGTCATATCGAGTGCTTGTGGTCAGAGGTGAGCCAAGTTATGAGAATTTAAGCGAACCTTATAATTTTGGTATCAAAATTATTGAAAATATGTTGGATTATATTGGAAATTTGCAGAAAAAGTTCCCTCAAAACGTTTCACAGGAGACATATAATGCCTTTGTTTCATTGATTTTGGATCAAATAATCAATTTGACCTACCATAAGAAAATAAACAAATCCTTTGCTGGACTAATGTCTCTGGAAAGAATTCTGAATTTGATTCCAAAATCTCTAATTTACGATTTTTCATTCAAAATCATGAGCTTGATCTTCTCTTTCTTACAGACTTTGACTGATATTATAGACATAGAAAATAAGAACATCTGCTTTACTATCGGAGACAAGATCATGGACATTCTACAAGAAAGTCCTCAACTCGATCATTTGGTGCATCCATTCCTCAAGATCTTCTTTAATAACATGATTTCCATCAAAGAAATCAACAACAAAGCAGCCATACGTTTTTTCCAACGTTTCTCCAAGATTTTAAACATCATGCCCACAATTTTGCTTTATTATACCAATGAAACCACGGCGGAGAAATACGATTTGCCTTCGAAAATGATCAGGAAACAGATAAATTTCGGGATATTAGAATTGATTGAGAAACATAACGCTTTGTTCGTTTCGCAAATATTGCAAAAATGTTTCCAAGTGCTTGATGGATCCAATATCAACGAAGAGGAATTGAACAAATATAAGCTTTTAGACAATAATAAGTTGAAACTTTTTTCCTCTGCTTTGAAAACATTGGAGTTTTTGATGAGTTTGGATGTGATTCCGTTCAGAATAATAATCGATGATCAAAATGCTATGGTTGATTACGGGGATGAAAAGTTGATATTCGATCCAGATTTCAAGCAGTTGATGGAAATGAACGCGAAACTTATTCATATGAATGAAACCATCTTTAGAAGTGCCTCTGATATCATCATTCAAAACCCAAACATTCCTAGTCAAATGCAAGGAATGTATTCTATGCCTAATATGCCCAATAATCAAGAATATCAACCTCAAAGTCTTAGCGATGAAAGAAGAGTTGAAATGGGATCAGGTGGACTTCCAACTGGTGTCAATGTCAATAATCAAGAGAGAAGCAGCAGCTCGATTAATAACATGCCCAATCCTAATATGAATCCTCAACATTTTATGGCTGCTCAACAGGCTCAAAATAGGTTGATAATGAATTATGAATTAAATTTGTTATGTTTTTTATATAAAGCATGACCATCAATAATAACACTTATTTCCAAGATGAAGATTATAATTTGAATATCGATGATATCGATTTGCATGTGAAGGCATGGTCTTTGGCTGTGAGTTCCTCATTGGAATTTATGAAATCCTTATTGATGTTTCCTATATTTTATGAGGTCTCTTTGAAAATCTTTGAATTTTTTATTTTATTTAAGAATTTTTCTTTAGTATGTGAAAAAAAAATTAAATGAGAAAAAAATTGAAAAAAGTGATAATGGATTGAACAAAAATGAAAAGACCCAAACTTCCCAAAATCCCAGAAGTCCCGATCCTTTAGTTACTACCAGATATGAGATCATTTTCAAATTTTTCGAGTAATCTTATTTAAAAATCTTCTTTTTTATTAATTTTTATTAGGATGATGCGACGAATCGAGAAGAAAATCAGAAAGACCTCAGTGAATTGTCTTAGATCTTTGATAAAATTGGAAGCTAACGCTAAAGATTTGGTGGCGAATGATGATAAATTAAAGATGATCTTAAGGCCAGTGTTATTATGTCTTCAACAAGATTTCAAGATCTTTTCTGTGCCTTTCCTTTCAATTTTGAAACAATTATTAAAGTTGCTTTATCAATGTTTCAATAAAGCTTTAAGCGATAAGTTGTTAGAACATTTAAATATCAAAAAAATCAATCAAATTTCCAATGATTCAAAATGCATTTCTGGGATCCTGTCACTTTTTGAACATTTGACCTATACATATCATTCCAGTAGCATGAACGCATGCGAAAATCTAGAGGCTATTATAAAAACCAGCTTGAAAATTGAAGGGTTGTTCAAAAATCTCATTGGAAAAACACAAATCAATAATATCACAAGAGTTCCTTTGGTGAGATTTATCAATAAAATGGCAAGCGTTGCTTATCAATATTTTTTGAAATCGGAGAATTTGCAAGATCCGGAAACGATCAGATTGTTTTTGGATTTATTGGTAATTTATTTTTTTTTAAAAAAGTAATTTTTATCTTTTGTTTTGGATTGGATTTGAAATAGAATATGGATGAAGCTCATGTGTTGAGAGAACGTTTGTCAAGAGAAACGAATGAAGTTATCAAAATTTTATTTCCGGATGAAAACCGAAACAAATTACAAATTGTAAAATTTTCATTTTAATTAATTTGTAAAAAGAAATTGAAATTAATTTTTTCAGCAAAACACTGGTCTGCGAATCATCAGAATCTTATCAAAAAGAAACCCAAAATGGTTGAATTCGAATCAAATAATCATCGAAAGATTGATCGATCTTTGGAATACTGATTCAAAGAAAGTCAATGATGATTTGATAACTTATAATCTCAATTTGAAGTATTTTTCCTTTTAATCTTATTAAATTTTTAATTTTATTGATAAAGAAATGAAACAAGATTAATTTTGAAAACGTTGGTTGTTTATTGCAAATCAAATAACAGCCAAATTTCCATTCTTTTCATGATGTTGGATATTTTTTCCTTACGTTCAACCCAAGATTTCTCCTTCCTCTACAAGTTTTATAGATATTTCGTCCCTTCGAATTATGATTCCGCCACCAAAAAGAAGATCTTTTCCGAATTTTTGGATATGTTATTTGACCGAAATAAAAATTATCAAATATCAAATCAAACCAAAGTCAACGCCAGCAAATTCTTAGTTTGTCCAATTCTTATCAAATCCTTCAAAAACGGCCAAGTTTTTTTTATTTAATTTAATTTCCACTATTTTTTTTTTTTTTCTAGGCCCATGAAATTGTAGACTCTGCAATTTTAGATAAAATTTCAACATCTTTAGCAGGGAGAGCTAAGGATCCCACTAAAATCACCATCCTTGATATTGAAATTCTTCAAATCTGCTCATTACTAATGACCTATATGAAAGAAGAATTCTCTGAATTCAAGTTGAAAAGAGAGTTGATTGCCTATGGTTGGTATATGTTGAAAACAGAAGATAAAATCCTCAAAAACATTGCTTATGTCTTTGTGACCAAATTCATAGTAACGATCGGATTGCCAGATACTCAAAAAGTCATTCAGGTCTTTAATTTCACCATATATTTTCTTTATAAATAAGATATATAGGTCTATGTTTCCTTATTAAAAAGTCAAGAATATATGAATCAACATGATCATGAAGTTAAATATCTCAGCAGAAAAGCCTTAGATATTCTAATGCCTTATTTACCCAATTTGAAATCAGCTAACATAAACAATGAAAAGGGAACGATGCAAATTGAAAGTTCTGGGGAAGGACATTTAGACAATAGCTCAGGAATAGCGAACGTTTCAAATGAAAACGATTGGATTAGATGGACCACGAAAATTTTTAATGAGGAAAGCTGCTCAATCGATAGTAAAAACATCTTTTTTTTTCTTTTTATTGAAAGCAATCGTTTCTGAATAATAAATTTTGATTGTAATTTTTTTGGCTTTCTGCTACCATTTATTTTCCTTCCTTTCATCTAGATAACTTTGCATTAGGACGTTTCTGGCACATTTTCATAAAAAACCATCAGATATATTATAAATACCGTGAAAACTTCAACACACAGGTAATTTTTCTTATTATTTAATATAACAAAATGAATTTTTATGTAAATTTAGATGATCAACTCAATGCAATATATATTCGTGGCTGGGAATTCCAACAATTTATATAAGAAAATCGCTTCTGATTTGTCATTCTTATATATCGAATGGCAATATATGGAATTGAGAGAAAAATTGGAAAAAATGACTTCTTTTGAAGAAAAAATGAACTTCCTTCAAAGTCTCAGAGCCAAAAATGGACAAAGTTCAGAAAAAAGTTCAGAAATCTTCCTGAATTTCTTCATAAAGCTGGCAATGCATAACTGTTCTGAAAAGGAAGAAAAAGAAGTCATAAAGAGATCATTATATTTATTAAAGAAAGTGAGTGGCAATGAAAATAATTATATATTATAATAAAATTAATAATATTTTTTACATTGCAGATTATCATTATTTGGCCTGACACGCGGATCAAATTCAACACTCTGGAGAAACAATGTCAAAATATCATAAAAAATGAGCAGGTTCAACATTTGGTAACCAAATTTGTTTTTTCCTTAAATAAAAATTTGAATTTGTTTGCATTGAAAAAGGAAAAAAACAGATTTAATTTCACTTTATTGACGATTTTGAATATTTTGCTTGAATTTGAGCGGGAAGAAAACGTATTTAAATCCAAAAATTTAAATTACTTATGATTATTTTTTTAGATTCTTGAAAACATTGAGCTCATTCATAAATTGCTCAATTATCCTGATTTGAACAACTGTTTCGTGAATGAGAACCCTTACCTTATCAAACTAGTTACTCAAATCATTAAGCGTCTGATAAAAATAAGTAATCCTAAAGCTTAGAAATTCTTACTTCTAATAATTCTTTTAAATTTACTCCTACAGTCAATGCTAACCAACAAAACCCCAAAGCCATGAAAATCTTTAAAAGTTTAGAGGAGCTTTTTGAAAACGGCTTGAAATATTATATCCATATATTAAATAATGACCAAAGGGACAAATTAAATAAAGCCTCTCCCATCAACATTTATATCACTATCAGATGCATTCAATCCTTATTTGAAATCAATGATAAGGATGTGGATTCATATCTTGATAAAATAAAGAGGGTCACATCGATTTTTGTGGATTTGTTCAAAAGGAAAAACGTGTATAACAACTCCAAATCCAATAATATAGGCAAAACCTTCGATGAAAATTATGACATTTTAGCTCAAATGGATGACAATTTCACTGATGAGAACTTTGAATCATGCAAAATCTCATATGAGAATTTGAGGGAATATTTGATCATATTGCTCAGAATCATCGCCACTAAATTTAATTCGTTTTCACAGGACAGAGATCAAATCAACATTTTGGAAGGCATCTTCCTCACTATTGTTGAAAATGTCCCTGATCTGGATATTAAAAACGAGGCACTTCAACTACTCAAATGTCTATTTTTGCCAAAATATAAACCCAAAAAACATCATTCATATATTGAACAAGTCACTATAATTATTGAATGACATTTTTTTAACAAAATTATAATTTTATAAATAGGCTAATGTCAAATATTATGATAGAATTTTGGATCCTGCGAGAATTGCGGCATTTATCTTGAGTGTGACAAAAAGTCAAGATGAGAAATCGAGAAAATATCCCTTTATTTATGAAGAAAAAATTTTGATTTCTTATAATTTGTTCATCACAGGGATAATCAGACATAATTTGAGGGATAAATTGGATTATGATAATGTGAGGGCCATTTTCCTAAAGTTGACGAATCAGAACCTTTTCTCGATAAATAAATTTATCTTCCAATTAATCGAAGAGCTCTTCGGTAATAATATGAAAGGGTTTTTCTTGTTTTTGTTCGGCGAGTACAGTTCTAATGAGAAGAAGGAGCCAGTGATTGAAGGAAATGAATTAATTCAGATGGTAAAAGTTCTATTAAACATGTGAAAATTCATTTTTAATTAGGCTGTTCAATATTTACTTTATTTCTTTTTGAAATCCTCTGAGCTCAAAGTTGTTCTGAGCAAGGAAAAAAGCTATATTGAGACATTTTATGATCTGTCAAATAAGGTAAATAAACATTTTTCACTTAATTTTACGTTTTTAAATGAATAGAATGAAAATGAAATCATGGAAATTGAGGAGGAAAACTTTCAAGGGGAAGTTTCAAAGACAGCTCAAAGCTATTTCAATCTTTTGATGTCAAATAATATCACACCAGAAGTCATATTTGAAGAGTTTGCTGAATTGTTTTCCTGTGAAGTTTATATAAAAAATGGACTCATTTCTAAAGTAAATAAAACAAGAAATTTTGAAACTATTGACTTATTAGGTTTGGAAGAGGATTTTCCAATTTATTTGGGATAATAGTATTCAAAGCGATAAACATTGCTATTTCAAAATTTTCGAAAAATCTCTGACAGGCAGTGAGATCTCCAGCAATTTGTCTTTTATTTTGTTGGAAACAATACTTGGTAAATAAATAATAAATTTTATTATTTATTAAATTATATAGAAATATGTCCTCCTTTTTATTTGAATCCTGAAACAATTCAATTTGTCTCTAAAACTCAAAATTGTTGGCATATTGGTCAATATATGATCGAGGTAATTTCTCCATAAAATGAACGAAACTCATTCATTATAATTTTATTTATAGCAAATTTACGATAAAGTCGATGACATCAGTTTTGAAAGCGTATTCAATTCATTGCAAGAAATAAATTTTAGACTCAACGAAAAAGATTATCTTTTCGGGATTCGTAAAATGCTCACAAATAACACAAAATTAAATAACGCGTTATCATGTGTTCAAATGCGCGATTGGAACAAGGCTTTGCAAAGTTTCAACGAAATTTTAGATAAAAATCTCTTGAACAGCGGTTATCTCAATTCTATAAAAAAAAAAATATAAATTTTTATATAAAGATTCTTATCAATGCAATATTGATAAAAGTTTATTCGAGCAAAATTATTGTGAAATCTACAAGAATCTAAATTTATGGGATAATCTTAAGTTGATAGCAGATAACACCAATAATTTGGAACTGAACATGGAAATTGCTTGGAGACAGAAGGATTTTAGTAAATTAGGTCAAGTCCTAACTTCACCATATTTCTTGGAATCCTCTTCATTTTACTTTTTATGCCAGGTTATAAGAAATCATTCTTCCATTTAAATTATTTAATAGAGTCTTAACAACCTAACGACTTATACTTTGAGAGGCGAAGATATCCAAAAGAGTTTTATTCAATTAATCAAAGAATGGATAAGTAATAAAAAAAATCTCCTTTATTTTTATTTGAAATCTCAATAAAAATGTCCTTAGGTCTTCCGAAAAAGATTTTTTCCGCTCATAAACAACTCCTCTTTAAAATCCAACAAATGGTTGAAATAGATGAAGCTAACAACATTCTAATGAAGATCAAAGATGGCATTTTAATAGGGAATCCGAGCAATGAATCCATTGAGAACATTTTCCACGAGATTTCCAGTATCTTGAATATGTGGAGAGAAAGAATGCCCAATAAAAATGAGGATTTGAAATTATGGAAAGAACTATTGGATCAAAGGATCTATATCAACAATGTAATCCTTTTGAGATTGAAGAAAAACGTACATCAAATGCTCGGAAACCGAAACGACGATTCAGAAAGCGAAAAGCTCAGTTGTTTTGATGATATGATGTGGAATAATTTGAAATACGCTCAAATGGAGAGGACCTATGGTTTTTTCCGTACAATTTCATTGATTATGAAGGAAGAGGCTAAGTTTGAAAGCTTAGCGAAACCGACACCTAATAATTTCAATCAAGATCTTTATTTGAAAACAAAAGAAATGGTAAAATTTTTATAAATAACAATTAATTAAAGTTAAATTTTAAGATGATATATGTGATCGAGAAGAAATTTGATTCACAAGAAGAATTACAAAGGATTTTCGATAATGCCATGAATAAAGATCTCACCCCTGAACAAATCAGTGAGTTACATCGTCTCAAGGCCAATTATTTCCTGAAACAAGCTAAAATCGAAAAATATGAAGATATTTATAATTCAGCATTGCATTCGCTGGAAAATTATCAGACTCATTATAAAAGCTGGATTTTTTGGCTTCTTTTCTGTGTCCAATGTCAACGGTTTTCAAACAAAAACCAGAACTTTAAATGGATAGAAAATGCTATGAAAAGCCTGCCTTATGCTTTAAGATATAAACCCAGCTGGTTGAAAATAGCATTCATAGATATTGTAAAACATTTGGGGAAAACTGACCTCAATGATTCGAAAGAGAAAATCCCAGAAAATCTAATTGAAGATGTGCCAATTTGGGCTTGGGTGATTTGGATTCCGAATCTTCTGAATTATTTAGTAAAAAATGGATCTAACATAAAAGTAGATCAATCAATGGTAATTTGATAAATTTTTATTAATAAATATTATTTTTAATAGACTTTATTGATAATCAAGAAGCTTTGCACTGCATATCCACAATTAATGTTTTATTATTTGCAGCCATTTGAAAAGAGCCTGTTGATTCAAAGGGAAATTTACAAGAAAATGTTACAAACCAGCAACCCTTATTTAATATCAACGATGGAGAAATTTTATGAAAGTCTTTCTAACATTTTGGTAATTTTCATTTATAAAAATTTTTATTAAAAATTGGAATTTTCTAAGGATGACTCTTCAGAGATACTTGAAGAAAAATTCATTAATGAAGTCAATCAAATGATTTTGGACTCTTATTCTTTGGAAATTGGGCAGTTGAGGAAAAAAATCAACCTGTTTTTAGAGAAAATCATCAGCAATAACAACCGTCAACTATTTTCCAAGATTTACTCACATTTCAACAATTTCAACCTACAGGAAATCAAAAAAGTGACTCAGGGCAATTTCCAAGAACTCATCCAAATTTTAAAAACAATCATCAAATTATCTTCCAAGGTAACATTTTATCATTGTTTATAAATAATATTTCTTTTTATTACAAAAGAGTGACATCACATATGAGAAGAAATTCATGGACCCTGAATTACATTTGACCTTGTTATCCTATTTATCAGAAATTGAAATTCCAAATAAAGTGAAAACATTTAGCGTAAAAAATTACTAAGCCTCTAATTAAATTAAAATTAAATTCAAAAAAAGGAACCTGATTTAGAGAAATCTGTGAAAATAGTTAGAGTGTCAAGAGAAATAGAAATTATCAGAAGAAATCGAAAACTTGAAAGAAGAATTTCTTTTGTCGGCAGCAATGAAAAAACCTATTATTACATTCTTCATAAAAACCTGATGGAGTCAGATTCCATGCAAAACGAGGATTTCATTTCCGATTTCTTCGTTGAGCAATTGAAAATAGTCCTAAATAACAAATGTTTCAGTTATAGGGAAACATCGGCTCGAAACATCAAAATTCAGACGTTATTCGAGAGATATGTGGGAAAGGGGTTATCAATAATTGAAGATAACCCAAATTTCACCACTTTTCATGACATTTTGGATAAAGGTGTTGTGGATAAATGTTTGGATATTGATTTGGCTTTGACACATGTGAATCTGAATGAAAATTATGAGACTTATATGAGAGGGAATTCTCAAGTGGCGATAAATAAATTCATGAAAAGCCATACTTCAAATAACATTCTACATGATTATGTTGCAAAATTTTGTGAATCTTACGAAGATTTCTATTTATTTAGAAAGGAATTTACATATAACTATTCCACAGCGATGTATTTCTCCTATCTCGTTGGAAATAGTAAAAATAAATTATATTATTAATGATAAATTAATTTTAAATAGAAATTTATCTCCAGAATATGATCATGCAGAAAAATACCGGGAAATTCTTTTTGAAAAACATTAAATCATGTTTTGCTGATTCGGCATGGGATATAGAAAAAGAAAAAGAAATCAATGATTTTGGAACATTCAGATTGTCACCAAATTTATTGGTTTTTATTTAAAGTTAAAATACTAAGAAATATTTTTTATATAGCAATTCTTCACTGAATATGGAGTTGAAGGAATAGTTTCTGCAGTCTTTTTCTCGATTTCTTCTGCTCTGTATACTAATATTGAATTGATTTTCTTCAAAACCTATTTGCATCAATTTTGCATTGAAATCATGGACACAGTATAATTTAAAAAATATAGTTTTTTATAAATAATTTTAAATGAAGTGTGAAAGCTTAAAGAAAAAAATGCATGAGAAGAAAATAGCATACTTCTTGCAAACACTCTATACAAAAATAGAAGCTCCCTTCACAAAACAAAAGGAAGAGGGACAAAAAGGTAAAGATGACAACCAGAAAAAAGAAGAAAGCATGGAGGTATTTTTTCTATTTCATAAATTAGAAAAATTTATTCTGAAAAATTGTTTCAGAGTTTAAAAGAGCTCAACCATGAATCGATATATAATTTGATTTATGACTTCTTGGATGAGACTGGGCAAGAAAAGATGCAGATTCCTTACAAATATTGGTTCTAAAAAAAATAAACAAAAAACAAAAAAATTAACTAATTTTAGAAAAAACATAAAAAACAATGTTTTTATTGCCAATTATTTTTATTAATCATAAAAACTTATTTAATTTCTATTTGTTAATAAAAAAAATACAAAATC
>Ga0302320_10016851_pt1 | contig 14882 bp, 17 predicted proteins | sample Bog_T0_3_FD_202130 | JGI IMG/M metagenome (GOLD analysis project Ga0302320, IMG submission 202130) | Peat permafrost microbial communities from Stordalen Mire near Abisko, Sweden - Bog_T0_3 | ecosystem: Environmental > Terrestrial > Soil > Wetlands > Peat | place: Sweden: Abisko, Stordalen Mire...
GTGGCTTTTTCTTTTACTGTGGGTGTACCCACCCCGCGGGGGGGGTGGGCGCCACTCCATGCGACATGCATTGTTTACACCAAAACTGCCTCCGGCTTGTGCTGCCGGGCAATGGCCCGCTCAATCCCCGGCAAAACAAAGTCCCGCGCCACCACTTCCCAACTCATATGCTTGGCCAGTTCGTAACCCTGCTCAATCATCTTCGCCAGGTGCGCCTCGGTGGAGGGCAGCCGCGTATACAAATCCTCGGCGATCTTCTTGGCCACGCTCCCCTCCACAAAATCGCGCTTCGCCTTGTCCAGTTTCAGCAATTCCGGAATCGTGTCCAGCTTCAGATGCTCGATCTGCGTGTAATCGACTTCCAGAATGTTCTCGATCGGCTTGCCGCCGGCCGCCTTGTCCGCAAACCCCGCGCAGCCGCAGAGCTTGGTGAACACGCAGATGCCGCCGAACGAAATCGGCTCCACCTGGGCGATGCCGAACGGCTCATAAATCGACTGCCCGAATTCCGCGTCGGAGCCCTTGCGGATATCCAAAAATTCCATGTCCGCCGGCATCCGCGCACCGCACGTCTTACGGTCGAAGCCGAACTGGTTGATGTAAACAATTTTGATGTTTCGGCTCTTGGCATTAAATTCCTGCACGCCCGCGTAGAATGCCGCCTCGCCGCCGGTGAGATCCGGGTACCCCTCGCGATGCGCCACCGGCCACTTGTAGTCGGCCTCCATGCGCAGCACATCATTCTGCCGCCGGCCCATCGTCTCGGTGGAAAGCACATACAGCACCGCGGTTTTGTTGTCCGAGCGCAGATGCCTTTCCAGTTGCTCCGCCACGCGGATATCGCGCCACAGCCCCTTGCTGGGCACCAGGCGCGTCACGTGCGTCAGCACAAAGTCCGGCGTGTATCCCAGCAGGTTTTCGCAATACTGTTGCAGCCGCTTGCGGCTGGCCAGCTTCTCGGGCACCGTCAGCTTCCGCGCCGGAATGCCGTTGTACGCCAGATCAATCGGGTGCTTCTCAAACGCCGGATGCAGGAAGCGAAGCTCCTTCACCACATAATCCCCCACGGCGAAAATGTTGTCACAGAAGCGCGACGCCATCACCAGCGGATGCTTGTAGAAATCGTCCTGCGAGCCGAACACCTGCTCCAGCGTCTTGCCCTCGGCGTGCGCCTTTTCCAGCACGTTGTAGAACATCGTGTCATGGCCGATATGGTGCTCCACAATCCGCCGGATCGTCGCCACCTCGTGGGCGTAAAAAATCGTGCGGAACTGCCCCTTGTGCAGGCTGATCGCCGCCAGCGCCGTGGGCATCCCCATGTATTCGTGCGACAGAATCACCGGCGGCTCCTTGCTCCCCGTGCAGGCGCCGATGGCATGCAGCGCATCGAGCCCCGGCTGGGCGATGCGGCAATACTGCTCAAAATCCCACACATGCTCGTACTTCTGGCTTTCGATGCCAAAATCCTTGTACATCGCAAACTTCAAAATGCCCAGCTTGGACGTGTCAAAATTCCGCACATCCACCAGCAGCACTTCGGGGTTGCTCTTGACGCCCGTCAGTGAGTCATAAAAAGTCTTCCGCCCATACACCAGGTTGACGCCGTAGTGACGCTCAATTTCCTGAAAGCGCTGCGCATATGGATGATTCACAATCCCGTCGATCGAACTGTACAGAACCTCTCCCCCGTAAAGGCGTTCCGCCGCGGTGCCGTCGGTGGTGAACAGCGGGCCAAGGAGAATATCCCGCCGCACCGCCGCGGCGTAGGCCTGGCTGGTCAACAGCCCGTGCAGAACCGCCCCAATGCCGCCGATTTTGTTGACCGCTTCATGGGTGACGTGTACGACAGTTTTCATTCCATGGCCCTTCTTGTTGAAACAGAACGCATTATCGGAACGGGATGGTAACAACTTCGCCCGGCGGCGTCCCGTAAAATCCGGCCCGCCGACGCTGGGGCAAGTTCACCCCCCGACGATACTGTGATGTATCGACCCGACGGGACGGGGGGCATGAGTTGGGGGTGAATGTCAGAGGTTGAGCCAGAAGTAGATCGCCAGGACCAGACGAACGACAATAATTGCCAAGAAGGGGCCGGCGACAATTGAAAGTGGAATATTCCAGCGGGCCAGCATGCCTTTGCGTTCAAAAAGGCCCAGAAAGTAAATCTGCACGAAGAAGGAAATGGCCATGAGACCTAGGATGGCCGGGGCAAACATGAGTAGAAAAAATGCGTAAAACACTCTTAGCAGAGCTGGGCCGGAGGAGTGTCGAACCGACTCCAGAAGCAGCACGCACAGCAGCGGATACGCCAACAGGAGCGCCAATCGCGTAACACGCACGGCGAGCCGCGAGGGGAGCGGTTTTGTAGGGGTTGCGTATTCGACGATGGGTGCCGCCGTGGCGTGCGGCTCCATGGGCCGCGGCTGGGGGCGAGCCGGCATCTCGTCCAGTTTGCCGCAGCGTGCCATCCGCTCCACATCTTCCGACGTGAAAACCCGGAGATCGCGTTGTTCTGGCTTGTGCGCGGCCATGGTGGTCCTTCAAGTCGTAATTCCGGTCGCCAGCGTATGCCTTGGAGGGCACGCCATGATACCATCGTAGACGTGTGGCCGCAGGAATATCGCCACGGCCCGTGCTGGAGCAATCAGGACCGTTTATGGACGACCGCCACGCCTACATGCTCAACGAACTCTGGACGCGCCAGTACGACCTTGGCCGCGTCCTCCGCTTCCGCCACATCCGCCGCGGACGCCAGGCCGTCTGTTACGAAGTCCTCACCGCTGAGCAGCACACCTTCACCGCCTACCTTTTCGGTCCCGAATTTGACCCTGTGCAACTCGCCGCCGCCTGCCAGGCCCTGGTCCTTCTGGACAAGCAACGCTTTTCCGTCGTGCCCATGGTCCCCATGGCCCGCGGCGAATTCCTCGCCGACGGCCCGCAGGGCGCGGCCCTTGTCGTCGGCCTGGAAGCCACGGGCCAGGAAATCCCCGCCGACCAATGGTCGCTTCACGACGTCACCCAGCTTGGCCTGCGCCTTGGATGGATGCACCGCCTGCTCGTCGAGCAATGCCCCGTCCACACGGCCACCGAGCCCGCCGCCGCGCTGGTCGCCGCGCGCGCCCACACACCCGTGAGTCGCCGGCTCGGTGCGCTCAACCCTGTCCACGTCGATGCTCTGGGCCGCCGTCTCGAAAGCCTTCCGCCCGCCGCCGCCTGGGCCCACGGCGATGTCCAGCCCGCCGCCATGCTCCTGGATTCCGACCGCCAGATTCGCACCATCGTCGACTGGGCCCTCCTCCACCCCGGCGACCCGCTCGAAGACCTGATCGACGCCTTCACCCAGTGGTGCATGGGCGATGACGGCCTCGTGAACGCCGAGGCCGGCCGCGCCCTGCTCGAATCCTACCGCACCCTCCGCCCGCTTGAAGACGGGCCGTGGGAAACGGCGGCCCTCCGCTGGTGTGCCCAGCGCATCATCGACGCCTGCCACGACCGCCGCCCCCTGCCGCGCGGCTTTGCCACGCTGCTGGCCGAACCCCGCGCGCTGGCCACGGCGCTGGAACTGTGTGAAGCCAAGTGAGGAGTGGATGCCTGTTTGCACAGAAAGGCGTTGCCTTCCCGTTCCATCGGCGGATGTGGTAAACTCAATTCGCGGCGATCCAAAAGGCCGTGACGCAATAGGATCAACGGAGATTTACAATGACCAACGCCATGCTTTTCTACAAAGGGCGGGAATATGTCCTGGTGCCGCGCCGGGAATATGAGCGGCTGACGACGACGGAAATCGATCGGAGGGACGCCGCCAACGCCGCCAAGACATTGGCCCAGTTCCGCGCCGGCAAACTCAAGACCGTCTCCCACAAGGCATTGAAGCGGGAATTGGGGCTTTGAGCAATGACGTATGAAATAGAGTATTCCGCCGCGGCGGCGAAGGCGATTCGCCGCCTGCCGGGGAATGTACAGCGCCGGGTTGTCGGCAAAGTGGAGGCGCTGGCGCAGAATCCCCGGCCCCACGGTGCCGAGAAATTGGCCGGTCACGAAGCGTATCGGTTGCGCGTGGGCGATTACCGCATCATCTATGCCATCGCCGATGAGCGGCTGGTGGTGGTGATAGTGGACGTGGGACACCGGCGGGAGATTTAGCGCGACTGGTGATCGGCTGGGTCGACAAGTCGCGGGCCATAAATCGCCACCGGCGAAATCCGCCCCGGTAACCGCTCCTGCAGCACATAATGCGCCTGGATATGCTCCGCCAACTCCCCCTGTGCCGCCCCCATCGCATCTTCATAAAAAATCACCAGCCGCAGTTCGCGCGGCGTTTTTTCCAGTGCGGCCAAGTCCGAAAGTTTGTACACAATCTCCTGGTCGTGGTGCAGCAGTTGCCAGTAAAGCAGGCTCTCGCTGGCCGACATGTAGACGCACACAATCGCCCCCTCGTGCTCCTTGCGGTCGCCCAGCGACGCATCCGCCGCTCGAAGGGCCGTAAGGATCGGCTGCGGCTCAATCGCCGCCAACCGAAAATCCGCGATCAAAGATGTCGACCAGAACATCGCCCACATCGCCGCTCCCAGCCCCGCGCCGGCAAGTGCCCGCCCTCGCCGCCCTGCCGCCGAAGTGCCAATCCCCCGCGCCGCCAGCACCAACCCCGCACACGCCACCACAAACAGCGGTGCGGCCCACAGGGCCAGCCGCGTCCCGCGCATGTTCGCGTCAAACGCCGCGCACAAAATCGCCAGCACCGTCCCCGCGCCATACGTCACCAACGCATCGCGCAGCTCCGCCCGCCGCCATGCCGCCGCCGCGCCCGCCAGCAGCACAACCCCCACAGCCGCCGCCAGCCACACCGGCCCCCACCGCCACCCGCTGGCCAAGTGCTGGCCCAGCTCCAGCAAATATGACGCCGCCGTCGTACGCTCGCCGTCCGGGTCCGCCACCCCGATGTGATGCACAATGCCCCCCAGAAACGGAAGGTACAACATCACCGAAAGCCCCGCGACAATCCCCGCCGCCAGCGCCCAGCGCCACAGCCCCGGGCGATGCAAAAGCGCCATCGCCACCCCGTGCGCCAGCAATATTTCCCCTGCAATCGGCAGCGTATAGACCGCCGCGGCCATCGTCAGCACATAGCCCCACGAAAACCGTTCCCGCATCCCCGCCAGGCAATTGGCTGCGATGGCCGCCAGCAGCAGCGTCAGTGCGTACCCGCGGGCCTCGGTGCTCAAGTCGATCAGCCACGGATGCGCCGCCGCCAACAGCGCCAGCAGCCCCGCCGACACCGCCTGTTCCCGCAGCTTCCACGCCAGCGCCAGCGGCAAACCCGCCCCCGCAATAATCGACACCAGCCGGAAACTCAGGGTGTCCCCGTTGGCCAGCATCACCGGCAGCGGGCTGTTGGGCAGCGGCGTCAACGATCCGGTCAGCGACACCACCCCCTTGATGAGAAGCGTCGACAGCACATGATTGTTCGCCGAATAGGGCCCGCGGGAAACGATATCGCCCCACGGCCGCGACACGTGAAACGCAATCGTATAAAGCTCGTCATACCACAGGCTGGCGGAATTGACCCACAGCCGCAGCACCAGCGCCGCCACACACACACCCAGCAGCACCAGCAATCCCACGCGCGTCTTTGTCCCCGCGCTCGGCTCGCCCGGCAGCGCGGCCGCCGGCGTCGCGGTGTTCCGGCGGGATTTATTCTTTTTGCCCATGCGGTAATTCCTTCGGCGGCCCTTGGGCCCGCATCACACCAGGCTCACGTTCATCCGCCGCTGCTTGAAGTTGGCTGACTGCCCGAAAAACTCCGCCGGGTTGTTGTAAAAAATCCGCATCAGCGTCTCCAGCCCGTGGCCGCGCCGCCGCGCCTCCCACGCCGTCCGCATCGTGTTCATCGGGTCCGAAACCCCCCAGTCCGCCGCCGCGTTCACGCACAGCCGCTGCGCCCCGTACAACTCAATCATGTCCACCGCGCGCTGCGGCGTACACTTGCTCACCGGATAAATCGTCATCCCCGCCCAGTATCCACCGTCGAGCACCATCTTGGCCGTGTGCTCCTCCACATGATCAATCAACACCCGCCCCGGCGAAATCGCCCCGCCAAAATCACGCAGCATCTCCAAAATCATCCGCGTCCCCTTGCGCTTGTCCTCCAGGTGCGGCGTATGAATCAAAATCAAATGATGATTCCCTCCTTCGTGCTTCGTGTTTCGGGCTTCGGGCTTCCCGTCCCCCTTCCACTGGTCAATGGCCATCTGCACATGCTGCTGAAAAACCTTCGCCTCGTTGGGGGTATTCTTGTTGAGTCCAATCTCCCCGATCCCCAGCACCGTCGGCTTGTTCAAAAACGCCGGCATCTCCGCCAGCACTTCCCTGGCCTTGCCCAGGTCCTCCGCCTCCTTGGGGTTGAGGCAAATCCAGCAGTAATGGTCGATCCCAAACTGTTTCGCCCGCGCCGGCTCCACGTCCGTCAACTGCCGGTAATAATCCAGAAACCCCGCCGGCGAACGGTCAAACCCCGCCCAGAACGCCGGCTCGGACACCGCCACGACCCCCGCATGCGCCAGCCGCTCGTAATCGTCGGTCGTGCGGGAAACCATGTGAATGTGCGGATCAATGTAAAACATAAAAACCCTCCCAGGGTTCAGGCGATGGAATACAAATTCAAAATCCGCTCCGCCCGGTTCGGCGCCGCCGATTGCAGCACCTCCAGCGCTTCGTGGATGAAAATCAGGCGCGGATCGCCACGCAGCGCCGCCAGATCGCGCCCCCGGTCCACCCGGTCCAGCGTCGCGGCAATCTCCAGCAGCTTCGCCCGCGTCTCCAGGAAATAGGTGTCCATCACCTGTGCCGCCGATAGCGTCGATGGAAGGGGATTGGTCATGTTTCTGCTCCGCATGCATGCCGTGCGTCTCGCCACATTGTACGTTGCCGCGAATGCCGCATCCAAACACCACATCCACCCGCAATCCAAGGTAGGATATATGCATCATGCACACGCAGGCGCTTCTCAAACCGGAGACCCCATGCCCAAGCTCGACCAACTGCTCGAATTGCTCAAATCCGAACCCGACGACGCCTTCCTGCGCTACGGCGTGGCCATGGAATATCAGAAGGCCAAACAGCACGACAAGGCGATTGCCGAGTTTGAAGAACTCAGCCGCCGGAATCCGGACTACGTCGCGGGGTATTTCATGTGGGGGCGGAGCCTCGAGCAGAATGGGGACGTGGCCGGTGCCCGAACCATTTATAAGAGAGGGATCGAAGTGGCCCGCAAAGTGGGCGACAACCACGCCGCTTCCGAAATCAATGAGGCGCTGGAGATGCTGAACGCCGGGGCGTAGGCGGCCAGGCGAAACGCCCGCGTGTCCCCGCCATGGCCCCCGCGGCAACCGGACGATATTCTTAGGCTTCGTCAACCGCATTGAAACTTGCAAGGGAGCCGCATATCCAGGCGCCAACGTTTTTTCTCACCGCCGCCGAGCATTCCGGCGACGCCCTGGGCGCTTCGCTCATCACCGCGCTGCGCCGGATTCATCCCGAGGCGCGCTTTATCGGCGTCGGCGGGCCGAAGATGGCCGCCGCCGGCTGCCGCCTTCTGGCCAACCCCGTCGCCCGCTCGGCCATGCTCGTCGGCGCGGTCATCACCGAAACGCGCTACTGGTATCGCCGCCTGAAGGAAATCCGCGCCGAGCTGGCCAGCCTCAAGCCCGATGTCGTCATCCCGATCGATTCGTCGACGGTCAACCTGCGCGTCGCCAAAGCCGCCCGCCAGCGCGGCATTCCCGTCTGCTACTATGTCGCCCCGCAGCTCTGGGCCTCCCGCCCCTGGCGCATCGGCAAACTCCGCGCCTGCATCAATACGCTCTGCTGCGTTCTGCCGTTTGAGGAAAAATATTTCCGCGACCGCGGCGTTCACGCCGTCTACGTCGGCCACCCGATGTTTGATCAGCCCATCAACACGCCCGACCACGATCCCTACCGCCTCGATCCGCCCCTGCCCGGCATCCTCCCCGGCCAGCGCCCCAACGACATGCACCTCCTCAATGGAACCGTCCGCGAGGGGAGCGATCACGCCCCGCGCGTTGCGATTTTTCCCGGTTCGCGCAAGGGCGAGATCGCCGGGAATCTGCCGCCAATGCTGGAGATCATGCAGGAGATCAAGGGGCGGTTCCCCCGCGTTGGCTTCGTCGCCGCCGCCCCTTCGGGGGAGCGCGCCTGGCAAATCCGCCATTTTCTCCGGCAAAGCAACACCGCCATGGACATCCGCGTCGGCCACACCGACGCCATCATCCAGTGGGCCGACATCGTGCTGACCAAATCCGGCACCGCCACACTGCAAATCGCCCGGCACCACACGCCAATGGTGGTGTTGTACGCGGTCGCGGCATGGAAGTGGCATCTGGCCGGCCGGTATTTGATCAACACGCCCTTCATCACGCTGGTGAACATTCTGGCGGGACGCGAGCTGGTGCCGGAGTATGTGCCGTTCTATGGCAGCCCGCTGCCGGTGGCGCGGGAGGTGATTGATCTGATCGCCCACCCGGATCGCCGGGCCGCGATGAGCGGGGAGCTGGCGGAGCTGGTGGCGCCGCTGCAGCCGCAGACGGGGGCGGATGGCCAGCCGGTGCTGGCGGCGGACCGGGTGGCGGCGGAGGTGGTGAAGCTGATGGGGTCTTAAGGGTCGAAAAGACCTCCGAATTTTTTCTCTGGTTGTGAGAATTTCAGAATCAGCTTTTCCAAAAACTCATCCGGAAACTGCCTCTTGCATCCCAATTGCACTCGATTTAAGACCTCCAAAGTCCCAGCCTTTTCCATGTTATCCAGCGCAGTCTTGAAAAGCACACAAGGCGTTTCTGTGAGGACCCATTCCTTGATCTGCATTGCAGTAACGGATTGGTTCAAGAATTTGCGCAACAGTTCAATGGCGAGCCATTCATCCGTAAATCCCCCGTTCAAGAAGAGCAGTTGCTGTCCTTCAATTTCGCGATCGGAAAAGCGAAAGGTTCCGCTTTTGTCCACCGTCCACATTGCCTTCTTCATCTCCTCGAGACCCCGGAGATTGTTCGTGCAAAAGAAAAGGCGATAGAGTAGTTGATTCCTGTTGTCGTACATGCTGAATGTGGAAACATATTTCGCACCGCCGCGATTTTTCAGCGCCGCCTTGTACTGTTCGAGGAGGAATTCATCGCGTTGCTGTAGCTGCATCTGAATGGCAGGCCGCCACTCGGTTCCGCCAAATGCCTGATCAATTCCCGCATGTTTCGTTTCGTCGCTAATAAACCGAGTCAGGTATTGATGTTCCAAGTAGGAGAAGACCTCGCATGACTCATACGCCATGATCTTTGCAACGAGGGAAATTGGCACGGCCGAATATCCGAACTGATCCAGAAATACGAGAGCTGGTCCGAATTTGGCCCCTTTTTCCGTAAATCCGTCGAGGATTCCGGAGAGTTGTGAATTGCAATCTCCGAGGATGGGGTCGTCAATTTTGACCTTTGCGCTCCCCACAAATTTCGCCCGCTGCAGACGAACCTGTTCCGTCAGGATTGAATGCCGTTGCGGATCCAGTTCGATGAAAAGAAAATGAACAGGGATGGGAAATTGGACGGAATGTGTCATCGCCGTCTCAAGTGCGATGATTGGGCTGCCCTTCTCGCCTCCCGAATAAATTCCGGGACCGGCGAATCCGTCGACGTACAGAACTTCGTTTGAAGTTCGCGAGCGCCGTTGAGCCATGATCGGCATCCATCGCTTCAAATATTCCTTAAGAATTGCATGCTTGGCCAAAGTATGGGGTTCTGCGGGCCACACGGTTGGGAGGTTGTCGTTCATTATTCTGCGCTCCAAACGCGAGTTCGTTAACGGGCATTTCGTTCCATTCCCGTCCATCAAGTTCGCGACCACTTTTTTTCTTGTTCGTGCCGCCCCACTGCTTGAAGAAAAATGGAACGGATTGTGCAACACATCGATCCCGGATTTGCCTGACCCATGAGGACTCCATGGGCCTGGCGCCAGGGCCGGATTCTCCGCCAACAATCACCCAGTGGATTCCTGCGAGGGGCAATTTTGGGAGCGGTCCCAACAGCGGCTCGACGGACAAGAATCGGATCGCCGCCGGAATTTCCCGGAGTTTCTCAACGCGGTGAAGCACGAGCAGATTCTCCACGCTTGTTCCCATCCAGATATTGGGTGACCAATGCAGGTCCTTGGCGTAATTTGCCGCAATTTCCGGCCGTTTGGTTAGAACCTGAAACGTGTGTTGGGTGCATTCGTTCATGACTTCAAAGACCCGCTTGATATAGTCCAGTGGGACGTCCTTGTGGAACAAATCGCTCATCGAATTGACAAAAATGACGCGCGGCTGCTTCCAGCGCCGCGGAAGGTCAACAGATTGCGGCTGCAGTGTCAACGCGAATCCGTTCCGATACTGGTCCTTGCCCATCGCCTTTAGCCGCCGCGACATGCGCTCGGCATAACAGTTTTTGCAGCCTGCGCTTATTTTTGTGCATCCGGTGACGGGGTTCCAAGTCGCTTCCGTCCACTCGATTGTAGATCCCATAGCCATGATCAAACCTCCGTGTATTCTTGCACCCTAACATGCGTAGAACGGTATTGCAAGTCAATTTTGAGAAAATTTTGGCTGCGGCTCTTGGCTCGCTCCGAACTGTTGGGGTGTGGACGACACCTGGCCCACCGCAGCCTCCAAGATGATACCAGTGCGCATCATCGCCGTGCGAATCCGCACATTCACCTCCACCGCCGACTCCGCGACCCCCACCCGCCCCGACATCGCCTGCGTAAGCGTCAGCCCCGGCCTTCTGGTGTCCGCCAAAATGGTGCGCCAAAGCCGCCAGGCAATGAGCTGCTCCGGCTCCATCCCGCGCAACCGCTGGTAGACGCCGACAAACTCCACGCAAAACCCCTCCACATGCTCGGCCGGCAAATCCGCGTGCGGTATCCGGAAACGCCCCAGATATTCCGACACCCTTTGCGCCGCCGCCGACAGCTCCGTCGGCACGGCCTCGTGCAGAATCGGGTCCAGCGCCGCCAGCACCAGGTGCGGCAATTCCCGCTCCTGGTCCGCAATCCCCGCACCCGACAAGGTCGGCACCCGCGCCATCGCGCACTCGTGCCGCCACAGCTTGTGCCACAACGTCGACGTCGGGTCGCCGGTGACAATGAGCTCCCACGCCGCCAGCACGCCCAAGAGCGCCCCTTCATAGAGGGAGGCGGTAGCGTAGGAATCGCGGTCTGCGGCGACGCGGGCAAGCCAGGCGTGGGTGAGTTTGGCGGAGTCCTTCGCACTTTGCGCGTCTTGTGTTGTCATGGTTGCGCTAGTCGGTAAGGGCCTCTGTTCAAATCGCGGCCAAAAGGTCGCGCCACTTCTGTCTGTGCGATAAATCGGCGTTCTTTGCCTCCAGTTCCTCGCCGATGGCTTGAAGGAATGCCCGGCGGCCCGATTCCTGAAACAGAATCAGGCAGGTGCGGAGGAACGGTTCAAACTCGCTGACGTAGAGATTTTGGCCCGTCGCAAATTCCTTGCGCTGGAGGATGCCGATGTTTTCAAGATCGGCGATGGCGGCGCCACCCTGCACCAGAAAGAGAACCTCGGTGATCCCCTTCTCACGTACAGTCGGCAGCTTGTCGGTCATATGCCGCAACGCGAGTTCGCGGTCCTTGACCTCCACGGCGATGACAACGTTGTCCCGGGCATCCACGCATTCCAGGTCCGCGGCGTTTCCCGTCGAGGCATCGGCGGCGTTGACCGAACCGCTCCGCACGTCGGCGAAAAGGTTGAATTGCCGCCCGATCGTGCGGAACAGGGCGGTGACAACGGCCTGAAGCCGATGGCCACCGGTGCGTTGGGCCAGGAACGCAGCGAGCAGTTGATCGACTTGTTCAAAACTCACGCGATTGGGGACGGGGAAGATTATGTGCGTGGCGGCGAGGCGCTGGAAAATGGCCGCCAGCGTGAGTCGCAGCAGGGTGGAAACATGTGCGGCGTTGTTCTGGGCGTAATCCAGAACGAGGATCAGGTCGTCGAAATCCTGCTTGAATTTCTGGGCGTTGCGTTCAGCGGGAGTGATGGCCGGGATGCGCAGGGGGTTGTTGGCATAGGGTTCCGGCGCGCCCCCGAGAACGCTGTGGTTGGCGCGGTCAAAGGGAACAATGACATCCTGCGCCAGGCTCCGGGCGTCGAACTTCCCGGGCAGGCCCGATGTCGCCTGAATCGAGCGGCAATCGAGCGCGACATCCACCGCCTTTGCCAGAAGCTGCGTCGGCAGAACGTACCTGTAGGTCTTCGCCTTGGAGTTGACCGAGCGCAGAAGGGCGCTTTGAATCTCCGGCGGAATGTGCGCTGCATCCGTGGATTGCGTTTGAACCCGCTCCCATTGGTCTTCAAGAATCGTTTTGGCATCATCTATCAGGGGCATGGGGCATTTTCCATGGAAGGGGTGGTTGAATGATCGCGTCCGCTGACGGGATCAGAAATTCGTCCACAATATTTCCTGTCTTTCCTTCTTGATGGAATGGCAGAACTTCACCGGAGCCGCGTGCCTTTTCCAGTCTCCGTAGAGCTTTTCATACAAGGCACAGTCGTATCCGGAAACGGCGGCCTTGCCCTTGATCCGGTGCAGCTTGGCGGCCAGCACTTGATGCTGGCCATCGGTCATTTCAAATCCGTAGGCCTTGGCGTCGCCGCGCGAGGCATGGACATACGGGGGGTCGCAGTAAAACAGCGTCGTGGAGCTGTCATAAAGATCTACTACTTCACACGCGGGGCGGTTTTCAATCTGCACCCGCATCAGGCGCGCCGCGATTTCCGGAAGCCGCTCCACGCTGCCCAGCCAGCGGGAGACCACCCCGCTCATGCCGGCGCGGCTGGTCTCCTTGCAGTTGGCCCAGCGCCCCAGCGACGCCGTCTGCGCCAGCCCCGTGCGCACCTGTCGGGCACGGACGAAGAACCGCCGCGCGCGTTCAAGATTGGAAATGCCGCCGCTGAGCGGCTGGCAGGCGATGAAAAATTCCTCGCGGGAAAATGGCGTCAGACCAATGGCCTCAATCAGCTTGTCCTTCTCCTCGCGCAGCGTCCGGAAAAAATTAACGACCTCCCCGTCCAAATCGTTGTAGGTTTCAACCGGCGACGGCTCCCGGTTCAATATGACGGCGGCCGACCCGCCGAAAGGCTCGCAATAATGGTGGCAATCGGGCAACAGAGGCAGCAGCCAATCCAAATGGCTGAACTTGCCGCCGTACCATCCAAACGGCAGTTTTTTCCCTTGTCTTTTTACGGTCCCGACCACGCCGGCGCGTTGAACCAACGACAAAACATCGACCTTGCTGTCGCCCCACAGCTTGGGTTGTGCGCGAATGGGTGATGGAGATCGTGTCATTATTCTGATCCCTTTGAACACAGCGGCATTCTAGCATGAAATCAGTGGAAGGCCAGATCGTGCCTGACATTGCCGGAAGGGCCCATTATATGTCTCCGCCGGGCGCGCCCGATTTCCCGTCGTCCGCATCATACGCCCCGGCCTGCTCGGTCCCCTTCACATCGCAACGCTCAATCGCAAGCGCAAACCCCGACGCCTCATCCACCGTCGCAATCACGCCGCACATCCGCGGATCGCCCGTCGCCACCTCAAAAAAGTGCGGCATCCCCGTCAGCAGATGCTTCAACACCCGGTCCTTCCGCCGCCCAAGGATCGAGTCATACGGGCCGGTCATCCCCAAATCGCTCACAAACGCCGTCCCGCCGGGCAGCACCCGCGCGTCGGCCGTCGGCGTGTGCGTGTGCGTCCCCACGCACATCGAAACCCGGCCATCCAGGTGCCACCCCATCGCTATCTTCTCGCTGCTGACTTCCGCGTGAAAATCAACAATCCGGATTTTGATGTCGCGCGGAATTTCCGCCAGGATGCGGTCCGCCGCGCGGAACGGGTCATCCACCTGGATGTTCATGTGCAGCCGCCCCATGATCTGGATCACCGCGATCTTGACGCCCGCTCGCGTCTCCGCCACGCACCACCCCTTGCCCACCGCCCCCGGCGGAAAATTCGCCGGCCGAATGAGATTGGGAGCCTGCTCCAGGATCGGAAAGATTTCGCGCTTGCGGTACGTGTGGTCCCCCAGCGTGCAGACGTTCACACCATAGGCCAGTATCTTCGTGAAAATGGTCGGCGTCAGTCCCGACCCCCCGGCGGAGTTTTCCGCATTGGCGACGACGAAGTCGAGCCCCTGCTCCTTGATGAGCTTGGGGAGCAGTTCATGCACGACCAGCCGGCCGGGCTTGCCGACGATATCGCCGAGGCACAGGATTTTGACGGGCATGGAGGGCGCTTTCTAGGCTCGAAAAGTGAGCCGCACACAGTGTAATGCCTCGGCGATGAAAAACCCACGTTCAGGGGTTATTTTTCTTGGCGGCTTCGCGCCGGGCCTTTGCGATGGCAAAATGAATGGCGAATTCTTCGACGACCCGTCGCAGCAACGGACCGGAGATGTAACCGATGCGATCTCGCACACGATCCGTTTTCACGAATGCATACCAATATGGAATGGCCCAAGTGCGTTTGATCAGGCCGGAATGCGTTTGTGGCATCTGCTGTCGATTGGGCAATTCAATCGCGTCCTTATTGTCCGCGAAAACGGTGGACGTGCAGGCCACCACAGCGATCATCAGTGTTTCGGAGTTCACCGATTGCGTACCGACCACAATGACTGGCCGTCGCTTGGCGACCTCGCCATGCAAAGGTTCGCAGTAATTGTTTAGCGTCCTATCCACTCGGTATTGGCATCGGCGGGCCGAGCGTGTGCGGCGAACGCAGTTGAAGGCTCAGGAATTCCAACGCATCGCGGCCGTTCTTGATGGCCGTGAACAGCACCGT
>Ga0302320_10016852_pt1 | contig 14881 bp, 14 predicted proteins | sample Bog_T0_3_FD_202130 | JGI IMG/M metagenome (GOLD analysis project Ga0302320, IMG submission 202130) | Peat permafrost microbial communities from Stordalen Mire near Abisko, Sweden - Bog_T0_3 | ecosystem: Environmental > Terrestrial > Soil > Wetlands > Peat | place: Sweden: Abisko, Stordalen Mire...
CGGGGTCCCGGGGCCCCCCCCCGGGCCTGATTCCTTGACCATCGACCACATGCGCGCCGCCCTGGCGCTGGCGCGGCGAGGCCTGGGCACCATCTGGCCCAACCCCTCGGTGGGCTGCGTGCTGGTAAACAACGGCTGGGTCGTCGGCCGCGCGGTCACCGCCCCCGGCGGCCGCCCCCACGCCGAACCCGTGGCGTTGGAAATGGCCGGCGCCTCGGCACGCGGCGCCACCGCCTACGTGACGCTCGAGCCCTGCTGCCACACCGGCCGCACGCCGCCCTGCACCGAAGCGCTGATCGAAGCCGGCATCGCCCGGGCGGTGATCGCAACCCGCGACCCCGACCCGCGCGTCAACGGCCAGGGCATCGCCAGGCTGCGCGCCGCCGGCATCGCGGTCGAGGAAGGCCTGCTGCGTGACGAGGCGGACGAGATCAACGCCGGCTTCCGCCTGCGCATCACCGAGGGCCGGCCGCTGGTGACACTGAAGCTCGCTACCACGCTGGACGGCAGACTCGCGACCCGCACCGGCCAAAGCCAGTGGGTCACCGGCGAGCCCGCCCGCCGCGCGGCGCACGCGCTGCGGGGGCGGCATGACGCGGTGATGGTGGGCGTCGGCACCGCGCTGGCCGACGATCCGCTGCTGACCTGCCGCATTCCCGGCTTCCGATCCACCCAGCTCGTGCGCGTGGTCGCCGACAGCCGTTTGCGTACCCACATGACCTCGCAGCTCGTTGCCACTGCGTCCGAAACGCCGACCTGGCTGCTGGTGCGCGCCGGCACCGATGCCGGCCGGCGGCACGCCTTCACCTCGCTTGGCGTGACGGTGATCGAGGTGGCCGGCGCGGAGACGGGGGTGAACATGGCGGCGGGACTGCAGGCGCTGGGCACGGCCGGGCTGACGCGGGTGCTGGTGGAAGGCGGGGCGCAACTCGCCGCCTCGCTGCTGCGCGCCGGGCTGGTGGACCGCATCGCGTGGTTCCATGCACCGTCCGTCATGGGTGGCGATGGCTGGCCGGGGGTGCAGGCGTTCGGCATCGACAGGTTGGACGCCATGCCGCGCTTCAAGCGGTGCGGCGCCACGCCGATGGGAGACGACATGCTATCCGAATTTGTCAGGATCGATTGATGTTCACCGGGATCATTATGGCGCTCGGCACGGTGCGCGAGATTACCCCGCTCGGCGGCGGCAAGGACATGCGGCTGGTGATCGGCGCGCCGCCGGACTTCCTCGACGGACCGGGGGTTTCGCCGGTCGCCATCGGCGCGTCCATCGCCTGCTCCGGCTGCTGCCTGACCGCCGTAACGGTGGGACGCGACCAGTTTGCCGTGGACGCCTCCGCCGAGACGCTATCGAAAACCACGCTGGGACGCTGGCGCGAAGGCCAGCGCGTGAACCTGGAGCGGTCGCTCCGCATGGGTGACGAGCTGGGCGGCCACCTGGTTTCCGGCCACGTCGATGGCGTGGGCGAAGCGGTGTCCGCCACGCCGGAGAACGGCTCCACCCGCTGGGTGTTCCGCGTGCCGCACGACCTGTCCCGCTTTATCGCGGAAAAGGGCAGCGTCGCCGTGGACGGGGTGTCGCTGACCGTCAACGAGGTGGACGGGAACACCTTCGGGGTGAACATCATTCCGCACACCGCTGCCGTCACCAGCTTCGGCGCGTTGGCCCCCGGCGGCGCGGTGAACCTGGAGATCGATCTGCTGGCGCGCTACGTCGCCCGGCTCGCGGAGGTTCGCTGAATGGACGACATGAAGAACATCGCGCTGTCGCAGTACCTGTGCAGCGTAGAGGAGTTGATCGAGGAGGCCATGAACGGCCGCATGTTCATCCTGGTGGACGATGAAAACCGGGAGAACGAAGGCGACCTGATCATTCCGGCGCAGTTCGCTACCCCCGATGCCGTCAACTTCATGGCGCGGCACGCGCGCGGGCTGATCTGCCTGGCGCTGACCCGCAGCCGGATCGAGGCGCTGGGCCTGCCGCTGATGAGCGCCGCCAACGGCACGCGCCACCAGACCGCGTTCACCGTGTCGATCGAGGCCCGCGAGGGAGTCACCACCGGGATTTCCGCGCATGACCGCGCCCACACCATCGCGGTGGCGATCAACCCGGAATGCGGTCGCGACCAGATCGTGACCCCCGGGCACGTGTTCCCGCTGATGGCGCGCGACGGCGGCACGCTGGTCCGCGCCGGGCACACCGAGGCGTCGGTGGACATCGCGCGCAAGGCCGGCCTGTACCCGGCTGCGGTGATCTGCGAGATCATGAACGACGACGGCACCATGGCGCGGCTGCCGGAACTGGTCGCCTTCGCCCAGCACCACAACCTGAAGCTCGGCAGCATCGCCGACCTGATCGCCTATCGCCGCCGCACCGAGCGCCTGGTCAAGCGGGTGTCCGAGGGCAATTACGACCACCCGGTCGGCGGAACCTGGCGGATGATCGCATACGCCAACACCGTCGAATACCAGGAGCATCTGGCGTTGGTGAAAGGCGACCTGTCCGGGCCGGAGCCGGTGCTGGCGCGCATGCATGCGATCGACCTGCTTGACGACATGATCGGCGGAGCGCACTGGGACGCCGTGCACAACGCCATGCGGATTATCGGCGAGGCCGGCAGGGGCGTGATCGTGCTGATCCGAGACCATCGCAAGACCGGACTGTCGGAGCGGGTGCGCAGCCTGGGCAGCAGCCCGCGCCCCGAGCGCGCGCTGCGGGACTACGGCATCGGCGCGCAGATTTTGCTCGACCTTGGCGTGAAGGACATGACGCTGCTGACCAACCATCCCCGGGCCATCATCGGGCTCGAAGGCTACGGGCTGAACATTGTCGACCACCGGGCGATCCCCGAGGGCGGCAAGCCATGAGCACCGAAGACGCCGCGCTGCCGGCGGCGCCGCACATCGATGGGCCGCCGCCGCATCTGCTGATCCTGCGGGCGCCGTACTACCGCTCGGTGGTCGATGGGCTGACCGAGGCGGCGGTTCGCCTCTTGCGGGAGACCGGCGCCACGTTCGACGTGATCGACGTGGCCGGCGCCTATGAGCTGCCACAGGCACTGCGGCTGGCACTGCGCGGCGAGCATGTGTACGACGGCTTCATCGTGCTGGGCTGCGTGGTGCGCGGCGAGACCGACCATTACGAATACATCTGCGGCAACGCGATGTCCGGATTCATGACGGTGTCGCTGCAATTCGGCATCGCGCTCGGCACCGGGCTGCTGACCTGCGACACGCTGGCGCAGGCCGAAGCGCGGTCCGGCGGCGACGGCCGCCACAACAAGGGTGCCGAGGCCGCCGCCGCGGCGCTCCAGCAGATCAACATCGCGCGCCGTCTGGGCGCGGTCTGAGATGGCGCCGCCCCGGCCTCGCCGGCGGCCCCGCACCGCCTCCCGCCTCGCGGCGGTGCAGGCCCTGTTCCAAAGCGAGCAGAATGCGGACAACGCGGAGACGGTGATCGACCAGTTCGTCCGCCACCGCCTTGGGTCGCTGACCGGGTCGGACGGGTTTGAGGACGGCCGCGTGCCGGACGCCGAGGTGCCACTGTTCTCGCGCATCGTCCGCGCCGCGGTGGCGCAGCAGGAGACGATCGACGGCATGCTGTCCGAGGCGCTGCCGGCGGATTGGCCTTTGGCGCGGATCGACCCCGTGCTGCGCGCGTTGATGCGCGCCGGCGGCGCCGAGTTGGCGATGGCCGATGGGCCGCCAGCCAAAGTCGTGATCAACGAGTATCTCGACGTGGCGCGCGGCTTCTTCACCGGCGCCGAACCGGGCATGGCCAACGCCGTGCTGGACCGGCTGGCGCGGCAATTGCGCCCGGCGGAGTTCGCCGCAGGGTAGGAATTGGGCGCTCCGGGGTAGAGCGCGGCGTGGTTTCGTGCCCGCTGGCCGTCCGGGGACATTGCGAACAAGTCTCCGGTTCATTCCATTATCGTGAATGAGCCATTTCGCGACCACGCGAATTGCCGGCAGATGTCTCGGCTACCAGGCAGACAATCTGAAGGCGAGACGCTTTGCCAATAGTCTCGCTGAGTCTCTTTTGTGTTTCATGAAACCATTCGAAACGAGACAATCATCACACATTCGTTACCGGGATCACCATTGATTCCGTGAAATGAACGTTACCGGTGTGTATATTTGGAACGGGTCGCCGCATCCGATCCACGTCAGCATTGTTACGAGTAGATCCAGTTCAGGAGAGAATAGGAATGCATTCGCTATGGAACGCCGCGCTCAGCGCCGTTGTTGTCGCAGGTTGGAGTCATGCCGCCTTGGCAGATCCACTAAGCTTCATATGGAATCCATCTAATGTCGGCCTTGGGCTGCCCGCGACCGACAGTATCAGTGCAACCGGTATCAATGTCGTCCATTACGCAGACATTGTCATCAACGCGGAGACGGGTGGCTTCACTGAAAGCGGCGTCCTCGTCTTCAGTGGGTTCACGGGGAATGTCGGTGCGGCACCGAGCGGACTCAACCAAGCCTACAGCCTCTATATGACCTTCTCGGACTCCGGCTTTCAGGGCGCATCCCCGGCTCCCTATTCGGGCAATTCGACGACCGGTCAATTTAACCAATTGGCTTACACAGTCTGGGCAAGCCCCACGGGCGGTGTCACTGTGACCGCGCATCCCGGCGGCACGCCCAGCATCGCAGGCCAAGGCAATGCGTTCCCGCTGTTCTACGGGAATCTGGCCTCTGGTACGGGAACTCTGACCCTGACGGCGCCGACGACGGGTGGCTATACGCCTGCCGCCGCCGGGGACGCCACGGTGACGCCCTGCACAGGCGACGAAACAGCCTTCTTCAACCCGACTCCCGGCACCACGATGGCGATCAACGTCAACGGCGACGGGGTTTCGGTGCTTACCGCGCCATTCGATTTCGGTCCGGGCGGGAGCGGCACCGGGACCCAGTATGCCTGGCTCGATATCTATGGCAGCACCAGCGGCGATGTCAGTTTTTCTAACTCCCAGATCCTGAACGCGAGTCAGCTCGCTGCCCCGGAGCCTGGGACGCTGATGCTTCTGGCCTCAGGTGTGATGGCGGTTGGAATTGCCGGATCGCGTCGCAAGCGCGGGTTGTCTGCTGACCGGGGCTGATCTCGTCTCAGTGAGCCTGCGGCGGCCATGGGAAGCGTGCTTCTTATGGCTGCGACCGGGACGCGAAGGCCGGTCAGGCACCGCAGCGGGACCACGCCCGCTGTAGGGCCGCGGACGCCAGGCTTGCGCCTCGGCCATGGCCGGGCGACGCTCGATCGCATGCCCGATCCCACGCTGCCGGCCGAGTTTGCCCTGATCGCTCGCCATTTTCGCCCGCTCGCTGGGCCTGGCGCGCTCGATCTTGGGGACGATGCCGCGGTATTGGCGCCTCCCGCGGGACGCGAACTGGTGCTGACCATCGATGCCATGGTCGCCGGGGTTCACTTCCTGCCGGACGATCCGCCCGATCTTGTTGCCCGCAAACTGTTGCGCGTGAACCTGTCCGACCTCGCCGCGAAGGGCGCGGTGCCGCTCGGCTACCTGATGACGGTCTCAACCCCCCGGAACACGCCGGATGCCTGGTTCGCGGGCTTTGCCGCCGGACTGGCGCACGACCAGGCGACGTTCGGCATCGCGCTGCTGGGCGGCGACACGACCGCTACGCCCGGCCCGGTGTCGCTGTCGCTGACCGCGATCGGCCACGTCGCGCCGGGGGCGTTGGTGCGGCGGCGCGGCGCCCAGCCGGGAGACGGGGTGTGGGTCACCGGCACGATCGGCGACGGCGCGCTGGGTCTCGCGGTCGCGCAGGGCCGGCTCTCCGACCCGTCGGGTGAACTGCTGGACCGCTACCGGCTGCCCCGACCGAGGCTTGGACTGGCGATCGCCGGCATAGCATCGGCCGGCATGGACGTGTCCGACGGGCTGGTGCAGGACCTTGGCCATCTCTGCCGTGCGGGAGGGCTGGGAGCGGAGATCGAGGCGGCGCGTGTGCCGCTGTCGGCGCCCGCCCGTGCGGCCGGGCCGGCGTGGCTGACAACCTGCCTGACCGGCGGCGACGATTACGAACTGCTGCTGGCCGTGCCGCCCGGCCGCGAAGCTGCGTTGCGCGCCGCCGCGGGGGCGGCTGGCGTGCCGGTCACCTGCATCGGCGCTTTCCACGCGGGCGAACCATGGGTCACGGTCCGCGGCCCGGACGGTGCGCCGATGGCGCTTGGCGCCGGCGGGTGGAGCCACTTTTGATCCGACGCTGCGAGTTATGTTCGCATCGGCTGCGCCTCCACCGTGGAGGAGCGCTTTGCTGTCTATACGTGTAGATGGTAATCTCTTCACGTGGTGAAGGAGGCGGCTGAATGCCGCTTAATATCCGCAACGAAGCCGTCAACCAACTCGCGGAGAAGCTGGCGGTCCGGCAACACCTGACCAAGACCGAAGCGGTCAAGCTGGTTGTGGAAAACGAAATTAGCCGCATCGACGCAGCGGTGCCGCTGAGGCAACGGCTTTGGTCGTGCAGGACCGGGTGCTGGCCAGGCCGGCGACCGGCGCTTAAGGCGGACAAGGCATTTTATGACGAGCTCGGCGAGACCCCATGATGTTCGCCGATGCGTCCGCCATAGACCTGCCCGATGACACCTGACGAGAGCGCCGAATGAGCGCCGCGAACCAACAGCCCACCGCGATGACGGTGGGCGAATTTCTCGCCTGGAACGCACCGGGCGGCGATCGGTGGGAGCTGGTCGATGGCATCCCGCACGCCATGGCGCCCGCGTCGCCTCGGCATGGCGCAATCCAGGCCGAGGTTGCGCGGCTGATCGGCAATCGCCTGGCGGAATTGCGGCCGGCGTGCCGCGTCGTCACTGAGGCTGGCATCCAACCCAAGGTGCGCTCGGACCTCAACGTTCGTGTGCCCGATCTGGCGATCACCTGTGCTGCATGGGACCCTGAGGAGAAGTTGCTGCGCGAGCCGTTGGTCGTGGTGGAGTTCCTGTCGCCCTCGAACGACCGTGACACTTGGCACAATGTCTGGAGCTACACCACGATCCCCAGCATTTTGGAAATCCTGGTGCTGCATATGACAGATATCCGCGCCGATCTGCTGCGCCGGGAGGAAGATGGTACGTGGCCGGACAACCCGCTCACGCTGACGGTGGGCGATGTCGTGATGCTGGAAAGCATCGATTTCACTGCGCCGATTGCCGCGTTCTACCGCACGGCATAGGGCCGGTCGCCGCGGGGTTGCCGCGGGCCGTCCGCGCTTCCCAGTCGGATGACGCCAATCACCTCGCCAGCGTCAACGCCTCCGTCAGATCGCCCATCGGCCGGCCGCCCGCGGCCTTCAGCGCCGCGTCGCGCTGCGCCAGGCCTGACAGCGTCGGCAGGCCGAACCGTCGGGTGATGAAGCGCAAAATCGACCCCGTGTCGTACTGCGTGTGATCCACGAAGCCGCGCTTGGCGAACGGCGAGATGATGATGGTCGGGATGCGCGTGCCCGGCCCCCAGCGGTCGGCTTTCGGCGGCGCGACATGGTCCCACCAGCCGCCGTTCTCGTCGTACGTCACGATCACCAGCATGTGCCGCCATTGCGGGCTTTTCTCCAGGTGGGCGACCAGATCGGCGATGTGCTGATCGCCGGCCAGCACGTCGGCATAGCCCGGATGCTCGTTCAGGTCGCCCTGCGGCTTGTAGAACGCCACCTGCGGTAGCGTGCCGGCATCGATCGCCGCGATGAACGCCGCCCCGCCGAGGCCGCCATCCTTCAGATGCGCCTCGCGCGCCGCGGTCCCGGGCGCGAAGGCGGCGTAGTAGTTGAACGGCTGATGGTGATACTGAAAATTCGGCACCGGCGTCGGATGCTTGCCATCGAGCGTCGAGCCCCAGGCGCCGGCATACCAGGCCCAACTGATGCCCTTGTCCGACAGCAGGTCGCCGATCGTCGTCGCGGTTTGCGGCGGCAGCGTCGTGGCCTTGTCGGGGTCCGCGTAGGCCGGGTCGCCGCCGGGCGCCGGCCGGTTGGCGCTCGGCTGGTAGGGCGGCTGCATCGTATTCACGGCGTAGAAATCGGGCGTGAGCGTCCCGTCGTTGACGAATTTCGGCGCGCCATCGATCGCCGACCGCGGCGCGTCCGGCGCGGAGGTTAGCGTGACCCCGTCCGGCTCCACCACGCTGACCGCGGGCTTTGCCTTGCTTTCGTCGGCATGCGGATAGACCGGCGCACAGGCGCAGGCGAGATAGTGGTGGTTCAGGAACGAGCCACCGAACGCGCCCATGAAGAAATTGTCCGCCAGCACGTAGCGGCGGGCGATCGGCCACAGCGGCAGCTTCGAGCCGTTGCGGTAGTAGCCGACCGGCAGGCCGCCGGAATCCGCCCACGCGACGAAGCGATCGTTGCGGCCGCCGTCGATCTGCATCTGGTTCTGGTAGAAGCGGTGCCAGAGATCGCGCGTGGCCGCGCTGATCGGCAGGTTGAACCCTTTCGGGTCATCGATCGCGAACAGCCGGTTGGGCAGGTGCGCGGTCTGCGCCTGGGTGACCACAGGCGTGGCGCCCGTGGCGGTCAGCCCATCCCAGATCGGCGGCAGCTCCTTCAGCGGCGCGCCGTCGCGGTCGGTCTGCGCGGCATGAACGACGTTGCGCAGACCCCTGGCGCCGGGGAAGCTGCCGTACAGGTTGTCGAAGCTGCGGTTCTCCGCATAGAGCACGACGACGGTCTGGATGGCATCGAGGTCCGGGGTCCGGCTCCGCGCCGGGTCGGTCCGCGCAACGGCCGATCCGGTCATAACGGCCGAGACGAAGGCCCCGCATGCAAGAGCGAGCGTCAGGCGGCGTCGCGTCATCGTGTGCCCTCGGACGAAGTTCGCATCACCCGGGATCATGAGCGAATTGGCCGCCGGGAACAGCATGGCATTTTTGTTTCATTCGATCAGCGCAACCGCCCCAACGTCTCGATCGCGGGGAAATCCATAGCGGCAATGAACAGCTTCAGCGTGGCGTCCGGCGCGTCCTTGTCGCCGCTGACCTTCACCACCACCCGGTCGCCGATCTGCGCCATATACAGGTTCTCCTCCGGCAGGTAGGCGACGCGCCGGCCACCAAGCACAATCGTCTTCGCCCCGCCGACCGCGGCGATCGGGCTGGCCAGCATGGACGCCAGGCCGCGCATCACCGGCGAATCCACGGTGATCTGCACGTCCACCTGCTGAGCGTCCTTGGTGTATTTACGGCTGGCGGAGAGCCCGCCGCCAAGCGAGGAAAGACCGGCGGCCGTCGTTTCCACCTCCTGCGCCGTCCAGCCCGGCGGAGCGGCCGGCAGCAGGGTCTTGAGCTGGTCAGCGCGTCCCTGACGCATCAGGTCGGCTGCGGCGTCCAGCGCGGCGATTGCGGTCTGCAGGTCGTGCTTCTGGTACGCGGCGATCGCCTCGTTGATCTGGTCGAGCACGTCGTCGGCGCGGACGCCTGGCGCCCAGGCGGCGATCAGCAAGACCGCCGCGATCATTCTCATCGGCCGCATGACACCCTCCGGCTGTGGTGGCCGCGATGCTACGACGATCGCCCGACTCCAGAGCAACGAGCCGGCCAACGCCAGCGGACGGAAACGGCCCTCAGGCAATCGCCTCGCGACCCATCTCCAGGAACTTCTCGCGCCGCCGCGCCTTCAGCGTTGGCCCGTTCAGGCCAACCAGCGGGGCGAGCGCCTCGCCGATCGCCGTCCCGACCGCCTGGACCGCGGCGGCGGGATCGCGATGGGCGCCGCCAAGCGGCTCGGGAACCACAACGTCCACCAGCTTCAGGCGTTTGAGGTCTTCCGCGGTCAGCCGCAGCGCCTCGGCGGCAGTGGTCGCCTGCGTCGCGTCGCGCCAGAGGATGGAGGCGCAGCCCTCCGGCGAGATCACCGAATAGACCGCGTGCTCCAGCACCAGGATGCGGTCGCCGGCGGCGAGCGCGATCGCGCCGCCCGAGCCGCCCTCGCCGATGATGGTGGCGATCACCGGCACCGGGGCCTCCAGGCAGGCCTCGATCGAGCGCGCGATGGCCTCCGCCTGGCCACGCGCCTCCGCATCGATGCCCGGGAAGGCGCCGGCGGTGTCCACGAAGGTCAGCACCGGCAGGCCGAAGCGGCCGGCCAGTTCCATCAGACGTCGCGCCTTACGGTAGCCCTCCGGCCTCGCCATGCCGAAATTATGTGCGACCCGCGTCTCGGTGTCGGTGCCCTTTTCGGTGCCGATCACCACCACGGAGCGGCCCTTGAAGCGGCCTAGCCCGCCGATCACCGCGGCGTCCTCCGCACAGGCGCGGTCGCCGGCCAGCGGGGTGAAATCCTCGATCAGGCCGGCGACGTAGGAGGCCGCCTTGGGCCGCTCGGGGTGGCGGGCGACCTGGGTCTTCTGCCACGGGGTGAGCTTGGCGTAGATGGCGCGGAGCTGGCGGTCGGCCTTTTCGGTGAGCTTGCCCACCTCATCGGCGATGTTGACGCCGCCAGGCTCGGCCATCCGCCGCAGTTCTTCGATCTTGCCGGCGAGTTCGGCGATCGGCTTCTCGAATTCAAGGAAATGTCGCATGCGGCGGGGGCTTTAGCACACCTCTCGGCAAAGGGAACTGGGGGGCTGGGCGCCAGCCATGCAGCCAGTACGTGACTCAGCCGAAGCGGCGCCCGGACGGGGCCGGTCGCGTTTGCCTTGGCCTCGCGATGCCCGCTAACGGCGCAACGCCGAGGCGCCGGTCCGGGGATCGGGAACCGGGGCTGCGTCGGACAGCACGGCCGCTTTGGCCGCCGCCAGAAACGCCGCTGCCAGGCGTTCGTCGCTGGACAGGCGGGCTAGCACGACCGCTCCGACCATCGTGGACAGCGCGGCCAGCGCCCGGTCGCGCCGTGGCGCGGCCGGCACGTCCCCGGGCAGACAACGGCCGATCACATCCACCATGCGGCGAAGCGAGTCCGCCAGGGCGGAGCGTCCTTGCGGGCGTCGCGCAACCTCTGGGCCGAGCGCGGCCAGCACGCAGCCGCGCTCGGCTGCCGCGACGTGCGCGGGATCGAGGTAGGCTTCGACGATCTCGGCCAGCGCCGCGCCGTCACCCGCCCCTTCTCCTGGGTCCGACGGATCGCCTTCAACCCGGCTGATTCGCTCCCAGCGCGAAGCGGCGCGGGCGAGCGAGGAGGCGCACACCTCGGCGACCAGCGCCTCCTTCGACGGGAAGTGCGCATAGAACCCGCCATGGGTCAGCCCGGCGGCGCGCATCACCGCGTCCACGCCGACGGCATCGATGCCGTGGCCGCGGAATAAGATGGCGGCCGCGTCGATGATCCGCTGTCGGGTCTCGGCCTTCTGCGTCGGGCGCATGACGGTCGTCATACCATCGAAGCTGGCAGCGGGTGAAGCGTGGCAGTGAAGTCGCGGATCTGGGCCGGATTGACGATGCTGACGACGTGCCCGGCCGCGTGCAGCGCGGCTTGCCGCCGATGCAGACATTGACGTCAAGCGCCTTTGCGGTGCGGCGTGCGGCAATGGTGGACGGCGCCAGCGGTTGTCTACCCTACCGATCAACTCCCGAGCCGCTCCGGTTGTTGCAGCACCACGCGGCCGGCGTCGATCGAGATCACGCCGTCAGCTTCCCACGCCCGGAGTTGCCGGTTCACCTTCTCGCGCGACGCGCCGATCAGCGTGCTTAAATCCTTCTGCGACAGCTTCAGTTCTATCCGCGTACCCGCCGCAACGGGCCTGCCGTAATCGCGCGCGAGACGGAGCAGCAAGCCGCCGAGCCGCTCCGGCAGGCCCAGTAGCGCAAGCTCTTCCATCGACATGTTCGTGCGCCGCAGGCGTTCGCACAGATAGCCCATCAGGCTGAGACAAAGCTCAGCATTGCCGCGCAGCAGGCGTAGAAACGACTCCCGGTCCACGGTGATCATTACGCAATCGTCCAGCGCGATCACGTCGGCGCTTCGCGCTTCGCCATCCAGCAGGGAAATCTCCCCCAGAACCTCACCAGGTCCGAGCACCCCGAGCGACACTTCCCGCCCATCAATGGCGGTTGATCCGATGCGCACGCGCCCGGTGACGATCAGCGCCATGCCGGTGCCGGGGTCGGCCTTGCGCATCACCAACTCGTTGCGCGCGTAGCGGCGCATCACCGCGTGGTCGAGCACCGACTCCAGTTCCTTGGCGGGCAGCAAGCGAAACAGGCGGCTTGCCATCAGGGCCTCGCGCCTGGCGTCCCGGCTGAGCGCCTCGCGCAACGCTAAACGACCGTCACCGCCGGTATTCATCGCGGACAACCGGGACGGGCAACGTTTCTGCTCCCATCAAGCCAACTGTGCTTAGTTTGCGAGTCCGTTCGTCCAATCGGAGCACCGTTCACAGCAACGTGTGTCAGGGAGAGTCAATGTCGGTAGATGCCAATCGCCCTCATTTGCGCCGGCCGCGCTGGCCCAACGTTGCCGGCTGGTATGCCTCGGCTGGCGGCAAGTCCGCAACAGGCCCGAGGGAGCCGTCCGAAGGCCTGTCCCTGCTCCGCGCCGGCCCCCTGCACCGGCGGTTGCGGATCGCCACCGGCGGCATCCTGTTCGCTTATGTGGCGACCCACCTGCTGAACCATGCTCTGGGAAACGTGTCGGTCGCGGCGATGGAGTCGGTCCTGCTGGTGCAGAAATGGATCTGGCAGGGCGTTATCGGAACAGTGCTGCTTTACGGGTCCCTGGTGACGCATGGCTTTCTGGGTATCGCCACGCTGTATATGCGGCGCTACGTCGGCTGGACCCGCCCGGAGATCGTGCAACTCGTCCTGGGGCTATGCATTCCGTTGCTGCTGGCGAATCACTTCACGGTTACTCGCCTTTCGCTGACGCTGTATGGCCTCGACAAGGGCTACGTCCAGGAACTGACGGCGCTTGGCATCATCAATCCGTTCTTCGGCGCGGTGCAGATACTTGTGCTGATTGCCGCCTGGGGGCATGCCTGCATCGGCTTGCAGTTCGCATTCCGGCTGCGGCGCTGGTACGGAAAAGCGCGGGTGGCGCTGCTGCTGGTGGCGGTCCTGGTGCCGGTGCTGGCGCTGCTTGGTTTCGCGCAGGGCGTTCGCGAGGTGCGGCGCAGCTATCCCGATCCCGCGTGGCGCGCGGTGAACCTGAACTCATCGATCACCGGATTGCCGGCGCAGAATCAGCTTCTCGTCGAGATCCGCAACGACTTCATCCTGAGCTTCCTCGGCTTGCTGGTGCTGGTCCTGGCGGCACGGCGGGTGCGTGCATGGCAGGAAACCCGGTTGAAGGGACTTGCGATCGCCTATCCCGACGGACGGGTGGCGCATCTGCCGCCTGGTTTGTCCGTGCTCGACGCAAGCCGCATGATCGGTTTCCGCCATGCGTCGGTCTGCGGCGGCCGCGGCCGCTGTTCGACCTGCCGAATCTGGGTTTGCCCGACCGGCGGCGGGGACTTGCCGCCGCCATCGGCCGCCGAGCAATACGTGTTGCAGCGAATCGGCGCCGACCCCTCACAGCTTCGCCTGGCCTGCCAGTTGCGACCCACGGCCGATTTGCGCGTGGTGCCGCTGGTGCCCCCCGACATGGCAGCGGAATACGTTGGCCGGATCGGCCCGCCGATGGGCGAAGAACGGTTTGTTGTCGCGATGTTCGTGGATATGCGCGGATCGACGCGGCTGGCGCAAAACCAGCTCGCCTACGACGCGGTGTTCCTGGTCCGGCGCTTCGTCGAACTGGCCGCCGGCGCGGTCGTGGCAGCCGGCGGGCTGCCAAACCAGTTCACCGGCGATGGCATCATGGCGTTGTTCGGTTTGCGCTGCGAACCAAGGCAAGCCTGCGACCAGGCGCTCGCCGCGGCGCTCGCCTTCGCGGGCGAAGTGCACAAGCTGAACACCGCTTTACGCGGGGAACTCGCCGAGCCGATCGGGTTCGGCATAGGCCTGCACTGCGGCCGTGCGATCGTGGGAGAGATCGGGTTTCACGAGCACACCACCTTCACCGCGCTTGGCGACGTGGTGAATGTCGCGGCTCGGCTGGAATCGGCGACACGCCGGCTCGGGTGCCAGGCGGTCGTTTCGGATGATGTGATGAGGTTGGCGGGGTCGGAATGGCCGGACCATCCGGAGGCGTGCATCGAGATCGCGGGCGGCAATGCGCCGGTCGCGGTGCACCTGCTCGATCTGGGCGCCGCGTTGGCGGATGGCCGGTCAGTATCGTCTTGACGCCGGGTGGGGACACCGCCGCTTCGATTGTGACGTGATCTGCAGCGCGGTGTGACGCAGGTAACCACAGGCCAACAGGCTTCCGCAGATGATCCCGCCATGGACGGTGTTGACCCTGTCAGCGCCGGAAACCTGGGGAGGATCACGGACATGAGCGGCACAACATCATCGTCATCGGCAATTCCCGTCACAGCCTCGACGGGCGGTGGCGACCAACTCGCGCCGACGGCGAACCCAACGAGCGGCGCTGCGCAGTCGGTGACCGGAGCGGCGGCCCCGTCGAGCGATGCTGCGCAGTCGGTCGCCGCGCCGGCGAGTGCAGACCCATCAAGCGGTGCTGCGCAAACGGCGCCGGCGGCGGCGGACCCGTCCAGCGGCGGCGCCACAACCGCGCCAGCGAGCCCCGACCCGTCCAGCGGCGGCGCCACGTCCGCACCGGCAAGTCCCGATCCGTCCAGCGGCGGCGCCACGTCCGCACCGGCAAGTCCCGATCCGTCAAGCGGCGGCGCCACCACCGCGCCGGCCAGCCCCGACCCGTCCAGCGGCGGCGCCACCACCGCACCGGCAAGTCCCGATCCGTCCAGCGGCGGCGCCACCACCGCACCGGCGAGCCCCGACCCGTCAAGCGGCGGCGCCACAACCGCGCCGGCCAGCCCCGACCCGTCAAGCGGCGGCGCCACCACCGCGCCATCGAGCCCCGACCCGTCCAG
>Ga0302320_10016853_pt1 | contig 14880 bp, 9 predicted proteins | sample Bog_T0_3_FD_202130 | JGI IMG/M metagenome (GOLD analysis project Ga0302320, IMG submission 202130) | Peat permafrost microbial communities from Stordalen Mire near Abisko, Sweden - Bog_T0_3 | ecosystem: Environmental > Terrestrial > Soil > Wetlands > Peat | place: Sweden: Abisko, Stordalen Mire...
CCCGGTTGGGTTGAGCAACGGGAACGTGAACCTGGCTGTTTCGGGCGGGCCGGCGGGTGTGACAACTCAACTCAATTGGCCCGTTGCCAGTGCAACCAGCCCGATTACGCTGACCGTGACGGCGAGCGCCTCGGCTGTTGCTGGAACATACCCGATAACGATCAGGGGAACTTCTGGGACAACTGCGAGTACCACAACAATCGTGGTGACCATTCCTGCGCCGAGCTTCAGCCTTACGTCGTCGGCCAGTGGCTTGACCCTCCTTGCCGGGTACAACGATCCGATTAGCGTCGCCGTCACCAATGCGATTGGTCTGGCGGACCGGGTGAGCTTCGCTGCATCCGGGGTGCCCGCGGGCATTACGGCAAACTTTGCTACTGTCAATCCCTCGACCGATTCGTTGACTTTCATCATGAGCAGCACAACCGCAGCGGGCAAGTATCTGGTAACGGTCACTGGGACATCTGGAACGGCCCATAGCTCGACAATCCTCACGTTGACGGTTCCGCAGCAGGGCTTCACGCTTTCGGCCTCGCTCGGTAGCCTCAATCTCGTCGCCGGCGGCAACAGTGGGAGCAGTGCGTTCACTGTCATGGCCCAAAATGGCTTCAGCGGCATTGTGAACTTCGCTGTGTCCGGAGTTCCGACCGGGGTGACAGCGACTTTCAATACCACAAGCAGCGAATGGAAGAGCAGCCTGACGCTCCAGGCGAGTTCCGCGGCAGTTTCAGGATCCTATCCCGTCACAGTGACAGGAACCTCGGGAACTCTCACTGGCGCCGCTACAATTATTTTGACGATCCCCGAGCCCAGCTTCACTATTTCGTCATCGGCCAGTTCCCTCACCCTTGACGCCGGATCAAACACGGCCAGCACCATTTCGGTCAAACAGAAAAGCAGTTCAGGTAGCAGCGTTTCCATGACCACAACCGGGCTGCCCGCAGGCGTGACTGCGACTTTCAGTCCAGCCATCACCAGCGTCAGCAGTACGCTCACCTTCACTTCGATCAGTTCAGTTGTGCCAGGGACCTATACGGTGACTGTTACTGGAACCTCGGCAACGGTCGCGAGTGCTGTAGCTATCTCGCTCAACATTCCGGTGCCGAGTTTCAGCCTGTCTTCCTCGGCACGCACTTTGTCGGTCGAGGCTGGCGGATCCAGCCAGAGTATCAATATCAACGTCCTTGGTGTAAGCGGCTTCAGCAGCGGAGTTGCTCTCACGGTCGCGGGTCTGCCGACGTCTGTAACTGGGACATTTAGCGACGCCAACACCAGCACGGCCACTCTACTGACCATTCACGCCAGCGCCGCGGCAGTTCCCGGAAGCTTTCCAGTAACTGTGACAGGCACGTCCGGGTCAGCCACAAGCACAATTAACTTTCAGGTGAACATACCTGGTCCGATCTCCATCTCGATCACGCAACCGACTTATGGTTTCAATGTTTTGCCAGGCAGTGTTCGCCGGATCTATGCCACGGTTACCAACGGGGTCACGAACGAGGTGAACTGGTCAGCAAACGGGGGCGCGACGCTGTCGTCCGCAACGGGCAACTGGGTTGATGTGACGGCTCCTGCCAAAGGCAGCAGTTGCTCGATCGGCGGTACGGAGAATTACACTGTCTCTTCAGCTTCGCAGTTCACGCTGACGGCGCAGTCGCAGGAAAGTCCGCAACAAACTGCTTCCATTATCGTCAACGTATGCAATCCCGCCGTGCAGGTGCATGTAGTGCCCTTTTACACAACTTTGTATTCCGGGCAGAGTGCGGACATACAGGCATTTGTATGGGGATCGGCCAATCGCAACCTGAGTTGGGAAATCACTTCGGAGCCGAACGGTGGCGACGGTGTTCTGGCCGATTCCACGAATCAGGATACGGCCTTCTCGGCCACGGTTTCCGGGCGCTATACCTTGACGGCCACTAGTGTGGCGGATGGAAGTAAAACGAACACGGCGACCATCTATGTGACCGGACACGAGATGCCCTATCCAGTGACGCCGTCAGAGACCATGCCTGTGGACTGCACGGTTGATCCAGCTTTAACCGGAAAGACCTACGATGTTGGCCCATCACAGGCGTACAAGACGATCCAATCTGTTCCCTGGAATACTCTGGCAGCCGGTTCGACGGTTCGGATACACAATGAGGACACAAGTGGAGGCAGTCCCACAACGTATCACGAATACTTCCAGCTCACCACGCAGGCCACGCGCACTCAGCCGGTTCGCGTCTGCGGCGTGCCCGATTCGAGGGGCAACCTTCCGGTGATCGATGGCAGTAACTCGACGGCCAGCCCCACCATGAGCGGGAATGCGGCCGGCTACGCCGCAGTCACGCTTGGCGCCAGCGGCTGGGGTGGACTCTACACGGGAACCTGGACGGGGCCGCAGTATCTGATTGTGGAAGGCCTCAAGGTGCAAAATGTGAAGCCGCCGTTCACCTATACCACGCCGGCGGGCGCTGCGGGAACGGCATGGATTCGGGGCGCGGCGTGTGTGCGCCTATTTCGCAGCATGGATACGGTGGTGCGCGGGATCGACGCCTATAACTGCGGCAATGGATTCTTCTCCGACTTCAACGACAACAACGGCTTTGCCCTGGTGGAGAACACGCTGTATGAAGGCAATCACCTGCACGGCAACGGCGTTGCCGGGTCAGACCACCAGCATCAGTTCTACATTCAGGGATGGAATGAAGTCGTTGAGTTCAACGTGATCGACCAGTACCAGAGCGGCGCTTCGGGCTCGAACTTCAAGGGCAGAGGCTTCCCCGAGATCCTGCGCTACAACCACTTCGGCGATGGCGCGGAACGGCAGATCGACCTCATCGATAATACGGACGCATTTTCGTACACCACGTTTGAAGGGTACCTGGGTGTGGGAACTCCCTCCTATCGCTTCTATTATCCCGCAGACGCTTATAGCGCCGATCTGCTGGCTTCGGCCGTCGAGGCGCACCACGGGGACTACGTCTATGGAAATACATTTGTCAACACGACAGCCGAAGTGCCCATTCACTACTTCAGCGATCTAGATACCCCTGGCGGAAATCGTCTTGGCACGCTTTGGTTCTACAGCAACAGCTTCTACGAGCCGACGGCCCCGCACTGGAGTTGGTATCTCTTCGACACCACCGGCGGGGGCGGCGACAGCTTCCCCGCCATCGAATGGCCACAGATCCAGGTGATGAACAACGCGATCTGGATGGACTCGCCCAAGAAGCCTTACTTTTACTGGAACATCTTCTCCACGCAATTCACGACATTCGGCAAGAATGTCATCAACTCGAACTGGGGCACAGACAACATGGCGGGCGGAGACGGTACGGGTTGGACAACCCATACCTCGACGTATGCCTTCCAAGGGGCGAGCAACAGTGCGGATACAAGTGGCGTTTCCAACTTGACCGGAGTCTTGGAAGAATCCTTCGATATCACCACCTTCGAACCGAATCCAGCATTGGTCGAGGCTGGCACCAGCATGCCGGCAGACGCACCCAAACTCCCGGTGCGCTTTCAGTATGGGCCTTCGGCTGTCCAGACGGTACGTGTTCAGCCGCTTACTGTCGGGGCAATGGAATAAGGCAGGAAGTGGTGGGAGCGGACTGTAGCGATTGAGTGCGCTGAATTTCTAAATCTAACTTGCAAGAGAAAGGGCATGTTTCCATGCCCTTTCTCTGCGCCGTCAAGACGCCGTTAAACTTGGGGAGCGAACCAGTGACGATTACAAAATCTGGCCAGAAGGGTTGCCTTTTCGGAAGACTACGAATGCCAAGCCGAACAGGCCTGTGCCTAGGAGTAGCAAGGTTCCGGGCTCGGGAGTCGGTGCAGTCATCGAAACATCCGCAAGTCCAGTGTCGTTATCGTTGGTCCCAGCCCCGGCCACAGAGAAGACAAGGTCTTCGTATGTTCCATTTGCGGTGAATGACTCAGTGAATTGAGTCCACTGGTCATCGTTTGGCGGAGTCACAGTCAAAGAAACGCCGTCAATTGTGACGGTCACAGGGTCTGCTCCATACCCCGGCCGCTGTTCCAAATCAAACGTCACGGTGTATGTTTGCCCAATTGTCAGTCCGGTCATTTCCTGAGAGATGGAGCCGCTGCCAGTGAGGCCGCTTTGTAGGAATGCGGTCTGACTTGCGCCAGCAGGCGCATTCGAAAAGCCCCATGCCGAGCCATTTTCCTGGACGCCTGCTCCGCCTGAGAATTGCCATCCGTTGATGCCCGTAGGATCGTATCCATATTGGCTGGGGCCCCAGGTCACAGTTCCAGGACCGCCGACGCTGCCGCCGCCAGGGGAAAGGGTTCCCCACGTGACGGACGAAGAGGTGGGGGTGTTGAAATTGCCGTTTGTTGCATACGAACCGGCAAAGGCAACCGCGCTGCTGCCCAACGCAGAGATCACAAGCAGGGAAACCGAAAGTGCTTTGGTCCTGGCGATATTCATTCAGACTCTCCTTAAAACTGTCGAGACCATTCGTGGGCCATGTGCGAGAACTGGGTCAGAAAGAGCGCGAATTTAGATGAACCGTCCTGGGCCGACCAGATCTCTGCGCACACCTACACATGTGGGCCGACCTATGTTATGCAGGTTGAGGGCCAAACCGTTCCATCGTTGATTCAATGACTTACAGTTGATCAAGGAAGGGATTGTGCAACCTCTTGCATGCTCATTGCCAGAGAAATTCCCTTCACGGCAGTCGGACGATGCAAAGAGAGAGGGCGCGTTTCTGCGCCCTCTCTTTTTGCCGATGAACAATCGAACCGTAAGAACTAACTGTTGAGGATCAGACGGCTGGACGGCTTGGACTTGCGGAATGCCACGAATGCAAGGCCGAGCAGGCCTGTGCCGAGCAGAAGCAGTGATGATGGTTCGGGGGTCGCGGTGGCTATGAAGTTATCGCCACCGTAAACGTCACCACCATCCCAGTCGCCGATGATAGAACCATAGTTGCCTGGCCCGTTGCCCCATATGGCAAGCCCCGGTCCTGAACTCGCTAAGAAGCCAAGGCCTCCGTTTAGCTGCGGGTCCTGACCAAGATAGAGAAGGTCATCCAGATCGGAGACTATTGTGCCGCCCCCAGTGTCGAAATTGCCAGGAGTCGACACAAATGCATAAGACCCATCAAGGGGTACTCCGGTAAAGGAGCCGCAAGCATTGCAAACACCTGCGCCTGTTATGGTTATGCCTCCGCCGGTGATGTCAAAAACGCCCGAATTGCCAATCTCTGTACCGGTGAGCCAACCCGTACCGCTTAGACCGTTACTGGCAGTATAGGTGAAACTAAACCCACTCGCGGATGCCGCGGGTGTAATCGCAAGGGCTGCTGCCAAGGCGAGTAAAGCAATTGAGAACTTCTTCATCATTCCTCCAGGAGTCGCCCTTGCGGGCGTTCGTTCTGCACTTGCCCTCTGCAGAGAGCCTGTCTATGGTGGGGCCACAGTTTCAATGGCTTACACGTTGCTGTTCAAGTACCAGAATCCCTTCCTCGATTAGCAAGGAAATCGGATCGAATATCAGGGCCCGAGTGAGTTGTCCGTGACTGCAGAATCCATGCGAGCCATCCCCACCAACAGTAGTAGTGCTTACTTCCAGATATGCACGTTGAACGCCAAAGCAAATGACTTTAAATTCAGCACTTTACACTTATGCAAATCGGATATATGCAAACTCTTGCACGGCTATTGTCCTAGTAAGTTCCTATTCTACTGCGCGCTTCGGCTTCAGTTTGCTGGAGTGGGCTGTGCTTTTCCGTGGCCGGTGGGCGCCTGAACTGTTTCATATGCAGATTCCCCGGCGAATCGCTACTCAGTGAATGGGAATGTGTCTGCTGGATCACGTATTCTGCTTTAGACAGGCTCCCTTGCAAAGACCACCCATGCCGCTGGGTGGGAATGGGGGCAGGAGTTTCAAAGACTGGGATTGGATAGTTGCGACTCGCATTGATTTTAAGAGAAGGCCGGGAGGCTGCACTATGAAGGGCAGCGCGAACTTCAGTCTGAACAACCTGGACTGTCTCCGATTAATTCTAGCGTCGATTGTTGTTTTGTTTCATATCTCGGCACTGACCAAGCTCCCGGCTTTTTATGCGCTTGGCAGGTACATGTCTCCGCATTTTGCGGTCAAATCCTTTTTCGTAATCAGCGGGCTGCTTATCTACCGCAGCTATTCCAGATCCTCTTCCCTGACCTCCTACCTGGAGAAGCGTGCCAGGCGCATCTACCCGGCTTACGCGACGATCGTCGTTCTTTCGGCCCTTGTGCTATGTACAGTAAGCACTTTACATCCTGCTCAATACTTTGGATCTGGGTTCTGGAAGTACCTAGGCGCCAATCTGGTGTTTCTCAACTTTCTAGCTCCTACGCTTCCCGGTGTGTTTGCGTCCAATGTAGCTCCCTGGGTGAATGGAGCGCTCTGGACTCTCAAGATTGAAGTCGCCTTTTACCTGTTTGTCCCGGTTTTGCATTACCTATGCCAAAGATTCGGAACCACGGCAACTGTGGCGACGACCTTCGCGCTTTCCTGCATGTGGAAGTACGGATTCGCGTGGCTTGCTTATACGCATCGTCCCCCCGGTATTCAATTGGATGATGCCCCCCGCAATATCTATGAAAAGCTTGATGTCCAGTTTCCTGCGCAGCTCGTTTATTTCATTGCTGGAGTCTTGCTCCTGCTCTATTTCGACAAATTGAAGCTCCACTTTTTGACGATCGCAGGCTTTGCGGCCAGCGTGTTTATTCTTGATCGTTTCCTGACCGGAGAATTCCTGGACGTCTTCTGGATATCCGGCGTCGTGTTTGTATTCGGATTCTGGCGCTATTTCGGGAATTTCTCAAAGTACGGCGACTTCTCGTACGGGGTATATATAGTTCACTGGCCCATTCTGCAGACACTTGTTGCGCTTGGAGCTAAGAGGCTCAACCCGGCCGCGTTTTTCCTGCTGAGTCTTTTTCTCATCGGTCTCGCAGCTTTCCTGATGTGGCATCTGGTCGAGAACAGGTTTTTGAAGAGTAGTTCGCATTATCGACAGGCGTCTATAAACGCTACTGGGTGAGGTCTAATCACCAAGATCGCGCGTATCCACTCGCAGGCTTGTGCAACATGCGCTTTCCTGTATGTCCCCGACGGTTTAAGGCGCGGCATAGGCACGCGTGCCAACCTGCAGTTTGCGCAATTCAGCAAAATTGATCTTTCGATTGATTTATCCTGTTGATGGCCGTGACCTTCATCTAGACCACTTTCTATGGGCTTTGTTCTAAGCATCATTTATTTCGTTACATACTACCTCACGCCCACCGCCGTGTTTGGGCCGTTTGCGCCTTATCATATCGAATTGGTTCTAGCTGTCCTGGCAATATTCGTTTCCTTGCCCACATTGATGAAATCGTTCATTCTGAAGACGCCGCAATCTCTGGCTTTGGTGGGGCTAAGCTCGGCGGTGGCATTGTCCGTGCTCATTGGAATGCGTTGGGCCGGGGGTACTCTGGATGCGATTCTCTATTTCATTCCGAATGCTTTCGCGTACTTCCTCATCTGTCTGCATTGCAACTCGAAGAAGAAGCTGCAGGTGGTTGTGCTGATGCTGCTGTTTGTGTGCTTATTCGCGATTGTGCACGGATACATCGACCTGCACAGTGCGGGGGTGGAGAACCACACATTTCAACCAGGGGCCAACGAAGGCGCAGAATCAAGTCTGTGGAACATGCAGCACCCGTTTCTGTTAGCCATGAGGAACAATGCGGGAACATGGTTCTATAGATTGAGGGGCTTGGGAGAGATCGCAGACCCAAATGACTTTGGCCAGGTAGTCGTCTGCCTGATCCCATTGATGTTCATCTTCTGGCGGAAAAAGAAGAGGCTGCTGAACGCGGTCTTTGTGATTATGCCGACGAGCGTTTTGCTTTTTGGGGCATTCCTGACACACTCACGGGGCTCAATCATTGCTTTGATGGCGATGGTCGCGGTGGCTGCCCGGCGGCGCATTGGGGTTGTTCTTTCGCTGCTGTTGGCCGGCGGACTATTCGTTCTGGCTTCCTTATTGCACTTCGCTGGTGGGCGGGAGGTTTCGGCCGACGCCGGTTCGGACCGCACAGATCTTTGGGGCGCCGGCCTGGAAATGTTGAAGACCCATCCGCTTTTCGGCGTGGGCGTTCGTCATTTTGCCGACCAATCCGGAGCAGGTCTGACCGCACACAACTCGATCGTCGTCTGCGTGGCAGAGCTCGGCCTATTCGGATTGTTCTTCTGGTCGTTGTTTCTGTTTCCTACGCTGAGAGACGCGCTGGTAATTGCTTCTTCGGAAAAAGTGACTCCCGGGGAGCCGATCGTTCCGGACGAATCGCCCTTTCCGCAGGCGGCAAGAAAGATTGAAGCTCTTGACAAGGAGGAAGTGAATCGCATGGGCCGCCTTATGGTTCTGTCGCTCACTGGATTTCTAGTGCAAGGATTCTTCCTGTCGCGTGCCTTGGTATTGACGCTGTTCCTGCTGGGGGGCATGGCAGAAGTGGTTTATGAGATGGCACTGCGGAGAGGGATGGTTGCACCTCGCATGCCCTTTGCAAGGGTTTTGGCCTATACCGGTGGGTTCACCATTTCGCTGGTGATGCTGATGTATGTCACAGTCCGGGTCCTGAACGTAATGCGTTGATGCGGGCTGTCTAACAAGTTGAACGAGACGAGTGCTGGAGAGAGTGGATGGACCAGTACCACGCGGTCAGAGGTTGAAGCTTCCCGTATGAAGATCGCTCACATTGTCGACAGCATGGAAGTGGGCGGCGCGGAGGTGCTTGTGTCGCAGATGTGCCGTCTGCAGCGGGAGCACGGGCACGACCCCTGCGTGTACGCTATCGCCAAGCTTGGCCCGCTCGGGGAGCAGTTGCAGAAGGAGGGCTTCACCGTGGAGGCGAATCTGGGGCGGCACATGCCGGACTCGGCGCGCAGCCTGTTTCGTCTCTTCAAGCAATCGCATCACGACGTTGTCCATCTTCATAACCCGACGCCGACGACCTATGGAGCCCTGGCTGCCAGAATGGCGGGCGTACCTAGCATCGTTTCAACGCGCCACAACCTGGCAGCTCCACCGCGCAGGCTGGTTGCGGAGATCAAATACGCCGTTGCGGCTACCTGCTGCGACTGGGTGGTGGGAATCTGCGACGCGACGGTGACAAATCTGAAGAGTATGCATGGCATTGCGGCGCGCAAGATTGTTCGCGTCTACAACGGCGCCGTCCCGATGCGGCGAGTAGCGAGTCAAGAGTGCCCGCCCCGGAGCGGATTCACGCTGGTTTATGTCGGCCGATTGGCACCGGTGAAAAACCACGAGTTGCTCTTCGATGCCTTTAGCTCTGCGCTTTCGTCCATGCCCGCATTACGGCTGTGGATGGTGGGCGATGGCAGTGAGCGGCAAAAGCTTGAAAAACTGGCGAACTCACTGGGGATATCGGCACAGGTGACATTCTGGGGTCAGCAGCTCGACGTTGCGCCGTTCTTTTCCGCCGCCGATGCCTTTATCATGTCGTCGAAGTCGGAGGGATTGCCCATGTCGCTGCTGCAGGCGTTTTCGTTGGGACTGCCGGCGATTGTGACGGATGTCGGCGGAATGGCGGAGGTTGTGCGTCTGGCGGAGGGTGGAATCACCGTATCCCGAGCGGACTCAGGAGAGATGGCAAGAGCGATTCTACGCATGGCGGAGAGCAAAGAGGAGCGGGGGCAGTTCTCGAAGGGGGCCGTCGAGGCATTCCACAGCCGGTTTACCTTGAGAACGATGGTGGATGCGTACCTGGACCTCTATCGCAAGACCTCGCGGGCGCGGCGGGGTTGAACAAGTTGATGGTCCTCTTCGATGGTTGCAGTTCGTCGGTAAAAGCTGCTCCTCACTGCTAGCAGCGGACGATTTTGGGGGAGTTTATGCCTTTGGTGGCGTTTCGGGTGTCGATTACCAACTGGGACTGGTCGACGATGGATTTGTAGTCGTAGGTGGAGTGGTCGGTGACGATGACTACGGCATCGTAGTCAGCGAGGTTGGTGAGCGGGGTGTTGGTCATGTTGAGGTCGTAGTGGCGGCCGCGACCGACGGTGGGAAAGTAGGGGTCGTTGTAGGCGACGATGGCGCCCTTGTCTCTGAGGAGTTCGATGATGGTGAGGGAAGGAGACTCGCGGAGGTCGTCGATGTCGCGCTTGTAGGCGAGGCCGAGGACGAGGATTTTCGATCCCTTGATGGACTTGCACTGGTCGTTGAGTCCGGCGGCGATGTGGTCGATGACGAAGTAGGGCATGCCGGTATTGACTTCGCCGGCGAGTTCGATGAAGCGGGTGCGGAAGTCGAATTGCTTGGCTTTCCAGGAGAGGTAGAAGGGATCGATGGGGATGCAATGGCCTCCGAGGCCGGGGCCGGGGTAGAAGGCCTGGAAGCCGAAGGGCTTGGTTTTGGCGGCGTCGATGACTTCGTGGATGTCGACGCCCATGCGCATGCAGAGCTGCTTGAGCTCGTTGACGAGCGCGATGTTGACGCAGCGGTAGATGTTTTCAAGCAGCTTGGTCATTTCAGCGACGGCGGGGCTGCTGACGCGGACGGTGCGGCGGAAGATGGCGCCATACATGGCGGCGGCGAGATCCGCGGCGGCCTGGCTGCATCCGCCGACCACCTTGGGAATGTCGTGGCGGGCGACGGTGTCGTTGCCGGGGTCTTCGCGCTCAGGGGAAAAGACTACGTGGATGCCGGTCTGGTGAGCGCCGCGAGCAACCTTGAGACCGTGGGCGTTTCCCTCTTCGAGGAGCGGGACCATGATCTCTTCAGTGGTGCCGGGGTAAGTGGTGCTCTCAAGCACGATGAGCTGGCCCTCATGGACATGGGGGGCGAGGGAGCGAATGGTGCTGGTGACGAAGCTGAGGTCGGGCTCGTGGTATTCATTGAGCGGGGTGGGAACGCAGATGATGACGGCGTCCATCTGCGCGATTTCGGCGTAGTCGGAGGTGGCGGAGAAGCCTGAGGTTTGAGCCTGCTGGATGGCTTCAGGGAGGATGCGGACGATGTAGGAGCCGCCGGCGTTGAGGGTTTTGACCTTCTTCTGGTCGACATCGAAGCCGGTGACGCGGAACCGCTCCGCGCTGAACAGAAGGGCCAGCGGCAGGCCGACGTACCCCATGCCGACGATACCGATGCGGGCCTGGCGGGACTCCATTTTATTGATAAGCGTGGAGAAGGGATCTGCTATCGCTGTGCTCATGTTCGCGGCGGTAATGGGCATTTCTTTCATGACGTTCTGTCCTTTGGGGTCGGCTTCGAGGCGGTTGTGCTAGGGATTTCGGACGCAGCTATCGGATAAATGAATTGGGGGTGCTTCGATGCTTTTTGCTGTTGGTGGAGCAACTGTTTCTTGCGGCAGAGCACTTTGGTGCGCGAGATTTTGCGCGATCACCGGTGTGGATCTCGAATTCCAGATCTTCCAGAGCGGCCCGCGCGTGGCAAGGAATTTGTAAAGGCCGACAACTGCCGCGGAGTTGAGTACAAGGAGCGCGCTGGCGGGAGCTGCGATTCGGTGGAGCAGGGGGATCCTGATGCGCAGGGCGATTAGAGCGAGTGCCAGGCCGAGAATCTGCATGGATGCGAGTGCCGCATATATGGGAGAGTTGACGGACAGCGCCAAAGCGGCAGCCAGAAACAGGACCATCCAATAGGGCACGACGAGACGCATCAACTTGTGGGAGATGAATTGGAAGAGGGCTCGATTTTGAAGGGTGAGCGTCCAAGGTGCGAGGTGGAGGAGTTGGAAGTTTCCAGCCAGTGTGCGGACTTTGCGATGGAACTCGCCGCTTGCGGTTTTCGGCCATTTGTCGAAGACGCAGGCATCCTGATCGATGACGGAGCGGAAGCCCTGACGGATGATCGAGAGGGGCTGAAACATGTCGTCGAGAATCAAGCCAGCTGGTTGCTGAACGGCGAGTTCGCGGCGGACGGCATAGAAACCGCCATAGACTCCAACCGGGGAATCGAATTTGGACTCACATTTTCTAATCCACTGCTCGTAGCGCCAATAGGCATTGCCGACAGCCGCCGATGCGGCATCGTGACCATCCTGGCTCAGGATGAGTTCGCCGGCAACACAGCCAACTTTTGGATCGGCAAAATTCCTCAACATTCTTGCCACTGAACCTTTTGCAATTTCTGGCCGGATGTCAACGAAGAGGATTACATCGGCGGTTGCGTTCGCGACTCCGATATTGACTGCTACCGCTTTGCCCGCGTGCTCTTTCAAAACATATGGCTTGATCCGTGGATCGCGCTGGTCGCCAAGGATCTGGGCCGAACCATCTGTCGATCCATCTGAGACTACGATGATCTCATTGATGTTGGGGTAATCGAGGGAAAGAAGATGCTGGAGTTTGGCTGGAAGCAGTGCAGCACCATTATGGACGGCCATGACGATGCTCACACTTGGTGCGATCTCGGCAACCATCCACGGCCGTGTACGAAGCTTCGAGAGCATCCAAATGATGGCCGGGTATCCCAAATATGTGTACAGGATTCCAATCAGCGAAAGCCAAAAGATGAACTTCACTGGGCGCCTCTTCTCAGGATGATGGTCTTGATGGTTTCAAACATGATGAGCAGGTCGAGGCCTACAGAGAGGTGCTTGACGTAGTAGAGGTCGTATTCGAGTTTCTGCTTTGTCTCTTCAAGGGTTGCGCCATATTGATATCGCACCTGGGCCCAGCCAGTGATCCCCGGTCGAATCATGTGGCGTAATTCATAGAACGGGATTTCGTTGGTGAGCCATTGCACAAACTCAGGGCGCTCCGGGCGTGGGCCGACGAATCCCATCTCTCCGCGCAGGACATTCCAGAGTTGGGGAATTTCGTCGATGCGCGTCTTGCGCATGAACATGCCAAGGGGAGTGACGCGAGGGTCATTCTTTGTGGCCCATACAGCCCCACCGGCTTCAGCATCCTGCCGCATGGTGCGGAATTTTATGACAGAGAAGTGGCGACCGCGCAGCCCAACGCGAGTCTGGCGAAAGAAGATTGGGCCTGGCGAAGAGAGGCGCACGGCGAGGATGATGAAGGGGATAAACGGCAAGCAAATGGTCAAGCCAATGAAAGAGACAGTGATGGAAATGAGACGCCGGAGAATCTGCTGAGACGCCTTCACATTGAAACCGTGCGTGAAGATCATGTTGCTTGGATTGAGCCCGTCGAGAGGGATTTTTCCCAGCAGTCGCTCCATGACGCTGGTTGCGTCTTCAATAACAACGCCGTTCAAACGAAGCTCAAGGAGTTCGCGAACCGGCATTGATCCGCGGCGGTTTTCCATGGCAACGATGACCCGATCGATGCGCATTTTGGGATCGCGGAAGGAACGAAGGTCAGAAGCAAAGCGATCGAGGTTCCCTTGAAACTGTCCGGCGGCGGCGCCTTCGACCACTTCGATGCCGATATCGCGCCTGTTGCGCAGGATCTCTACCACCGTGCGCGCCCGCTGGCCGTCTCCGAGCACGTAGACGCGTTCGCGGAAAGCCGGGAGTCCGATCATCCACTCGTACACGCGTCTCCAAAGGACAAGGACAACCGCGAGGAGGGAGATGCCGACAGTAAAAACGTGGGGGCCGATGAAGGTGTCAGGCAAGAAATAGACAAGCCCCGCGAGAATAAAAGACAGAACGCTAAGGACCAGCAGCAATCGGAAGTAGATCTCCCAACGTTCGGACATGCGTTGAGGTTCATACAAGTCGAAGTAGTAAGACAGAAGCAGCGTGAGAACGGTGATGGTAACAATCTTCAGCGCGCCATTTTCGTATACGAGCGCAATATAAGTATCGGGTCCAACAAGGAATGCGACTGCCAACAAAAATGAACCGCTCACCAGCAGCGCTTCACAGAGAAGCAGCACCAGTGCCCTTGTTGGATAGTACACATTGAAGAGTCGGATCATCCCTGTTTGTCCTTCTATCTACTTGGCTGAGGTGGAAGATTCTGACGTGCGGTAGTAGTCGTAGTAGTTGTATCCGCGGCGCGGAATCTCCTTGACATCGTTGAGCACAAAGCCAAGGATGCGGGAGTTACTGAAAGCCGCCTGAGTACGTTGCGCAACATCAAAGGGAGTGCGAGCCGCTCGAGCGACGAGCAATACAGCATCGGCTACGCGGGAAAGCTCAACCGCGTCTGTCACGGCCAAAACCGGCGGCGAGTCAATGAGTATCCAATCAAAATGCGGTGCAAGGGTTTTTATTAAATCTTCCATGCGTTGGTGTGCCACGATTTCGGAGGAGTTTTCGCCGCATTTGCCAGCCGGAATAAAGGTGAGGTTCGAAATGCCGTTTTCCCGCGAACTTTGAACGGCTTTGAGGCTGCTGTCGCGCTGAAGTATGTCTTTCAATTCGGCGGTTTCCGACAGGTATTCGGTGAGCCCTGGTTGGTTGGGAGCGCCAAGCAAATTGTGTAAAGTGGGGCGGCGCAGATCGCCGTCGATGAGGAGGATATTCGTCACACTGTTGCGGGCCAGGCTCATGGCCAGGTTCGCTGCGACAAAGCTCTTCCCTTCCGAGGGCATGCCGCTCGATACAAGAATCGTCTTGATTTGCCCTTCAAAGCGAGCCTGGTAAATTCGGGAGCGAAGGCTGCGGAACAACTCGACGCCCGCGCCGTGGTCCGCAAGCGTTGGGAAGGACGCGGTTCTTGGTTTCCAGGAATGTTGATGAATTTCATCGAGTGTATCTTCGTGCACGGGCTTAACCTGCTCCTCTGCGGGAGTGACAGGTTGGGTAGCGAAAGGCGGCTCGATGAATTGCTCGTCTTGTAATTCCGGAGCGGACTTCCGTTCGAGATCTGCCCTTTGAAGCGCTTCGAATATGCGGCTCATAGTTCAACGTCCTTGGCGGAACCGATTG
>Ga0302320_10016854_pt1 | contig 14880 bp, 5 predicted proteins | sample Bog_T0_3_FD_202130 | JGI IMG/M metagenome (GOLD analysis project Ga0302320, IMG submission 202130) | Peat permafrost microbial communities from Stordalen Mire near Abisko, Sweden - Bog_T0_3 | ecosystem: Environmental > Terrestrial > Soil > Wetlands > Peat | place: Sweden: Abisko, Stordalen Mire...
CAGCCCCATATTAAAACGGCCTGCAGCGCCGGCACCGGTCGCAACTACCAGAGGAACGACACCAAAGACCATGGCCGCCGTCGTCATTAAGATCGGCCGCAAACGGATCCCTGCCGCGGTTTCCACAGCCTCGCGCTTGGACTTTCCTTCCCGTTGAAGATCATTGGCAAATTGGACAATGAGGATCCCGTGCTTGCTGATAAGGCCGATCAAGGTCACCAGCCCCACCTCGGTATAAATATTCAAACTGGAACCGCCGACACCCCAGTTAATGAAGATCATCGCCCCGAAGATAGACATGGGAACGCTGATCAACACGATCAAAGGATCGCGGAAACTTTCAAAAAGAGCGGCGAGTGCTAAGAAAATGATGATCAGCGCAAAAATAAAGGTCAGCATCAACGCATTAGACTCTTGGACAAATTGTCTTAATTGGGCGGCGTAATCGACGCTATAGCCCTGAGGCAAAATATCACGGGTCAACGATCTCATCTTATCCAGAGCCTGCCCCATGGTCACACCGCCGCGGGTTACCGCCATAATAGTTGCTGAATTTAACTGCTGAAAATGATTGATCGACTCCGGAACAACAGTAGTTTTCAAAGTTACCAGGGTAGATAGCGGAATAGAGGAACCCGCGGATGTGGTCACGTAATACTCTTTAAGCTGTCCGGCATTGAGCCGTTGGAACTGTACGACCTGGGGAATAACTTTGTAGGATCGTCCATAAAGGCTAAAATAGTTCACATATCCGCCGCCTAACATCGAACCTAGGGAAGCGCCGATATCCTGCATCGAGAGACCCATTTGGGCCGCTTTTTCGCGGTCGATCTGTATCTCGGTCTGCGGCTTATCGATCTTCAGGTCCGAATTGATGTACACAAACATCCCGGAGGCCCTGGCCTTCTGCATCAGTGATTCGGACACCGCATACAATTTCTCGAAAGAGTCGGTGGTGCCGACCACAAATTGGAACGGCAGCCCCTGACCGCCGCCAGGCAGCGGTGCCGGTAAAAAGGCGACCGCATTGAGCCCGCTGATACGGGAGATCTTTTTTTGAATGTCATCCTTGATATCCTTAGAAAGGCGCGTGCGCTTTTCCCAGGGTGTTAAGACCATCCCCGTAAATCCGGCATTAAGGCCCCCCAAGCCGTCAGCCTGGAACACATGATCAACTTCCGGGTAAGCCTTAAGGATCTTGTACATTTGACGGGAATATAGCGTGGTCTGCGCCAATGACGCATTAGGGGCTGACATATACGAGGAAATGATAAACCCATGATCCTCGGCCGGAGCTAATTCACTGCGGGAAAGCAGGAATAGAAAAATGATGCTGACTAAAACAATGCCGGCAAATACGCCCACCACCGGCAATGAATTTAAAGCGCCGTGCAATGCCTTTTGATACACCAGCCGGATGGTGTCAAACATGCGGTCAATGCGGTCCACCAGCGTTTGTTGGCCTCCTGATCGGTGCGGTTTAAAAAGCTTGGAACACATCATCGGAGACAGCGTCAAGGCCACGATCGCGGAAACCGTGACGGCGCCGGCCAGCGAAAAGGCGAACTCCGTAAAAAGCGCTCCCGTTAATCCACCCATGAACCCGATGGGCACATACACCGCGATCAACACCACCGTCATGGCGATAACCGGGCCGGAGAGCTCACGCGCGCCCTGCAGGGCCGCTTGAAGCGGGGCTATGCCATCTTCAATATGACGGTGAATATTCTCCACGACAATAATGGCATCGTCGACGACTAATCCGATCGCCAAAACCATGGACAACAACGTCAGCAGATTCAAGGTATAGCCTAAGAGCAGCATGACAAAAAACGTCCCGATCATCGACAACGGCATGGCCAAGAGCGGGATCATGACCGAACGAAATGACCCCAGGAACAAAAATATCACGATCGTGACGATGACCAGAGTTTCCCCTAAGGTTTTGATGACCTCACGGATCGAAGAGTTGATATACTCGGATGAATCATACATCATCACCCCGTTAAGCCCCTCAGGGAGGGCTTTTTGTACGGACGGGAATATCTTTTTGACGCCGCTTAACACGGTCAATACATTAGCCGTCGGGGACACCTTGATACCCACAAAAATGGCCCCTTCGTTATCAAAGCGGACATTCGAATCATAATCCTCGCTTCCCAAAGAAACCAAAGCCACATCGGACAGATGCACATTGACGCCATTAACGGATTTGACGATCAGGCTCTTGAATTCATCGACCGTATGTAAACCGGTGGCCGCGGTCAGATCAACGGTCACCATTTGCCCCTTGGTGCGGCCGACGGCTGAGATCATATCATTGGCCGCAAGGGCACTGCTGACATCGAAGGCCGTCACCTTATGCGCGGCCATTTTCACCGGGTCCATCCACGCCCGCAGGGCAAATTGACGCCCTCCTAGAATTTCCGCCGTCTGCACGCCTTCAACGGACTGGAGCTTGGGTTGGACCACCCGGATGAGATAATCCGTGATCTTATTCGCCGGCAAGATCTTGCTGGTAAAACCCATATACATGGAATCGACCGTCTCTCCGATATCAATGGTAATGGCCGGCTGCTGGGATTCTTTAGGGAGTTGGTTGAGCACCGCATTGACCTTGGTATTGATCTCGGTCAAGGCTTTATTGACATCGTAATTTAAACGCAGATTGGCCCGGATCACACTGACACTGGACGAACTTGAAGAGGTCAGATAATCGATCCCATTGGCCTGGGCGATAGAATTTTCCAGCGGGGTCGTAATAAATCCGGCGACCAGTGCCGGGTCCGCACCGGTATAAATCGTGGTCACGGTCACCACGGCGTTCTGGGTTTCCGGGTACTGACGCACCCCCAGGCTGCCCAAAGCCCGCAGTCCCAGGATCAGGATCAACAAGCTGACGACGATCGAAAGGACCGGACGACGGATAAAAAGATCGGTAAAATTCATAGGATGACTTTTCTCTACTACTAAATTAATTCTTAATACTCGATTCCCGCTTTCGCGGGAATGACATCATCTTTTTACAATGTTACTTCTCCTGCGGTTGAGGCGCCTGGTCATTGGACGGCACCACCGTATTATCTACCTCCACTGCCGATCCATTATGCAACTTCAATTGTCCGCTGGTCACTACCAGATCGCCTTCGTTGATCCCCTTGACTACCACGATCTGGTCCCCGCGGGTCTCCCCGGTTTCAATAAAGACCTGCTTGGCGATATTATGATCAATGACGAACACTGTCTGGCCATAAGGATTGAAGGTGACCGCCGCCTGCGGAAGGGTCAGATGATCTTCTTGTTCACCCACCTTGACTTCTAGAGCGACAAACATCCCCGGCAAAAGTTCATGCTTAGGGTTAGGCACCAGGGCTTCAAGTTGAAAATTCCTGGAATCGGACTCCACCTTGGGACTGACAGCGGTGATCTTCCCTGAAAACGCCCGTTGCGGATACGTATCACACGTCAGCACAATTTCCTGGTCTACCGACACTCTGGGGAATTCCTGTTGAGGCAAATTGAAATCCGCCAACAGCACATCCAATGACTGCAGGGTCACCAACATTTCTCCCGGTGAAATAAACTCGCCCCCATTGAGCCGGTTGATCCCCAGTTTCCCGGCAAACGGGGCGCGAATGATCTTCTTATTGATCAAAGCGGTCTGCTGATCGACCAGGGCTTGCGTTGACCGAACTTGAGCATCGTCGGAATCCAGAACCGCCTGGGATACCGCCTGGGCTTCAAATTGCTTTTTATCCCGCTCATCTACAGTCCGGGCCAGGGCTGCTGAAACTTTCAGAGACCTTAACAGGGCCAGGTCGGTGTCCGCATTGAGCAGAACCAGGACATCTCCCTTTTTCACTTCCTGTCCGGATCTCATCATGACCCGGGTCACGATCCCGGAGATCTCACTGGTTACCTCCACTCCCTGCCGGGCTCTGAGGCTTCCCACCGCCTTGATCTGTGCCTGCCAGGGAATGACTTGAGCTTTGATGGCCGAGACCACCGTGGCCGGGGGTTTCATCGCCATCATGGCCTTCCCCATCATCATCCCCCGATAAAGAGGGACCCCAAAAACCACCATCAAAATAAGCCCCAAAACCACCAGCATGATCAGCATACGTTTCATCATCATACAATATCCTTTACTTTTAACAAACTCCCCCTAACCCCCTCTTTCTAAAAAAGAGGGGGGGAAACTATCTTCATATCGGGTATCACTTTTTATCCCACCATCCGCCGCCCAGCGCCTGAAAAAGCGCTGCGGTATCGGCAAATCGGAGCGCATAGGTCTGGACTAACCCCATTTGAGCTTCATTGTCCTGACGTTGAACGCTCAACCAGGCCAGATGACTGATGGCTCCGGCCTGAAATTGCGCGCCGGCCAATTTGAGCGCTTCATCGGCAGCGGCTTTAGCGTCCATCCGGGCCTTCATCGCTGCCGCGTCCGCCTCCAGCGCCCGAAGCACATCCGCCACATCCTGGAAGGCGGATAATACGGTCTGCTGATATTGCGCCAACGCCTGGTCATACGCCGCCAGCGCCAGACGACGCTTGGCCCTTAATTCTCCGCCGTGGAACAGCGGCTGAACGACCCCTGCCCCTAAATCCCAAACGGCCTCGTTAGGTTTGAATAATTTTTCAAAATGATTTTCCGAGGCCCCGTAACTGCCGGTCAAGACGATCTGCGGCAAAAGATTGGCCGTAGCAACGCCAATATTGGCGCTCGCGGCATGCAGCAGGGCCAGTGATGCCTGAATGTCCGGCCTTTGTTCGATCAGAACCGACGGCAGGCTGACCGGCAACTGCCGGGGTAAGATCAAATCCGGCATATGGAACTGCGGCAACATGACCTCTTCCTGCGGCGTTTTACCGGCCAAAACAGCCAATTGATGGCGCGTTGATGCCAACAAACTTTCCAAGCCCGGCAGGGAACTGCGGGTTTGATCAACTAAATTCTGCGCCGAAAGAACATCCAGGCGGGAAACTCCCCCCAAGATCATCTGTTTTTCAAGTATTTTCAGTTGCTCTTCTTCGGCAGCCAAAATCTTTTCGGTGGCATCTATCTGTCCGCGCAAAGCTACCTCTTTACCGGCGGCGGCCACGATATTGGACGTCAACGTCAAATAAGCCGCTTCTTTCAAGAAATTGGAATAATCAACCTTGGCTTTGAGCGATTCCACTTCCCTTCTAGCCCCGCCCCACAAGTCAAAGGTATAAGAAACGTTGACGGATGCCTGATACAAACGAAACAGCGCGCTTTGGCTACTGCCCTGTCCCAGCGTAGATCCATTGACCTTTTGTTTGGAAGCGGACAGATCCGCATCCACCGCCGGAAAATAATTAGCGCCGACATTGGCCCGATATTCTTCCTGGGCCTGACGCAAAGAAGCTTTCGCGGCACTCAAACTCGGAGAGTTGACCAAGGCCTTACGGATCAATTCATCAAGGGACCTTGATTGAAATAAGGCCCACCACTCCTGAGGGATCCTCTCTCCGGGGACAAAAACAGGCCCGGACTTCAACGAGGAAGAGGTATAGGAAACACCGGCGGGAATCACGGGTTTCTTAAAATCCGGACCAACCGCGCATCCGGCAAACACTATCAAGATCAGGGCCCCTAAGAGATTAAATCGAAAATATGGCATAAACATCATTTTTAAAAATTAAACACAGAGTTTGCTGGTCTTCTTCAATTTAGATATATTGGAAAACCGGATAATTTATTATAATAGAGTCTTGTGAGAATATTAGTTAATTGTTAGAAATTTTTATATAGGTATGAGGGGACGACCAACGATAGTCCCCGGCATGAGGGAACGAACCAGCGGATAGATGCGAAGATACTACAATAAAAAGGGAAGCACGGCAGGCCTGATACTACAAATAACTATTGATCTGCTTAAGCAGTTCGGCACTGACCGTTTTGTCACCAAAGGCCCCCACCCGCACTTCAAGGGTGGATGTGGTCTGACCGACAGAACGGATATCGATCCAAATCTTTCGCCCATCTGTATAATGGCTTCTGATCTGGGTCACGTCTTTAACCTTGACTTCGCTATAGATCTCCAAATTCATTGATCGAAGCGTTTCTTTAACAGCTTTGATACTGCTTTCACTAGGTGCGTTGACCTGCTGAACTAATTTTCCGGAAAGCCATGCCGCCGTTCCTGTTCCTCCTGCGGCCCCGGCAATGACGGCCACACACCCATAAAGGTTCAACAGCAACAAACTGCCTGCTATAAAATTCACCATTTTTCTCATACGATCTCCTCACTGGATATTTAGTTCTGTCAGGTGCGCACTCAACAGCCAATATCCCTATTGCTTGCTTGGCGCGTTGCAATCACCCCAACATGGACGGCTGATATCGATATATTTTCCGGCTAAAATCTGCCACTCACGCTGGCAACGTTTGTTCCCAAAAAATTGGTCACGCGTCAACTCCTGCCGAGAATAACGGTGCAGATTTTTATACGCCGGAAAACATATCGACATCTGCCTGTTCATGGACTAAATAATTAGGAAACGTCCTTATTTACGATTTCTCTTACCTGGCTTTCGCGCTCATAGTCTCCTGGACAAATTCTGTATAATCCTTGTAACATTTTTGATAAAAAGGCTGGGATTTTAACCCTGCCCGCCATTTTTTAAGCCAGGGGAACCGATCGATGTTAATTTGAGCCAATTCACAAGGATCAAGCACCGCCAGCAAGTTAATATCTGCCAGACTGAATTCCCTGCCTGCCAGGAAAATATTCTTGGCTAACTGTTTCTCCAGGACCGGGAAATACTTGTCAAGGAACTCCAGTCCGACACGGAGAGATTCCGGGTCGACCTTTTGATTGGTCATCGGTGCAAATATACGATTAAAAAGGACCCTGCCCATGGCATGCGCCACATGGATCGAAACATAATCCATCCAGGCATCAATAACTGCCATTTTTTTGGGATCCAACGGATAAATCGAGGAGTTGTTGACCGCGGCCAGATACCGGATGATCGCATTGCTTTCAAACAACTTGAAGCCGTCTATATCCACCGCCGGGATCTTTCCTGTCGGAGATATACTCAGGAATTCGGGGGTCTGATTCTCCCCGGCCATCAAATTAGTCTCCACCCAGTCATAGTTCAGATTTAAAAGATTGAGACAATATCTTACCTTGCTGACATTAAACGAAACTCCCATGCCATATAGTTTAATCATAGCCACCTCCTGATTTTAGCGTACTGCCGAGGGATCGATACCACTTCAACCTACTGATCTTATAACTGAAAAAGACCATTCCGTATAGGCTCAAATTCGCCCTTTTATTGATTTTTTTCTACTTTTTGGTCTCCATTTGACGGATTCACTAGATACGGATATACTTCTTTGACCGAAAGGATACCTATGATGAAAATTTTAAAACAAAAATACCTGTATTTCAGCTTAATGGCGATTTGTACGGTCAGTTTTCTGGCCATGTCCTGGACCCTTTACAGCCACGTCATTTATAAAAACACCGTCATCCAAACCACCAGAACAAGAGTTCAATCGGAAATAGACCGTATTGCCACAGAAGTCAATACTCATCTTGATACTGTGGCTCTGTCTGTCCAAACAGCGGCCGGAGATTTTTCAGCGGGAAAAATAACCGAAAAAGACTTGGAGAAGGAACTGACCAAGATCGCCGAAGGCAATAAACATATTATTAAATTCAATATTATTTTTTCCGATAGTCAGGGGCAGCCCAATGCCACCTATCCGTCAGTTTGCTCTGGGCCTCAAGGGCTTAAAAAAGACCCCTGGTGTGATCGAGGCGTTGCCCGTGGGGCCGGTTGGGATGAACCCGTCTTCGACGATGCTGTAAAATATTATACATCGACGTTGGCGATACCTTTGTCCGTTCCCGCATCAGACACCAAAACCACCGCCAAAACTTCAGGCACGATCTATATCGATATATCGCTTTTTTGGCTTAAAGAAAAAATGGATTCCGAAAACCTGAAAAAGAATATTTCCGGGATCATTTTATCCAAGAAAGGATACATTCTTTATCATCCCATCAATGATATGGTCTTAAACCAATCTAATATATTTGATACTCTGGCCATCAATAAGGAAAAGAATAAGAATTACGACGAGCAGCGGCAGATCATGCAGAACGCCGTCAACGGCCAGAGCGGCAGCGGGCTGCATATGGCCAGGACCGGAGAATCCTACTGGTATTTTTATGAACCCATCCGCAAAACCGGATGGGCACTCGTGGTGAACTTTACCAAAGACACTATCTCATTAAACGGCAAAAACCTGCGTAAACAAGAGATCTTAATAGCGCTTCTTCTTATCACTTTTTTCACCTCGCTCGCTGCTCTGCTATTACGGCTCCACGATCTGCAGGGATCTAAAAAACGGCAGCTATGGACCGTCGTGATCATATTTTCTCTGCTCTCGTTTATAACGGCCTGTTTTACCTGGTATTTAGCCCTGGCGATCCCGCTTAAAGAATATCAGCAGAATAAGATCGTCATCGATGATCCTATGTCGATGAATAGATTCATGGATTCGTCCGACAAACTGTCCAAAGATCTTTACGGCAAGGAGCCTGTTTTTATTCCCACCGGCATTTATATTCAAAGTCTGGATTTTTCCTCATCGAACGATATCACTATTTCCGGTTATATCTGGCAACGCTATTTAAAAACCTCCCAGGTCAATATTCCGAGAGGCTTTATCCTTCCTGAATCCAAGACCATGACCATTACGGAAGCGTACCGCCAGAATGACAGTCGCGAGGAAGTGATCGGCTGGTATTTTGAGGCCACTGTCCGACAATCCCTGGATTATTCTAAATACCCCTTTGATCATCCGAATATATCCTTATGGCTCAGGCATAAAGACTTTATGCATAATGTCATTCTTGTGCCTGACCTGAAGGGATACCGGTCACTCAACGCCAACTCCCTGCCCGGACTTCAACCTCAGATCACTCTGCCCGGCTATACTTTCTCCGGTACTTTCTTTAGTGAGGAACCACGGATATTCAATGCCAATTTCGGGGTAACGGTCAATGCCGAGCAACGCCGGACAACGGAATTCTTCTACAACATCATTATCGGCCGGAACTTCATCACACCACTGGTCTCTAAATTCTTCCCTATATTAATTGTCATTTCGATGCTTTTCATTGTGATCCTAAGCTTTTCCACGGATGCCGTGAAACAGAAGAATTTCGGATTAAGCGGAATGGCGATCTTTGGATTGATCATTTCATTCTTCTTCACCACCCTGTTGACCCAGATCGATCTCAGGCAGCAGTTTAAAGCCGACAGCATTATTTTCATCGAGAATTTCAATTTTATCACCTATTTTATCCTGCTGTTAAGCACGGCCCAAGCCTTTCTCTTCTCAGCAGAGAAAAAGATAAAGTTCATCCAATACGAACATTGCCTGATCCCCAAGCTGCTGTACTGGCCGATATTTACGTCCCTGATACTGGCGGCAAGTTTGGTCTATTTCTTTTGATCGGCGGGGATTTAAATAGCGCGGAAATTAGAATTTATAACGTACTGTTCCCGAACCGTAGATGCCAAAAAATCTGTCTTTGATCTCGGCATCCAAAGCGCCGATCAAAGATATGTCCTTATTAAAGTCTAATGTTAATTTACCGCCCAGATCAGCGCCGTCCCTCGGCAACTTGGCCCCCTTGGAGGTAAATGATCCCCCACCGCCGGTAAATGTTGAGGTGACCGACATCTGATCAGAGACAAAATCATGAAGCCACTTGGCATGGAATTCAGAAGTACAAACCCCCCAGTTGAACCTTTCCGGCTGGGAAAGGCTGTAGCCTAAACCGGATTCCAGTTGATCATAACCCTGTCTGTCAACGTTGAGATCCAGGGCGTCAGCGTTAGTTTCCGTATATCCGGCGAGCTCCAGATGGGTCCATTGCAGCGAGGCTTCCGGTTTGAGTTGCAGGTTATTGCCCAGATCGAACATGTAGCCGCCTTCGACATAGGTGCCATATTGCTGGCCGTCATAGTTAGCATCGGCCGTTCTATCGATGCTCCCCACTGTGATGTCCCGCCGGCCGTCATACCAATTCCAGGCCAACGAAGCTGCGGCATCGATAAAATAATTATAATTCGGGTCCTGATACCCTGCATACAGAGTGCCTTGAGCGCTGGTGATATCACTGCTGGCACCGTTGGCCTCTGAGAATACCCGGCCGTAGGCATAGCCGCCGCTGACACCGACGGTGAGATCATCCGTCATCATGCGGTCGACCCCGACCACTGTACCGGCATTCCAGGCATTGTACCCTTGGATACCTTGAAGGCGGCCTTGTGCGAGATAACTGCCGTACGGTTTGGCCCAAATGCCGTTTAACCTAGACTCATCACCTGATGAAGCTCCTGTCCTTTGGGCATATCTCACGCCGATCTGAGTGACATCATTCTCAACTTCGTCAAGGGCCGCATTGATCACATGATCGCGCGTTAACACATTTTGGACGCGGTCTAAGGACGCCCCGACAAAATTATTCAGCATGGCCGAACTATTAGCCATAACCCCCGCATCAACAACAGGCCCCATGGTATTAAGCGCTGAAGTAGTCTGGGCCGCACTCAGAGTCCCCATCGTGTTTAATATATAGGTCATATCACTCGACGGGTTTGTCATATTATCCAGAACATTACCGATGGCCCGGGCATTAGGATTATCGGCCAGCGTGACAAAATTATTTAAAGAGTTATCGGCGGTCAAGATAAGATCCCCGTTTACGATCGAACTTGAGAAACTAATATAGGGATCAGTTGAGGTAATGGTGGCAGGGGCCGCACTCCCTGACGTCATACCTGCGCCTTGGGTATCTATAATGGTAAAAACAGTTCTATTCGCGATACTGCCTGACACCGCGACATTGATAATACTCCCGCCCGCGACAGACGCGGCAACAGTGGAAAGGATCTTTCCGTAACTTGAAGAGGAGATCACGGTAAGGTCTAACGATGTGTGCGCACCCTGCGTATAGGCCCCATTGACCGTAAGTGTCGTGGTCCCGACGTTAAGCGCACTACTTCCGGCTAACGTCAAAGCTCCGGTAACTGTCCTGTTGCCACTCGTGGTCACTTTAGCAGTGTCGTTGATCGTGGTTGTGGTCGCATAAATATCATGGCCTAAGAGGGAACTGGCCCCAATGCCGTCAAAATTAACGGCTGACAAACCTTTCGTCCCTGCTGCCCCGATATCTCCGCCGGTAGTCGTTGAGCCTTCGAAGGTCAAGGTCCCTGCATTGGCTGTTCCGGTGGAATTTACCACGGTGCCGGTGATACTGTTGGCGTTGGTCACCGTTACCGTGCCGGCATTATTATTAAAATCAATATTACCTGTTAAATTGGCATTATTTAATACCAGCGTATCTGCCGCATTAAATATCGTTGCCGTGATATTGGAGGCCGCATCCAGCTGCAGGCTTCCGCCGCCGGCACCCATCTTAAGCAAAGCCGCGTTCAGAGCACCGGTGATCTCGGATACCCCGCTCCCGGCATTGATCGTGCCTAAATAATTGCTGCCGGAACCGACCGGCCCGTTGAGCCTGTTACTCCCCGTCAGCGTCAGAGTTCCGGCGCCTGTAGTTCCGTTCGTGGCAGTGACGGCACCGGTCAATCCGACCCCGGTGTTCAAGATCAACGTGTCATTATTCGTGCCGAAAGCGGTGGTCGTGATGTTAGATGTCGTATCAAGCTGTAAACTGCCGCCGCCGGATCCCATGGCAAGCAATGCCGCATTTACGGCAGCGGTGATCTCTGCAATCCCAGTGCCGGCATTGATCGTCCCCAGATAATCCGTACCCGTCCCAATGCTTCCGGTGATCGTGTTGCCCCCCTTTAATGTCAATGTGCCCGCGCCGGTCACGCCGGCATTCGTCGCCGTGATGTTCCCGGTAAGCCCGACCCCGGTATTGAGGATCAAGGTGTCATTATTAGTACCAAAAGCTGTTTGAGTGATCGTCGAACCCGTATCTAACTGCAAACTACCGCCACCGCTGCCCATATTCAGTAACGCCGAATACACCGCACCATGGATCTCGGACGCAAGGGCCCCGTTCGCATTGATCGCAGCTAAATAGTTGCTTGCGGTGCCGATCGACCCGTTAACGGTGTTGCCGGCGGTCAGCGTTAAGGTGCCGCCGCCGGTAGTGCCGTTATTGGCGGTAAGGTTTCCAATCAAGCCGACGGATGTATTCAAGGTCAAGGTGTCGTTAAGAGCGCTGTTAAAGGCCGTGGTATTGATGCTCGATGATGTGTCTAACTGCAAGTTGCCGGTATCCATGTTCAGCAAGACCGCATGCACGGCCCCGGTGATATCCGCGACGCCTTCGACATCTATCGTGCCCAGCAGGTCGCTGCTGGTCCCGATCTGTCCGTTCAGGGTGTTTCCGCCGGACAAGAATAATGTGCCTGCCCCACTGCTGCCGGCAGAGGTCGCAGCGATGTCCCCGGTCAATCCGGCTGAGACCCCAAGGCCCAGGATGTCATTATTGGCGGCGAAATCTGTTTTGGTGATATTATTGCCTGAAGCTTCCAGCAGCACGTCGCCGCCGCCGGCACCCATGCTTAGCAACGCCGCATTCACAGGACCTGTCATCTGAGACACCCCAGTACCGGCATTGATCGTTCCCAGATAATCAATATTAGTACCGATCTGACCGGTAACCGTATTGCCGCCGTTGAGGGTCAGGGTCCCGGCACCTGTAGTTCCGGCACCGGTCGCGGTAATATCGCCTGTAAGGCCTACTGAAGTGTTCAAGATCAACGTGTCATTATTCGTGCCGAAGGCTGTTTTAGTAATGATCGACCCCGCATCCAACTGCAGACTACCTCCGCCGCTATCCATATTAAGCAGCGCCGCATTGACCGATCCGATGATCTCGGAGGCAAGCGCTCCGTTCGCGTTGATCGCACCTAAATAATTGCTGCCGGTGCCGATCTGTCCGTTAACGGTGTTCCCGCCGGTCAGGACCAAAGTGCCTACACCAGTCGTGCCGTTACCGGCGGTGATATTGCCGGTCAGTCCGGCTGAAGTGTCCAAGATCAAAGCGTCATTATTCGTGCCGAAGGCTGTCGTGGTGATCTTCGAGGTAGTGTCTAGCTGGAGACTACCGCTGCCGCTGGCCATGTTGAGCAGCGCCGCATTCACGGCACCGGTGATCTGGGAGGTGAATGCACCATTGGCATTGATCGTACCTAAATAATCACTGCCGGTGCCGATCTGTCCATTAACCGTATTTCCTCCGGTCAAGGTCAAGGTCCCGGCCCCTGCACTGGTGGCATTCGTGGCGACAATATTCCCGTTCAGCCCCACTGAAGTGTTAAGGATCAAGGTGTCATTATTAGTGCTGAAATCTGTTGTCGAAATATGGGATGTCTCGTCTAACTGCAGGCTGCCGCCTCCCGTACCCATGTTAAGCTTAGCCGCATCCACAACCCCCTTGATCTCACTTCCCAAAGCTCCATTCGCATTGACCGCGCCTAAGTAATCACTGCTTGAGCCGATCTGTCCGTTAACCGTGTTGCCTCCGGCCAAGGTCAAGGCCCCGGCCCCTGCACTGGTGGCATTCGTGGCAACAATATTTCCGTTCAGCCCCACTGAAGTGTTAAGGATCAAGGTGTCATTATTGGTGCCGAAATCTGTGGTCTGAATATTGGAATTGGTATCAAGTTTCAAACTTCCGCCTCCGGTGCCCATATTAAGCTGCAGGGCATTCACAGCCCCCGTGATCTCGGAAGCAAACCCGCCGTTCGCGTTGATCGTGCCTAAGTTATCGCTGCTTGTTCCGATCTGTCCGTTAACGGTGTTCCCGCCGCTTAAGGTCAATATGCCGGCGCCTGTAGTATTCCCGGCCCCGGTCGCCATCACATTGCCGGTCAATCCTACCCCGATGTTCAGGATCAAGCTATCATTATTCACGGTGAAGTCGGTGGTCTTGATATTTGATGACGTGTCTAATTGAAGGCTGCCGCCTCCCGAACCCATGTTCAACTTAACCGCATCCACCGGCCCGGTGATCTCGGATGCAAGAGCTCCGTTCGCATTGATCGTACCAAGATAATTACTGCCGGTACCGATCTGTCCGTTGATGGTATTCCCGCCGTTCAGGGTTAAAATCCCGGCTCCTGTGGTGTTCCCGGCCCCGGTCGCAAAAATATTACCGATCAAGCCGACTGCGGTCTGCAGGATCAAGGTATCATTATTGGTAGTGAAATCTGTGGAATTAATATCTGATGATGTATCTAATTGCAGGCTTCCGCTACCGACACCCATACTCAGCAGTGCGGCATTCACACCCCCGGTGATCTCAGATATGCCGGCGCCTGCATTGATCGTGCCCAAATAATTGCTGCTGGAGCCAATCATTCCATTAACCGTGTTACTTGCGCTCAAGGTCAATATACCTGCTCCCGTCGTATTCCCGGCCCCGGTCGCCAAAATGTTGCCGGTCAATCCCACCCCGGTGTTCAGGATCAAGGTGTCGTTATTGGTGCCGAAGTCTGTGGTTGTGATCTTCGATGTCGTGTCTAATTGAAGGCTGCCGCCGCCGGTGCCCATATTAAGCTTTGCCGCATCCACAGGACCGGAGATCTCGGACGCGAGGCCGCCGTTCGCGTTGATCGTCCCCAGATAGTCGCTGCTGGTACCGATCTGTCCGGTCAGGGCATTGCCGCCCATCAACGTCAGGGTCCCGGCTCCCGCACTCCCGGCAAGCGTTGCTGTGATGTTCCCGGTCAAGCCGACTCCGGTATTCAATATCAAGGTATCATTGTTGGTATTAAAGGCGGTTAACGTAATACCGGATGTATTGTCCAACTGCAGACTGCCGCCGCCGACACCCA
>Ga0302320_10016855_pt1 | contig 14880 bp, 9 predicted proteins | sample Bog_T0_3_FD_202130 | JGI IMG/M metagenome (GOLD analysis project Ga0302320, IMG submission 202130) | Peat permafrost microbial communities from Stordalen Mire near Abisko, Sweden - Bog_T0_3 | ecosystem: Environmental > Terrestrial > Soil > Wetlands > Peat | place: Sweden: Abisko, Stordalen Mire...
AGCTTTTTAACATATAATGCATGATTTTGAAACACCAGTTCTTCAGCTGTAACACGAACATCCCATAAAAAACGTTCGCTTAATAACAAACTTCCAACCACAAAACCATTAAATACAGGTAAGTAAGGAAGCGGATCATATCCCCTGCGGTTGATAAATTCAGAACGGAATTGATCACTCCAATTTTGAGCACCCATTTCCCAGCTGTCCATGTGAAGTGTTTTTATCCCTCCAGTCAAGTTTTTATTTGGTGTAATAATTTTACCGATAAAGTTATCAAAATGATGCTGAAATGCAGCAGTATCAAATTTATCGCACTCAAAGCCTAAACCTGGCAAAGGTGCAGGTCTTGTTACTGCTCCGTTGTTGCGCATTCCAAACCGCGTGATGGTCCACTTGCCGGGAGGTACCTGCCATGTGATGCTTCCATCAGGCTGCAATAATTTACTGATGTCTATAATTTTATTTTTATCTATAACCTGACCCGCCGGTAAAGGATTGAACGAATATGGTTCAGGTAAAAATGGAGGTGTGCCCGGCATAGATGTATACGGATCACGGTAGTAAAGTGCCTTCCTGTCTATATTCGCTATTTTATAACTACTGTCTGTTGCTGGAAAAGCCAGTACAAATTCGTCTTTATAATAATCATTCCATTGTTTTTTAAGAGTTGGGGTAAAAACATCTTCGCCAAAATATGGTTTACGTGGAACAGGCTGGTGTAAAACAATGGTTTTTACGTTCCCTCCTTCCACGGTAACTGAACTGCTCACCAAATGCCTCATGGATTCTTCAGGCTTTACCCATGGTCCACCGCTGCCACACCAGCCGGGCCCTAAACCTAAAGATATTGCAATACCCAATCTTTCGCATTCGGAAGTAATGTGTTTAAATAAATCCTGCCATTCAGGACTTAAGAAATCAATTTTGCCTCGGGGAACACCAAGATTTACCTCTAAAAACAGCACTGACCCGATTCCTGCCTTTTTCATTGATTCTAAATCTTCAGTGATGGAATTGCGTGAAATATTACCGTCTAAAAAGTACCAATAAACTCCTGGTCTGGCATCATCTGGAGGTGAAACAAATTTGTTTTTTACTTCTGAAAGATTTTGTGCATTTACTGTTTCAGCAGAAACAATTGTTAACATAGATAATGTAAGGAAGATGAATTCTATTAGTTTAGCTGCTGGATTTGATAATATATTCATTTTATTTATTATTTATGACAAATGCGAATTAAGGGTTGAAAATCAAATATTTTTAAATTATAGTATTCAACGTTTCAGTAATAATTCTGAGCCAGAATGGCAAATATATCAATTACTTATTTATTTATATAATAATATTAGCGATCATAGCAATTTCGTTATCCCGCAAAAAAACTGCGGGATAACGAACTATTTATTTGAAGTTAATTTTACTTGCTTGCTAAACTTGTAAACTTGATTCAATTCAGTGATTGTTTCAGCGCTATTAGTTGCAGAAAGTTCAGAATCGCTATGAAAATACAAATCCAACAGTTTATTAAATGATACGTCATTTAGGAAAACATCTTTCACATTCGATTTCGTTAGACTGTAAATAGATGAGTTTAAATTCTTGCTGAAAAAATACTTTGTTTCAGAATGAACATTTTTGGGAGCTCCGACTGATGTAAATGTGCTGTATAATAAAATTTCTTCAGCGGGATTGATAATCTTAAAAATTTCATTATTATAAAAACGATAACAAAAACCGCTCTTATCTCGGAACCCAAAAATGGATTTTTTATTAACCGTAAAGGTCGAATCGCCAAAAATGATTTCTATAGTTGAGGTGCTGAAATCTGCATGTAAATTTATTTTATAATTTTTATCTCTTTGATTATTTACATAAGACAGTTTTCCATGTGCAAAATCTCCAGAAGATAAATATATACCTTCATAACTATTTTGTGCAGACAGTTCGTGACTGAGATTGCATAAAATAAACCCGATAATTATTACTATCTTTCTCATAATTTTGAATATTTAAATTATGATGCAAAGTTCGGATTAGAGTTGTTAGAATATTATAAATAATAATATCCAACGTATTAAAAATTTATTAGAATGATGCTTTTAATAGATTAGCAGGAGCCCATGACAATCTTTCGCCGAATTAAATTGACAACCATCAAGTTCTTATTAACTAATGCGATATAAGAATTAAAGTCTGTCCGGCTGAAGGTGATCAATGCCCCCAGTTTTTCCAGATAATGGAACGTTATCTCCAAGATACGCATTACCACCCGTGGCATAACTGCCTAATGTTTGTAATTTACCATAAGCCAAAGGTGTTACATCAGTAACATTAAAGCCAGGAATGGTTGTATTCCCATTCTGTACATACCATGGTCCGCTTAGTCCGATTTCATTACTGGCATTAAAACCCGTCAATGGAATAGGGCTTGAAATAATAGTATCAAATGGTTCGTAGATTAATACATTATTCTGTGACCGGGAGACAATAAAACAAAAAAGCATTGCGATAAATAAGCTTATCTTTTTCAGGGTTAATTGTTTAAAGCTGTTTTTTAAGCAATTAAATCCTCTTAAAGAATAAGGTGCGCTAATTTTAATCAAGTTTAAATTTTTCATAACTATTATTTAAAAATTTTTTATTATTATTATTAAAATATCAATAACTTAGATATATAAAACCTGAAAAGGTTTAATTAGTATTTGTCCATAATGAACTTTCTGACTGGCTTTAGTATATTCTGATCCGGTTGCCTGAACACAAAGGCATACAACCTCTAAGAACTGCTTCCAGATAAGTGGCAATGACTCCAGTCTTCAAATCTATAAAAAAAATCTATTTTTTTTTGAGAGTCAATTTAATTTTAATAAATTTACCGTATGATTAATTTGACATAAAAATATTATAAGGGTTATGATACGAAACATGAAGAACTGGATAGAAGAAATATTGGCAAGTAAAAACAGGCAAGTATTGCCTATTATGACTTATCCGGGTTTATTATATACTGGAAAAAAAATATCAGATTTGGTAACCAATGGTGAAGAACATTATAAATGTATCAAGGCATTATCGGATCATTATCCCACAGCAGCCAGTGTTGTGGTCATGGATCTGTCACTTGAAGCACAGGCTTTTGGTTGTAATATAATAGTCAGTGATGATGACGTGCCAACGATAAAAGAACGCTTAATAAGTGAACCCTCAAAAATTGCAGGTATAAAGGTTCCGAAAGTTGGTGCCGGCAGGACAGGTGAATATCTAAAAGCTGGAAAGCTTGCATCAGAAAATATCAAAAACAAACCAGTATTGGCTGGTATGATAGGACCGTATTCTCTGGCTGGCCGCTTGTATGATATGACAGAAATGATGATGGTCGTACTTACAGATCCTGATGCAGCACATGATTTGCTTACAAAATGCTGCTCATTCCTTAAAGAATATTCTTTGGCTTTTAAAAATGCAGGTTGCAACGGTATTGTCATTGCCGAGCCTGCTGCCGGGTTATTGTCAAAAGAAATGTGCGATGAATTCTCATCCAAGTATGTAAGGCAGATTGTGGAATACGTCCAGGACGAAACATTCATGGTGATTCTTCATAATTGTGGTAATACAGTAGAACTTGTATCTACAATGGTTTCAACCAATGCTTTTGGTTTTCATTTTGGCAATGCAGTGAACATGATGGATATATTACCTCAAGTACCTTCAGACAGATTAGTCTGTGGAAATATAGATCCTGCAAGAGTTATTAAAGCAGAAACAGCTGAAAACGTAAAGAAAATAGTAATGGAATTACTAAATAAAACGCATCAATATAAAAATTATGTTTTGTCCTCCGGCTGCGATGTGCCTCCACGGACACCTAAAGAAAATATAGATGCTTTCTTTGAAGCATTGGTAGAATATAATTTATCACTGAATTAATTTGGATAAACGGGAGGCATTGATCTCCTTCAGCCATATTACAACCATTTTTTTCAATATTAAATTCAAAGAATGTAATATATATTCATCCAACGAAAACAAATATTCACATGAACCATTCTTTTATTGTGTTTCTTATATGCTTGTGCATTGGGAGTCTATCAGCTTATACACAGACAACCCATGACACAGAACAAGAAATCAGAAACCTGAACCTGCCTGGAGTTACTATTACCGAAATAGAAAATATCCCACAGGGAAATTATACGCCCAAAGGTGGAAAAATGATCCCCAATTTTCCGGCTACACTGAGAGTGGCCTTTACTGCAAAACCCACACCGGACTCAGAAATAAAAAATGAAGTATGGTTGCCAAAAGATAACTGGAATGGGCGTTTCCTGGGAACAGGGAATGGAGGTGGCGGTAGCTGGTTAATTTATGGGTCCTTAGCATCAGGTGTTTTACGTGGATTTGCAACAGCTAATACCGACATGGGAACATCCCCGGGAGCGAATGAGATAATTGGTCATCCTGAAAAATGGGCTGATTTTGGTTACCGGTCTACGCATGAGATGACCGTTTCTGCAAAAGCCATTTTGAAAGTATATTATAAAAAGCCAGCGCATCATTCCTATTTTGTTGGCTGTTCAACCGGTGGCCAGCAGGCGTTAATGGAGGCACAGCGTTTTCCGGAAGATTATAATGGAATCATCGCTGGGGCGCCGGCCAATAATCGTACCCATCTGCATACATATTTTATCTGGAATTCAAAAGCAGTATTTGATGCTGCCGGGAAGCAACTGATTTCAAAAAATAAAATGGCATTCTTTTCAAAATTAGTTACACGGAATTGTACAATAAAGGATGTCGGCTCTCCTGGCGATAACTTCCTGACCGATCCGAGAGTTTGCAATGTTGACTTTTCTATTCTTCCACGTTGCCCAGGTGAAAATGTAACAGACAGTTGCTTTTCCAGCGAAGAAATAACTGCTTTGGAAAAATTATTTACAGGACCGGTTAATTCCCGGACCAGTGAAAGGATTTACACACCTTATCCCATTGGAGGAACGCAGTTAGACGAAACAAATTACCAGTACTATCCGTTCAGATGGGTGTTCGGTAAAGACTTTGATTACAGAAATTTTGATTTTGACAAGGATATGGCTAAGGTGGATTCTATCCTCGGACCTTTACTGAATGCCAATAACCCTGATCTGGAACCCATGAAAAAAAATGGAGGAAAAATATTGATGTATACAGGAACATCTGACCAGCTTGTTCCCTATCAGGATGCACTTAACTATTATGACAGGGTCATACAAGCCCAGCATGGATTAAAACAAACCCAGGATTTTTTCAGATTCTATCTGATTCCCGGAATGGGACATTGTGGGGGTGGGGCCGGGTTAAACGAGTTTGGGCAGGGCTTATCCCTCAACATACCACAGGATGGGGAGCACGATGTTTTGACATCAATGGTTAACTGGGTAGAAAAAAATATACCTCCGGATAAGTTAATTGTTACAGCTTTTTATTGCTGTGACACTGTCAACAAAATTCATTTCCAGAGACCGGTCTATCCTTATCCCTCATTTCCTTTATACTACGGAGGAAATCCGGATTCACCATCATCGTACAAGGAAGCAGATCATCCGTTGGGAGGCATTCCTGTTCCGGATCAAAAATACCTTAAATAAAAAACTATTTTTGTTTAATGCTTGTCTCTATGATTAAGAGGTTATAATAATAACTAATAAAAGATCCAAAGAATTAGAAATCAATCTTAATTGTGTCAATAACAAAATATAAAAAAATGAAGTTCATAAAATCACTCTCGTTAGCAATCCTGTTTATCTCAATTCTTACTGTTGGTTGTAAAAATCCTTTGGCACATACCGATATTCCGATAAAAAGTTTTTGCCTGGATTTTAATTGGGGATGGCCAGGTTCCTGGTCATTTGCTGAAGTCGGATGTTGGGCAGACGCCAATCCCGAAGAACAGGTAAAATGGTACAAAGATCTGGGGATAAATACCATTCAGACATTTTGTGTGTCCGCCAATGGATATGCATGGTATAAAGATGCAGTGGTTCCTGTAATGCCCGGATTAAAATATGATTATCTTCCGGAAATGGTACGCCTGGGGCATAAAGAAAATATGAAAGTAATGGGTTATTTCTGCATTGGTTCAAATCCTCGCTGGGGTGAACAGAATCCTGATTACAGTTATGGGCATTCTCCGAAGCTGACCATGGGAATGCCTCACAACTGTCATATTCCGTACACACAGAAATATTTATCTTATCTTGATTCTGCAATCCGGGATGCCGTTAAAAAAACTGGCATTGATGGATTTATGATCGATTGGGTATGGCAACCAACAAGAGAATTAACCGGAGGAAAATGGATCGATTGCGAGAAAAAACTTTTTGAGGAATTTATGAAAAAACCATTCCCCGGGGAAGATCTGTTGACAGAAGATGATTACAATAAATACAGCAGAATGGCGATTGAAAGATGCTGGGACGTAATTCACAAAGCTGCAAAAGAAACCAATCCAGAATGCATAATCTGGCTTTCTTGCAATAATCTCAGTATCCCTTACATCGTGAATTCAAATATGCTTAAAGAAGTTGATTGGCTCATAAATGAAGCCGGCGATCTGGAAAGCCTAAATGCCGTAAAAAGCATGATAGGAAAACAAACAAAGATCATTACCTGTTTTGCCGAATGGAACAAACAGGATGCAAAATCTATCGTTCCTGATGCCATTAAATCCGGTATAGGAATATATGGATTTTCCCAGGCACATAAAAATGCAGTGCTTTTTCCTATAGATCAATATTTGTCAATGCCCATTGACAGTTTTACCGGAGATAACAGAAATGTGGCTGTTCTGGCAAGGGTTTTCAATGGTTTACCGATGGATTATATAAAGAAAAATTAATTCCGATGAATTCAAAAAATATCCCCAGGAGAGATAAGAATACAATCATTACAGACTCGATTCTATCTGATAATTTCCTGAGCCTATCAAATATACAATATGATCGTTTTCATTTCTTAAAATTTTGATGAATTGATTTGTTTTCAATGGATTGCCATTTTCTTTTACACTTAATCATATTTATAATTTAAACCATTTCTCCGGCAAAATGTACCTGATCTATTTTTAAAATAATTTGGACAAATTCACCTGGTCAACCTTTTCTTCATCGCCCTTGATGAAAAGGACAGAAGAATCGATTTTTTCATTCAGGCTACCTGCCGTCCTGTAAAGAGTCAAAATGTTTTCCAGCGGTGATCCTACCTGAATAGCATGTGTAGGACCCAGGAACAACCCTCCTTTTTGAAAAAGTTTCAAACGGCGTTTAACCTCGTTTTCAACTTCCGCCTGACTGCCAAAAGCAATTGTCGTCTGCACACAAACGCTGCCGCAGAAAGTTAATTTATCCCCGACTTCTTTTTGCAAAAGTGCAATATCCATTTCTTTATTGGTGGGCTGAACGACATCATAAACATCCAGTCCAAGTTCAGACAAACGCGGAAGAAAAGCCTTTACACACCCACACATATGCATCATTGAATATGCACCATAACGGTGAACCATCTCAAAATATTTTTTGAATTTCGGTGCAAAATGTCTTTCAAAGATCGAATGGTCTATAACCTGAGCTGTTTGCGTACCTAAATCTTCACCAATGTGCATGAAATCAACCATTCCCTTGCAAGCTTGCAATACGCGTTCATGCATTTCATAATAGAAATTAAACCGTGCTTCCATAATTTCCAGGTATACAGGATTATCGGTTATCAGATCCATAAGCACCTGTTCAGTTCCCCGGGAGCGCGCAATGCTGTTGATAAAATCCATATCACCGGCTGTGCCGAAACAAATGGCATATCCATCTTTTTTTATTCTGAGACATTGTTCATACAGTGTGGAATAATCGAACCAATCGGCCGTCGGGAAATGAGAACGGTCTAGCTGATCAGGTGTCTGAATATTAGCAAATGGAAGATAAGAAGGTTCAAGGTATTTACCACCTTCAAAATGAGCGTAATTGTACCTTTCACCCCAATATCCTTCGAAACTTCCATCCGGGAAAGTCCGCAATTCGGGGCCTTTATATTCTGCCTCAATATACCTGAAATCATCACCTAAAACTTTCAACAACTGGTTCATATTTTGCAGTCCAAAATATTTTATCAGCATATGGTTGATTTCAGGTGTACCTTCGTGTTTAACGGGAATACGATCAAATCCTTTTCTAAGAAGGGCATTCATTATTCTGTCTCTTGAAGTCATGTTCTTTAATAATTTCGTAATCGTAAATATAGAAAAAATTAATTGTCTTCCCAAAAAAATATCATTTACGAGAATTATTTCACTAAATAACTTATTATAAGGACGAAGGGATGGAAATTAATGATAATTCAATATGAATCTGAAAGTCAAGATGGGTAACGGTTTTAGTTTATAGTTCAAATAAAAAAACGTTCTGATCCGCCTACCTGATCACAGGGCAAACAAACTCGAAGAATTACTTCCCAACAACCGGCTACCGATACAATCTTCAACTTTTTTAGAAAATCAAATTATTTTTTTCTGGAAATCAATTATTTTTTCGTATATTTACCGTACGATCACGTTAAATGATTATTTGTTTTTTTCTCAATTTTGTAAAAACATTTTTTATGAAGAATAAAGTAATTTTCATCCTGATTATATCAGGATTTCTTTTTTCCTGTTCGCAAAAACGTGCAGACAACATTGTGATGCCGAGAATTTTCGGCGATAATATGGTGCTCCAGCGAAACACAAAAATTAATGTGTTTGGATCTGCAGAACCGGATAAAATAGTATCGGTTAAATTTCATGGTAAAAGGTATAACACCATATGCGATAAAGAAGGTAAATGGATGATCAGTATGGATTCTTTGGAAGCAGGCGGTCCCTTCGAGATGAAAATTATTGGCAGGAAAACCATTACCTTTACCAATGTAATGATAGGTGAAGTATGGTTATGTTCCGGCCAGTCAAATATGCAACTTCAATTAAGTTCAGATAAAAACGCTGCCAAGGAAATCCCGAACTCAAAAAATTCAAATTTAAGATTGTTCAGAGTTAATACGGCCAACAGCCTTACTCCAAAGGATTCTGTTGCCACTTCAGGCTGGCACGAATGTGTACCCGATTCAGCCAGGTTATTTTCTGCAGTCGGATATTATTTTGCAAAAGATTTACAAAAGAAATTAAATGTTCCTGTTGGTATCATTGAAAGTGCCTGGGGTGGTTCGTTGGTGGAAGCATGGATTAGTGCCGGCAGTCTTAAAAAATACGGTGAATTTGCACCATTAATCAAGCTGATGGAGAAAAAAGAAGTATCCAACCAGAAAATACCCGATGACTCTGTTCTGCATAAAATGTACCAGGCAAAAGTGTCTTTTTGGGAAGAAGAAGTGAAAAAAGTCCTGTCTGGAGAAGAAAAAAATGATGTCTCATTTTTAAAAAATGCAAAAACAAAATCATGGCCAAAAATGGACCTCCCTCGCAGATGGGAAAGTACTGAGATTGGTGCTTTCGACGGTGTTGTCTGGTTCATCAGGGAAATTACTGTTCCTTCAAAATGGAAAGGCAAACAAGTTACACTTAAGCTTGGCTGCGTTGATGATATAGATGTAACATATGTCAACAACAGAAAAATCGGAGAAGAAATGGAGTACAACCAACTCAGGATATACAACATCCCGGTATCAGAAGTAAAAAACAAAATCAATATTGCAGTTAAGGTCATAGATGTAGGCGGTGGCGGTGGTATTTATGGACCGAAAAACGATATGTTCCTGGTTTGTAAAAATGATTCCGTTCCTTTGATTGGCTTATGGGGGTATAAAATTGCAGGCGGACTTGAAAAATATCCACGCAGACCTGCAGACGCTGTGGCACAGCAAATTCCATTCGTTGTTTATAATTCCATGATCCACCCGTTGATCCCTTACAATATACAGGGTGTAATCTGGTACCAGGGAGAAAGCAGTGCCGGAACACCATACCGCTATGAAGCTTATTTAAAAACACTCATCAGGGACTGGCGCTCTGAATGGAAAAAAGAACTCGCCTTTATCATTATCCAACTTCCCAATTATATGGATGACCAGACGACTCCAAGCGAAAGCAACTGGGCTGCAATCCGGGAATCACAATTTGAAGCCACACATCTTAAAAACACCGAAATTTCCTGCATTATTGATCTTGGCGATGCCGTTGATATACATCCTAAGGATAAGGAACCTGTGGGTTATCGCACTGCTCTCGTGGCACTGAAGAAAGTTTATGATAAGGATATTGAATATTCCGGACCACGTTATAAATCATTTTCAATAATAGACAATAAATCCGCTATTATTACTTTTGACCATATTGGCAAAGGGCTTGAAATCAAAAATGGAAATAATTTGAAAGGTTTTGCTATTGCAGGCTACGATAAAAAATTCTATTGGGCTGATGCAATTATAAAAGACAACACCGTGATCCTTTCGAGCAAGAAAGTAACAAAACCGTTAGCAGTCCGTTACGATTGGTCAGACAATCCAGAAGGCAATTTATACAATAAAGACGGACTGCCTGCATTTCCTTTCAGAACTGACAGATGGAATGGAATCAAAGAAAATCTGAAAACGGATCTGTTGATTAACCTGGAAGAAATATATAAATAAATTTCAAATAGACTTTATTTTAATTTTGTTTGATAGAATTATTTATTTATAAGTTCAGGTTCCTTACCGCTTGGATACATTTAAAGCAAGTTTTAGTTGAATTAGAACCTTTTAATTAAAATCTTACCCAATTTCTCTCAAAGTCGACACCAAAACATTTTTTTGAAAGTCAATTAATTTTCAATTATATTTACCGTATCATTACGTTTCTACTAAGCTAATATTATATTTCAGTAAACTAAAATAATTTTAAAGGGATCGTTAATTATATTGGTATTACACACAAAATTAAAATTTAAAATGAAAAAATATTTAATAATGTCTCTGACTTTTGCTTTTCTGATTTCATCATGCAAAAAAAACATTTACAACCTTTCCTCACCAGATGGAAAGATTAAGGCGTCTGTTTGTGTTAAAAGCGGCAAGGCATTCTATAATATATCGCTGGATAATAAAAAAATTATATTCGAATCACAGATCGGGATAAGCCTTACTAAAAACGGACAGGATTTTACCAGGAATATTTCAATTAAAGACACTGCCACTTTATTTATTGTTGATGCTTATAAAACAAAAACCGGGAAACGAAGTGATCGGGTTTATATAGGAAATGAATTAAGAATAGGATTTATCAATCAGTCCGGGAACAAGATGGATATTATCTTTCGTGCCAGTAATGATGGTGTTGCATTTCGTTATAAATTAAATAATACAATGATGGATACAGTTAAAGAAGAAATCTCCTGTTTTAATTTACCTGTAAAAACTGAAGCATGGATTCAGTATAATCAATCGGATTTTGGTAATTACGAACTGCATTATAATCATCGACTGCTTGATACCATGTCGCATCACGAATACCTAATGCCAGGTTTATTTATGACATCTGACACAAACTGGATAATGATATGCGATGCTTCGGTATTTAGCAATTATGCTGCATGCCGTTTATTTAATGAAGGAAATGGCAACCTAAGGATCAGGATACCGGGTTGCAGGGGAAGGTGGGAAGAGATTGCAGCTGAAAAAAATCTTGAAACGCCCTGGCGTGTAATCATGATTGGCAACAAGCTTGGAAATATTGTGGAATCAACAATAATTGAAGATTTGAATCCTCCATCCGTTATTGAGGATCAGTCGTGGATTAAACCAGGTGTTACTGCATTTCCCTGGTGGGCCATAAGTGAAGCTAATGACAAACCGGAAGTATTAAAGAAATATATTGATATGGCTGCCGAAATGGGTTGGAAATATCTTGAATTTGATCTTGCTTGCATGGGATGGTATCAGGCAAACAAACCTGCTATAGATTTCTGGAGAACAGTCAAATTTATTCCTGATATCATTAAATATGCTGCCTCGAAAGGTATTGATTGTTATGGTTGGGATATGAGAAGCAACATGAATACAACTGAAAAGCTAAAAGAAATTATATCAGTAAATAAGAAATTAGGTTTAAAGGGAATCAAAGTTGATTTTGTGAATGATGACAACCAGTTTGGGATGCGGTTCCGGGAAGAAGTTTTACGGGAAGCCGCAAAAAATCAAATGATGATAAGTTTTCACGGTGATATGGCGCCGCGAGGTATGTGCAGAACCTATCCCAATCTTATGACCCAGGAAGGCGTTATGGGTTGTGAATATTATAAACAGGAAATCGGGGGAGGAAAACTGTGTATCACACCCGAACATAACTGCACCCTTCCGTATACCCGTAATGTTGTTGGTTCAATGGATTATACTCCGACAGCATTTTCTGCAACGGGAAGAATAACCACTTACGCCCATGAACTTGCTTTTTCCGTTATATGTGAATCGGGTTGGTTATGCATGTGCGATAAACCTGAAGCATATTTGAACTCTCCCGCGAAAGATTTTTTGAAGAAAATAGTTGCAGCCTGGGACGATACAAAATTCATTGACGGATTTCCTGGAAAATTTTGCTGTATGGCACGCAGACATGGCAACGATTGGTACATTGTCTGCATCAGTGCCTCTGATGAAATGAAAATTTCTTTGCCATTGACCTTTTTGAAAAATGGAGAATATAAAGTTAAATTGTATCGTGATGGTGCCGATGCGATGAATACGGTTGATGTAAAAGAAATAAATTTATCTAACAGCAACCCATTGGAAATAACTATTGCGAAGAATGGCGGATTTGCAATATTTGTTCCGGATTCTTACATAGAACCTGCAAATAAATATTAAATATTTTAGCGATAAATTATAACCAATGAAAAATATTTTTCTTATTTGGAGATAAAAGATTTTTAATGTATCAGGTTGAATCCTTTGCCTGGCTTATAGAAATGATGGCGTGGACATAGTTGGATCAAGCCATATCCGTGTCGAAAACAGTTTTATCCGCAATTGTGATGATTGTATTGCCATTAAATCATTTAATATGAACAGGTACGATAAATCGATTACCTCGGACTGGAGTAAAGATATGGAAGATGTCGAAGTTACCGGTTGTATATTGTGGTCGTATGGCGGACAGGTATTTGAATTCGGTCATGAACTGACCACCGAATCTATTAAAAATATTCGCTTCACCGATTGTGATGTGGTGGTTCATAATTATGGCGGAGTCTTTGGAATTCACAACTCCGACAGGGTAACAATCAGCAATGTTTTGTTTGAAAACATCAGAGTTGAACATTATTTCAATTTGCTGATTGATTTCAAAATTATGAAAAGCCGGGCTGTCACTGATCAGGAGAGAGGTCAGATTCGTAATGTGACTTTACGGAATATTGATGTTAAGGTTAATGCCTACAATCTGGGAGTATCGGTATCCCACATTGGCGGTTATGATGCAAAACACACCATTCAAAATGTGGTGTTCGATAATTTTGTCCTTGACGGTAAAAAGGTAGAAAACGCGGATCAACTGGACTTATACATCAAAGAGGCTTCAAATATAATTTTTAAATAATTATAAGGCCGATCTTTTTTTGAAAATGAAAGTCAAGAACACTCTTAAATGACTAAATAAATATATATCTCATAGTGTCGGTTTTATTTCATTTTAAAGATGTGTTTTTGAACAATACCGTGCCCTCCGATATGTGAATTATATAAATTAACTCAACAATAATGTAATATTTTTTGGTGATTATTGTCTCAACTTTGAAATCTCGTGAAAATCAACTCACAATGTCACTAATGGATTTAAAAGTTAAAGCGACAATAGATTATAAAAATATCTCTTTAGACGAGACATATAAATTTTTGGAGACCACTGCCGACGGACTTTCTGGTATAGAAGTAAAAAACCGTCTGGAGAAGTCCGGAAATAATGAAATTGCAGAAAAGAAACAAAATTTTGCGCTCGAGTTCATGATGCGTTTTTGGGGAACAATGCCCATGCTGTTGGAAATAGCAATGGTACTTGCCCTCATTTTACATCATTACTTTGAAGGGATAATAGTCTTTATTTTGCTAACGAGCAATGCTGTCATTGGACAAGTTCATTCAATCGGTTCAAAAAAAGTAATGGAACTATTAAAGAAAAAATTAGCGATTAAATCAAAAGTCTTAAGGGAAAAGAATTGGATAGAGGTGGAGGCAAAAGGAATTGTTCCCGGAGACACGATCTCCATAAAACTTGGTGATATTGTACCTGCTGACGCAAAAATCATAACCGGCGACCTTTCTGTAGATCAATCCTCATTAACGGGGGAATCTATGCCCGTTGAATCCCATCCATCAGATATTATATACTCAGGATCCGTCATTACGCGGAGTGAAGCGAAGGCAATAGTGATTAATACGGGTTCCAATACATTTTTCGGAAAAACAGCGGAATTAGTAAAAATAGCAAAGCCCAAATCGCATCAGGAAGCTGTTATGATGGCTGTAGTTAAATATTTAATTTACCTGGGTATCGCAGCATCCTTATTAGTTTCAGTAACTGCATTACTGATGCATTTAAGCATCCTGATTATGTTGACCTTTATAATAATTGTGCTATTAGGAGCTATACCTGCAGCCCTACCGACTGTACTCTCCATTGTACAATCTGTGGGTGCCACTGAACTGGCAAAAAAAGGGGCTTTGGTTATCAGGCTGGAATCGATTGAAGATGCTGCATCAATAGACATAATATGCTTTGATAAAACAGGCACAATAACCCAGAATAAATTAACGGTTGCAGATAGCATAGCGTTTTCCGGAAATAAAACAGAAGATGTATTAAAGATAGCCGTAATGACTTCACAATCG
>Ga0302320_10016856_pt1 | contig 14880 bp, 3 predicted proteins | sample Bog_T0_3_FD_202130 | JGI IMG/M metagenome (GOLD analysis project Ga0302320, IMG submission 202130) | Peat permafrost microbial communities from Stordalen Mire near Abisko, Sweden - Bog_T0_3 | ecosystem: Environmental > Terrestrial > Soil > Wetlands > Peat | place: Sweden: Abisko, Stordalen Mire...
GCCTTCTCGTTTGCCAGCGTGAAGATTCTCAAGCGCGCCAGCGCGAGCCCATGGGCTGCGCCGATTGCGCCGATGGACCAGGTGCTGACCGGCTACCATGTACACGATTTGACGCGGAGAGTGTGGGTGAGCGGGACGATCACCTACTACCAGCCGGGCTATTACCGGCCCGGATCCGCGGTTGTTTTGCAAAACGGCGGGGAGAGCCTCTGGGTGAAGACTCTGACCGATACGCCGATGCGGATCGGCGACCTTGCAGACGCAACGGGGATTCCGGACGTGGCGAGCGGTTCGCCAACCCTGACACATGCCGAGGTGGAGGACAAGCTGGAGTATTTGCCGATTGTTCCTCTTAGAGTGACCTCGCGGCAACTGGGCGACGCGGATATGGCAGGCAAACACCATAATGACCTGGTCCAAATCGAGGGAAAGGTGGTGATGGAGGCCCGGGAGGCGTCGCAGGACGAGTACATCCTGGTGAACGAGGGAATGCTGTTCTCAGCCATTTTTCACCATCCGGACCCAACGAGCCAGCTTTCGATCCCGGCGATGCAGGAGGTTCCTTTGGGCTCGCGAGTGCGGGTGACGGGCATCTGCACGCTTCAGGACACCACATTGTTCTCGGGCCAGGCGCCATTCGAGATTCTTCTTCGATCGTTCGACGACATTACGGTTGTTGCGAAGCCTTCATTGCTGAGTATTCGCAATCTGATTCTTGCGGTGAGCATTCTGCTGTTTCTGGTGATTGCAGTGGCCGGATGGGCGTGGACGCTGAAGCGAAAGGTACACCGGCAGACGGCCGCACTCTCGATCCGCATTGAGTCGGAAGCGGCAATGGAGCGGGCGACGGCGGAGCGGGAACGGCGGCGCAGCCGCATCCTGGAAGCCATTAATGGGACCGAGCCGCTTGCCGGCGTTCTTGAGCATATCGCGGAATTGGTATCGTTCAGCCTGAAGGGCGCGCCGTGCTGGTGCGAGGTTACGGACGGAGCGCGCCTGGGGACTTATCCGCCGCAGGCAAAGAGCATGCGCGTGATTTGCGTTGAGATTCCGGCGCGTTCCGGAGAGCCGCTGGGCAAGCTTTACGCAGGCTTTGAAGCGGAGACTCGACCGGCCACGCATGAGACCGACGCCCTATCCGTGGGGGCGAAGCTGGCGACGCTTGCGATTGAGACACGGCGGCTGTATGCGGACTTGCGGCACCGCTCGGAGTTCGATCTGCTGACCGACATTCACAATCGAGGATCACTGGACCGGGTTTTGGATAGCCAGATTGAGGAGGCGCGCGAGAAGGCAGGCGTGTTTGGGCTGATCTATATCGACCTAGACGAGTTCAAACAGGTGAACGACCTTTATGGGCACAGCGTTGGGGATCAGTATTTGAAGGAAGTAGCGGTACGCATGAAGCAGCAGCTTCGCAGTCGCGACATGCTTGCGCGGCTGGGCGGTGATGAGTTTGCGGTACTTGTGCCAACGGTGCGGAGCCGCGCGGAAGTGGAAGAGATTGCGCAGCGGCTGGAACACAGCTTTGACGCGCCTTATGCGATCGAGGGCTATGAACTGCGTGGATCGGCGAGCGTGGGGATTGCGCTTTATCCGGAAGACGCCACGACGCGAGACAGCCTTTTGAGCACGGCCGATGCGGCGATGTACGTTTCAAAGCACACGCGGCAGCAGGCCCAGGCGGGGCACGCCAGCGGCTCGCTGACTCCGGACGGCCGCAGTTAGGCAGTTTCCCATTCCGAGGTTAGGAGGGTATGCTCGCGGCCATTGGGGCGTGGTATTTCGTTGTAATTGGATCAATTTTTGCCCGCACGGGCCGATAGGATCTCATAGGGCTATGGTGCTCGAACGACGTCCTTCGAATCTGTATCGGATGAAGAGGCTGATTCCAGCAATCGCGGCTGTTCTCGGATGGGTTCCGGCTGTGTGGGCAACTGCGCCCGCCACGTTGACGACGCTGCGGTCGATTCACAGCTTGAGCAATGCCGAAGCGAGCAAGTCGCCGGCCGTAGCGTTTGAAGCCACGGTCACCTACCGGCGCGCGGGCGAGACGACGCTGTTTGTTCAGGACGGCGATGCCGCGATTTACGTATTCGCAGATCCAGCGTTCAAGATGATTCCGGGCGACGTTGTGCTTGTACGAGGGAAGGCGCAGCCGAGTTTTCGCCCCATTGCGATTGCCGATAGCGTGACGGTGCTGCACCATGGCGAGCTGCCGAAGCCGGCGCCCGCCACGTTTGACGAGTTGGTTCGGGCACAGTTCGACTGCATGCGAGTGAGCGTGCGGGCACGGGTGGTGAGCGCCGATTTTGTTTTGAGCGCCAAGCAGGTGACGACACATTTGAAGGTGCTTGCCGACGGCGGCTTGATTGATGTGTTCATCGACAGCGGCGATGCGGGCAACTTGAACGGGCTGCTGGATGCGGAGGTGGAGATTTCCGGCGTTGCGTCGGGGCATTTTGACGGGAAGATGCAGGTTGTGGGGGTGAATCTCGCGGCCCCCTCCTTTGCCGACGTGCGGGTGGTGAAGCGAGCGAGGACCGATCCGTGGACGATTCCCGTGACTGCGATGGACGAGATATTCAGTCGGTATCATGTGAGGAATCTGAGCGGGCGAGTGAGGGTGCACGGAACGATCACTTACTATCAGCCCGGTTCGGCGCTGGTGATTCAAGCGGGGGGCAAGAGCCTGCGGGTGATGACCACGATGGAAGAGCCGTTGCATGTGGGCAACGAGGCGGATGTTACGGGATTCCCCGACGTGCATGACGGTTTTCTCGCACTGACGGGCGGCGAGGTAAGGGAGAGCGGGGTCTACGCTCCCCAAGCGCCTCAGCCGGCTACCTGGCGGCAGCTTACGGCCAGCAAGAAAGTATTCGACCTGGTTTCAATTGAGGGCGAGGTCGTGACCGAAGTACGGGAGGGCTCCCAGGATGAATATGTACTGATAGCCGATGGGGAGATGTTCTCTGCCATCTACCACCATCCAGAGGCCGACGGGGCGCAGCCCGCGCCGATGAATCGAATTCCGCTGGGGTCCCGGGTGAGCGTGACCGGGATCTGCGTACTGGGAAACGCGAATCCGTTCGACAGGGTGGTTCCGTTTGACATTCTGATACGGGCACCCGGGGACATCAAGGCGGTTACAGCCCCTTCGGTGGTGAGCGTGAAGAACCTGGCGATGCTTGTGGGCTTGTTAGTTGGATTGGTTGTGGCCGGGGGCGCCAAGGGGTGGGCACTTGAGCGCAAGATGCGACAGCAAACGGCCGCCGCGGCCGCGTTCGAGCTGAGGCGCAGCCGGATTCTTGAGGACATTAACGGATCGAGGCCGCTGGCCGAGGTTCTTGAAGAGATTCTGGAGATGACCACATTCAAGCTGAAGGGCGCTCCCTGCTGGTGCGAGGTGAGGGACGGCGCACAACTGGGCAATCGGCCGCCGGAAGCGGAGGGGCTGCGGGTGGTTTGCGAGGAGATTCCAGGCCGTACAGTGCCGCAACTGGGCGTGATCTTTGCGGGGCTTTCAATGGAGTCGGAGCCGGACGAGAGCGAGGGTGAGGCGCTGACGATGGGGGCTGAGCTGGCTACTCTGGCGATCGAAACGCGAAGGCTTTACACTGATCTGCGTCACCGCTCAGAGTTCGATCTGCTGACCGACATTCACAACCGATTTTCGCTTGAGATGGAGCTTGATGCCCAAATTGAACGGGCACGGGAGAGCGCAGCCATTTTCGGCCTGGTGTATATCGATCTGGACCGATTCAAGGAGATCAACGACGGGTATGGTCATACGATCGGGGACCAGTATCTTCAGGCGGTATCGCTGCGGATGAAGCAGCAGCTTCGCAGTCGCGACATGCTTGCGCGGCTGGGCGGGGATGAGTTTGCGGTGCTTGTGCCCACGGTGCGGAGCCGCGCGGAAGTGGAAGAGATTGCCCAGCGGCTGGAACAGAGCTTTGATGAGCCTTATGCGATTGAAGGCTATGAACTGCGTGGTTCGGCGAGCGTGGGGATTGCGCTTTATCCGGAAGACGCCACGACGCGAGACAGCCTTTTGAGCACGGCCGATGCGGCGATGTACGTGGCGAAGCATACGCGCAGGCAATCGCTCGCCTAGCACCCACGCCGTCTGGCGTGTTCAGGAGGGGAAGCGGCAAGCGCCCGGCCTCCACACGAGAGGGGGGGCGCTTGCAAGATCAATCCGGAAGCAGGCCGTAGATATCCAGTTCGCCGGGGGTGGATGTTGAGGCATCATTGCCTCCAATATTGTTCCCACGAGTGCCGATGAATACCCTGCCGTTGGCGACGGTGGGCACGGTGAACTTGACCGCGAGACCGGCTGCGTTGGCGCTGCCCTGGGAACTGTTCCAGAGCGGATGGACGAGGTTGGTGGCATCGTAAGCATGGAGCACCGCGGGGCCGCAACTGTGAGAGCCGCCGGTGCAGAACGACACGTTGTCAAGCGCCCAGAGAATGCCGTTGGTGTTGGCCGGTGTGGAGGAGATGGAAGGAGTTGGCTGGCCGCTGCTAATGTCATGAGGCGTGGCTGAGGCCACAGATTGAGTCAGCATGGCAGTGGCAGGATTCATCTTGTACATCGCCACTCCAGCCGCGTCGCTGATATAGAAGTTAGAGTTCCAGTAGGCACCGGTTGAAAAGATTCCGCCATTGACTGTGAAGCCCTGCCATGCGTTGGGAGTGCCAAAACCGCCCATGGCGTCGCGGTTCAAGAGATAGAGCGTTCCATCCTTACCTCCGCCGGCGGCGAGGTGGGTGGGGTTCTTGCCGTTTGGCGGGAGATCGATCAGCACGGGGCCTCCCGAGCCAAAATCCATATCACGGTCGTCATCATTCAATTCATCGGAAGGGGTGAAGTACTGCGAGACGGTCAGGTTGGTGGTAAGTTCCATGAACGAGTCGCCATAGTCGTTGTTGGGGGGGGAGGCGCTTGTGGCATCGAATCCGCCGTTTGCGGTAATGAAGTAGATATTGTTGTTGGCGTCGACCGCGGGAGCGCCGCCGCTCATCCAAATGCCGCCCTCGTTGGAATTCGGGGTGAGATTCAACACGCTTTTCTGGGCGAGGTCAGCAGCGCCATAGCCCATGATCCAGCCATGGAAGTCGCCATGATCCTCATGCGACGCCCAAGCGATGTAGACAACTCCGTTGGCTAGCGTGAGGCCGGGACGCTGAGCCTGGGTCTGGGGATTGAAAGTAATCGTGGCGCCACCGTCGCCGGTTCCGGGGAAGGTGGCCGCGATAGTGGCCGGGCCGGAGAACTTCTCGTTTCCGGTAAGCAGGTCAATGGCGTGGAGGCGCTGGAAGAATTTCAGATCAGAGGAGACGACCGATTTTGCAAGCGCATAGATGGTGCTGGTTGCGAGATCGATGACGGGAGTGCTGGTGACACCGACCTCAGGCGTAATATCGCCGCCTCCGCCACCGACCTGGTGGTTAGGGCCAAAGGAGACAACGGAGGTTTCGCCATGAGTGGCGCCGTGGGCAGCGTCAAGCATGCTGGCGTGCCATAACGGAGTGCAGGCGCCGTTGGTGTCTGCATCGAAGGCAAAGAGGCTGTCAGCCTGGGTGGCGACGATGACGACGTTGTGCCGGGCGGAGTTGATGGTAAGATTCGGGACCCAAAGCGGCTGCGCGTATACGGCGCCATCGACGGGGCAGGATGCCAGTTTGCCAAAGGTGGCGGCAGTCACGTTGGAGGGCGTGAGTGCATACTCCTGCGTGTTGGCTCCGTCGCGATATTGATCGTTGTGATAGGTGGTTACGCCGGCAAGATCGGTGACGCCGATGGTGGACGAGAAGGTGGCGGCCGTATTGGTGACGCCGGTTGCCGTAATGGTGTAGACGCCGGGAGTAGATGGCGCGGTGTAAGTGACGGAGACGCCACTGAGACTAGTGGAGGACGAGAACACGCCGCAGGCGGCGCCGCTGCAACCGGAGCCGCTGGCCGACCAGGTCACACCGGCGCTGTCGTTGATGATGGCGCTTACCGGCAAGATTTGGTTCATCGCCAGGCCGGCGCGGGCCGGCAAGACAAGGAGAGGGCCGGCAGCCAGAGCAAGGTTGACCGACTTAGTCTGCGCTGGGCTGCCGGAATCCTCGACTTCGAAGGTAAGCGCAGGATTGGCGGCTTGCGCCGATGGAGTGCCGGAGATGAGGCCGGTGGACGAATTCAAGGAGAGGCCGGCGGGGAGTGCGCCCGAGAATATTTCCCAGAGAAACGGCTGTGTGCCGCCGGTTGCAGCCAGCGTGGCAGAGTAGGGTATGCCGAATGTGGCGAAGGGGAGAGATGTGGTTTGGATGACCAAAGGCGGAGGGGCAATGGTGAGCGGAAGGCTCACCGATTGGCTCTGCACGGGATCGCCGGCGTCTGCCACTTTGAATGTGAGGGCAAGGTTGGCGGCTGCTGCCGATGGCGTGCCGGTGATGGCTCCTGTTGCCGGATTCAACGAGAGGCCGGCGGGCAGCGTTCCGGAAGTGATTGACCAGGTGAACGGCGTGGTGCCGCCCGTGGCGACGAGCGTGGCCGAGTAGGCTGCTGCGACCCTGCCACTGGGCAGGGATGTGGTTGTGATGGCCAGCGGAAGCGGGGCGATGGTCAGCGCGAGATTGACTGACTTGGTTTGGACCGGGCTGCCGGAGTCGGTAACCTTGAAGGTGATCGCACTTTTATTTGCCGGAGCCGATGGCGTACCGGTGACGGCTCCGGTAGATGGACTCAAGGCCAGGCCTGTGGGCAAGCCGCCGGCTGTGACCGCCCAGGTGAACGGTGGAGTGCCGCCGGTTGCAGCGAGCGAGGCAGAGTAGACTGTGCCGACTTTGCCGCTGGGGAGCGAGGTGGTGGAGATGGCCAGCGGAAGAGTGACAACGGTCAGCGTTAGATTGACTGACTTGGTCTGCACAGGGCTGCCGGAGTCAGTGACCTTGAAGGTGAGGGCAAGGTTCGTGGCGGGATCTGAAGGCGTTCCAGTGATTGCGCCGGTTGCCGCATTCAACGACAGGCCTGTGGGCAGAGTTCCGGAAGCGAGTGACCAGGTAAAAGGCGTGGTGCCACCGGTTGCGGCGAGCGTGGCGGAGTAGGCTGTGCCCACATCGGCGTTGGGCAGGGATGTGGTTGTGATAGCCAGGGGAAGCGGGGCAATGGTCAGCGCGAGGTTGACTGACTTGGTTTGCACAGGGCTGCCGGAGTCAGTGACCTTGAAGGTGAGGGCAAGATTCGTGGCCGGAGCTGATGGCGTGCCGGTGATTGCGCCGGAACTTGGATTCAAGGCCAGGCCGCTGGGCAGCTTGCCGCTGGTGAGAGACCAGGCAAAAGGCTTTGTGCCCCCGGTGGCGGCGAGTGTGGCAGAGTAAGCAGTGCCCACCTTGCCGCTGAGCAGCGAGGTGGTGGTGATGGCCAGAGGCAGTGGCGCGATGGTCAGCGTGAGGTTGACTGGCTTGGTTTGCACAGGGCTGCCGGAGTCAGCGACCTTGAAGGTGAGGGCAAGGTTCGTGGCCGGAACTGATGGCGTGCCGGTGATTGCCCCGGTTGCCGCATTCAACGACAGGCCTGTGGGCAGAGTTCCGGAAGTGAGTGACCAGGTAAAAGGCGTGGTGCCACCGGTTGCGGCGAGTGTGGCCGAATAGGCTGTGCCCACGGTGCCGCCGGGCAGCGAGGTGGTGGTGATGGCCAGAGGCAGTGGCGCGATGGTCAGCGTGAGGTTGACTGACTTGGTTTGCACAGGGCTGCCGGAGTCAGTGACCTTGAAGGTGAGGGCAAGATTCGTGGCCGGAGCTGATGGCGTGCCGGTGATCGCGCCGGTAGTTGGATTCAAGGCCAGGCCGCTGGGCAGCTTGCCGCTGGTGAGAGACCAGGCAAAAGGCTTTGTGCCCCCGGTGGCGGCGAGTGTGGCAGAGTAAGCAGTGCCCACCTTGCCGCTGGGCAGCGAGGTGGTGGTGACGGCCAGCGCGGGCGCGGCGATGGTGAGCGCGAGATTGACTGACTTGGTCTGCACCGGTTTGCTTGAGTCAGTGACCTTGAAGGTGAGCGCAAGGTTCGTGGCTGTCGCCGATGGCGTGCCGGTAATGGCGCCAGCGGAGGGACTCAAGGACAGGCCTGTGGGCAGCTTGCCGCTGGTGAGGGACCAGGTACTGGGCTTTGTGCCGCCAGTTGCAGCCAGGGTGGCCGAGTAGGCTGTACCGACCTTGCCGCTGGGCAGCGAGGTGGTGGAGATGACCAGCGGAGCTGCTCCGGCACGACCGGTCAAGGCACAAAGACCCGTGGTGAGAGCAATGCCCAGGAGGAGATAGAGGCGCTGCCTGGCCTGACGACGGGCGACAAGGCGACGAGGGGACGAGGCGAGAGCAGGAAGAGAATTGAGCATAGGCTTTCCCGGGACCTTTTCAGGATGAAATGAGGTGTGGGGAACACACCTTGAACAGCAGAAACGAAGATTCGGCTTAATCGTGGGCTTTCAAGGACTCAGTGCACTACGCCGCACCTCGATACAAGAGGTTTGGCGCAGGCACGATGAAACGGGCAGATCAATTCGGCAACAGGCCGTAGATGTCGAGTTCTCCAGGGGTGGATGTTGAGGGATCCTGGTCGCCGGTATTGTTTCCTCGCGTACCCACGTACGCCTTGCCATTGGCAATGGTGGGCACAGTGAATTTGACAGCGAATCCAGCTGCATTGCCGGCGCCCTGCGAGCTGTTCCAAATCTCGTTGCTGAGATCGGACGCGGAGTAGGCGCGGAGCACCGTGGGGCCGCAGGCAGGCGAATCCGCAGTGCAGTAGTTGGTGTTGTCGAGCGCCCAGACAAGGCCATTGGCATAGTGCGGGGTTGAAGTGACAGACGGGGACGCGCCGGGGAAGCCGTAAATCTCGGGCGACATGGAACTGGCGGGAATATTCATCTTGGCAGTGGCGGGATTGAGCGTGAACATCGCCAGTTGGCTGTTGATGCCGGCGACATAAAAGTTGTAATTCCAGTAGGCGCCGGTAGCAAAGATGGAAGCGCCGAGGCTGAAATTCTGCCATGCGTTGGCATTGCCGAGGCCGCCCATGTCATCCCGGTTCAAGACGTAGAAGTTGCTATCCTTACCGCCGCCGATGGCCAGGCGTGTGGGGTTCTTGCCGTTGGCTGGGATATCAATGAGTGTTGGCCCACCAGAGCCGAAATCGGTGTCGCTGTTCTCGTCGGACAATTGGTCAGAAGGAGTGAAGTATTGAGAGATCTTCAGATCGCTGGTGAGTTCGAGGTATGAATCGCCGTAGTCGTTGGTGGGGCCCGAGGCGTTTGTGGCATCGAATCCACCATTCGCGGTGAGTAGGTAGATTTTGTTGGAGGAATCGACTGCGGGCGCGCCGCCACTCATCCAGATGCCGGCTTCGCCGGCGTTGGGGGCGACGTTGAGGACATAGGCCTGGGATAAGTCGGAAGCTTTGTATCCGATGATCCAGCCGTAGAAGGGCGGGCCGTCCCCATGCGAGGCCCAGGAGATATAGACGACTCCGTTGGAGAGAGCCAGACCTGGGCGCTGGTTTTCCTGGTAAGGGAGGAACGTGGTTGTGGAACCGCCGTCTCCGGTTCCGGGATAAGTGGCCGTTATCAGCGTGGGACCGCCGAATTTCTCGTTGCCGGTGAGCAGGTCGATGGCGTGAAGGCGCTGGAAGGCGGTGGTTTTGTAGATGATGGTGGATACGGCGACGGCATAGAGTGTATTGGTTGTGAGGTCAATGACTGGAGTGCCCGTTACCCCGGCCTCGGGCGAAATGTCGCCCCCGACCCGGTACGGGACTTCGTTGGCAGTGCCGCCGTAGGCAGGAGCAAGCAGGTTAGCGTGCCAGAGCGGGACGCAGACGCCGTTGGCGTCTGCGTCAAAGGCGTAGATACTGTTGTGCATGGTGGCGACAAAGACGACGTTGCGCACGACAGAACCGATGGTGAGATTCGGAACCCAAAGCGGCTGGGCGTAGATGGCGCCATCGACGGGGCAGGAGGCTAGCTTTCCGAAGGTGGAGGTGGTGACGGTAGAAGGCGTGAGAGCGTACTCCTGGGTGTTGGCGCCATCGCGATATTGATCGTTGTGGTAAGTGGTTACGCCGGCCAGATCAGTTACCGCGACGGTGGACGAGAAAGTCTCTGCCGTGTTTGTGACGCCGGTGGCCTTAATTGTGTAGACGCCGGCAACGGCGGGAGCGGTGTAAGTAACGGGCACCGCGCTTTTGCTGGTGGTGGATGAGAAAACGCCACACGACGCGCCGCTGCAACCCGATCCAGTGGCTGACCAGGTGACACCGGCGGAGTCGTTGAGTGTTGCAGTGACAGGCAACGCTTGATTGATGACCAGACCGGCGCGCAGGGGTGAGACCATGAGGGAGAAGATAGAAAGCGTGAGGTTGACCTTCTGGGTCTGAACCGGGCTGCTGGAATCAGTGAGGGTAAAGGTGAGCGGGGTTTTAGTGGCCGTGACAGACGGCGTGCCAGTGATGGCTCCGGTTGCCGGATTCAAGGATAGATTTGAGGGTAGAGTGCCGGTGGTGAGGGACCAAGTGAAAGGCGTAGTGCCACCGGTGGCCGCAAGTGTTGCGGAATAGGCCAGTCCAACTGTGCCGCTTGGGAGAGTGCTGGTGTTGATGACCACCGGGGGGGCGGCAATGGTGAGCGTGAGACTCACGGATTGGCTCTGCACAGCACTGCCTGAATCAGTGACCTTGAAGGTAAGCGCTGCATTGGCATCCACCGCAGAAGGTGTGCCGGCGATGGTCCCCGTTGACGGATTCAAGGACAGACCGGCTGGCAGAGTGCCCGCAGTGAGGGACCAGGTGAATGGCGTGGTGCCGCCGGTGGCGGCGAGCGTTGCGGAGTAAGCAACTCCGACCGTGCCGCTGGGCAGCGAGGTGGTTGTGATGACCAAGGAGGCCGGGATAATTGTGAGTGTGAGGTTGCCTGAAGTGGTCTGTACGGGGCTGCCTGAATCGGTGACCTTGAAGGTGAGCGCGGTGCTGGTGACCGGCGCCGATGGGGTGCCGGTGATGGCGCCCGTGCCCGGATTCAAGGAGAGATTTGCGGGCAGAGTGCCTGAAGTGAGAGACCAGGTAAAGGGCGCGGTTCCGCCAGTAGTTGCGAGTGTGGTGGAGTAAGGTGACGCGACGACGCCACCGGGCAGCGAACTGGTGGTGATGACCAAGTGCCCTGGGGCAATTGTCAGCGTGAGGTTGACCGTTTTGGTCTGGACGGGACTGCTAGAATCCGTGACTTTGAAGGTGAGCGCGAGATTGGTGGCCGGTAAGGATGGGTTGCCGGTGATGGCGCCCGTGGAGGGATTCAGGGACAGGCCTGTGGGCAACGTGCCGGAGGTAAGCGACCAGGTGAATGGCATGGTGCCGCCGGTGGCTGCGAGGGTTGTGGAGTAGGTTACGCCCACCGTGCCGCTGGGCAAAGAGGTGGTGGTGATGACCAATGGGGCCGGGACCACTGTGAGCGTGAGGTTGACCGTCTTGGTCTGCACGGGGCTGCCTGAATCCGTGACCTTGAAGGTGAGTGCGGCGTCGGGGGCGGTCACGGATGGGGCACCGGTAATGGCTCCGGTGGAGGGATTCAAGGACAGTCCGGTGGGCAGTGTGCCGGAGGTGAGGGACCAGGTGAAGGGTGTGGTGCCGCCGGTGGCTGCGAGGGTTGTGGAGTAGGCTACGCCCACCGTGCCGCTGGGCAGAGAGGTGGTGGTGATGACCAACGGGGCCGGGGCGACTGTGAGTGTGAGGTTGACCGTTTTGGTCTGCACGGGGCTGCCTGAATCTGTGACCTTGAAGGTGAGCGCGACGTTGGTGGCGGTCACGGATGAAGCGCCGGTAATGGCGCCGGTGGAGGGATTCAAGGACAGGCCTGTGGGCAAAGTGCCGGAGGTGAGCGACCACGTAAACGGTGTGGTGCCGCCGGTGGCTGCGAGGGTTGTGGAGTAGGCAACGCCCACCGTGCCGCTGGGCAGCGAGGCGGTGGTGATGGCCAATGGGGCCGGAGCAATGGTGAGCGTGAGGCTTACCGATTTGCTCTGCATCGGACTACCGGAATCAGACACGGTAAAGGTGAGCGCAGAGCCGGCTACGGGGGCGGAAGGCGTGCCAGTGATGGAACCGGACAGCGCGTTCAGGGCGAGGCCGGCAGGAAGGTGGCCCGCGGTCAGCGACCAGCTATAAGGCGCAGTGCCGCCGGAGGCAGAAAGGACAGCACTATAAGACGTTCCCGCCGTACCGTTGGCCAAAGAGGTGGTGGCGATGCTCAGCGGGGTCACTGGGGTGCCGCCGCCACCGCTGCTGCCGCCGCACCCACTGATTGCGCCAACGGCCAAGGTGAACGCGATGGCGAGGAGCAGATAACGGCGTTGCATTTGCCGAACGACGCAAGCAGAGCGATGGGGCACGGGAGAATTCATAAAAGAAGAGCTGAACATAAGGTGATCTGGGACCTTTCCTATCCAAACTGGCGAGGAGTTGACGTCTTGAACAGTGGAGAAAAAGGCTTCGTTTCAATGGTGCAGTCTGAAAAGGATACCTCTCCCAGCGAAGGGGTCGCAATGCTTTTTTCTGTTGCAGCGGCCAGAAGGAGCGCATGGCAGAGAGAAAGGCGAATGCAGTGCGCAGGAATTCATCCGCAGGAAGAGAAGAGGAAGGAACAGGCTGAAAGAAGAGGCCCGGCTTGCGCCGGACCTCTGGAGTTAGACGAGAAAAGCACTGGAAGGATTACCGGACTATTCGGCAGCCATCTCTTCGGCTTCGCCTTCCTGGCGCATGAGTTCGAGTTCGCGCTCGGCGGCTTCGATCTCTGCGTTGACTTCCTGCTGGACGCGGGCCGCAGCTTCTTCCAACTCAGGCGAGAGCTGGACGTTGCGGTAGTATTCGAGGCCCGTGCCGGCGGGGATGAGGCGGCCGACGATGACGTTCTCTTTGAGGCCGCGCAGGTTATCGATGGCGCCGTTGATGCTGGCTTCGGTAAGTACGCGGGTTGTCTCCTGGAAGCTGGCTGCGGAGATGAAGCTATCAGTGGAGAGCGACGCCTTGGTGATGCCCAGCAACAGCGGACGTCCGATTGCGGGACGGCCACCGTTGGCGAGGACGCGCTCGTTCTCTTCGCGGAAGCGGAAGCGATCAACTTGCTGCTCGAGCAGGAAGTTGGTGTCGCCAACTTCATCGATGCGGACCCAGCGCAGCATCTGACGCACGATGACTTCAATGTGCTTGTCAGAGATGGCCACGCCTTGGAGGCGGTAGACTTCCTGGATTTCGTTGACCAGGTAGCCTTGCAGCTCCTTCTCACCGAGCACGGCGAGAATGTCGTGCGGGTTGAGGGGGCCGTCCATCAGCGGATCGCCGGCGCGCAGGCGTTCGCCTTCCTGCACGTTGACGTGGATGCCGCGAGGCACGGAGTATTCCTTCTCGTCTCCGTTGTCGGCGGTGATGTAGATTTTGCGCTGGCCCTTGGAGACTTCACCAAAGCGCACGATGCCGTCGATTTCGCTGATGATGGCTGTCTCGCGCGGCTTGCGCGCTTCAAAGAGTTCGACGACGCGCGGCAGACCGCCGGTGATGTCCTTGGTGCGGGTGCTCTCCTTGGGAATCTTGGCGAGCACATCGCCGGGACCGACTTCTTCGCCATCCTGAATCATCAAGTGAGCGCCGCGAGGCAGCAGATAGCGCTTGTGGGTCTTGGCGTTCTTGACGACGAAGGTGGGTTGACGCTTTTCATCGGGGGCGTCGGCAACAACCCAACGGGAGAGGCCGGTGACTTCATCGACTTCTTCGTTGAGGGTGATGCCTTCCTGCAGATCCTTGAACTGCACGGTGCCGCCGATTTCAGTGAGGATGGAGTAGGTGTAGGGGTCCCACTCGGCGAGAAGCTGACCGAGCTTGACCTGTTCGCCATCCTTGACGCGGAGACGCGCGCCATAAACCACCTGGTAGCGCTCCTTCTCGCGGCCACGATCGTCTTGCACGGCGAGGGAGCCGGAACGATTCATGGCGACGAGGGTACCGTCTTTGCTTTCGACGAAGCTGAGGTTGATGAAGCGCACGAAGCCGTTGTTCTTGGCGTCGAGGCGCGACTTGTCTTGCACGCGGCTGGCGGTGCCGCCGACGTGGAAGGTACGCATGGTGAGCTGCGTTCCGGGCTCGCCGATGGACTGCGCGGCGATGACGCCGCAGGTTTCGCCGAGCTCGACCATGCGGCCGGAGCCGAGGTTGCGGCCGTAGCAGAGAGCGCAGACGCCGCGACGCGACTCGCAGGTAAGCACCGAACGAATCTTGACGCGCTCGACGCCCGCGCCCTGGATGGCGGAAGCGATGTCTTCATCGATGCCCTGGTTCACATCGACGACGACGTTGCCGTCGTAGTCCTTGATGCGCTCGAGGGTGACGCGGCCGATGATGCGATCGCGAAGGGGCTCGATGATTTCACCGGACTCGACGATGGCGCCGACGTAGATGCCTTCGACGGTGCCGCAATCGTACTCAGTGACGATGACGTCCTGGGCCACGTCAACGAGGCGGCGAGTGAGGTAGCCGGAGTCGGCGGTCTTGAGCGCCGTATCGGCCAGGCCCTTGCGTGCGCCGTGGGTGGAGATGAAGTACTCGAGCACGGTGAGGCCTTCACGGAAGTTGGCCGTGATGGGGGTCTCGATGACTTCGCCCGAGGGCTTGGCCATCAAGCCGCGCATGCCGGAGAGCTGACGAATCTGCTGCTTCGATCCGCGGGCACCGGAGTCGGCCATGATGTAGATCGGGTTGAAGGCGCCTTCGTCGTCGGCGCGCTTCATGTTGCCGAACATTTCGTCAGCGACTTGGTCCGTTACCGCAGACCACATCTGGATGACCTTGTTGGAGCGCTC
>Ga0302320_10016857_pt1 | contig 14878 bp, 10 predicted proteins | sample Bog_T0_3_FD_202130 | JGI IMG/M metagenome (GOLD analysis project Ga0302320, IMG submission 202130) | Peat permafrost microbial communities from Stordalen Mire near Abisko, Sweden - Bog_T0_3 | ecosystem: Environmental > Terrestrial > Soil > Wetlands > Peat | place: Sweden: Abisko, Stordalen Mire...
AGTGGATCGAGGATCGGCCAAAGTTGCTCGCGCGCCTCGACCGGGTGGTCAACAGGGGTCGCCGCGTCCGCACCGGCACCGTGTTGTGGTTTATCGGGCTCTATGTGGTCTCGGCTTGGCGCTCGAAGCGCCGCGGCACGCTGCGGCACCATCGGGAGATGCAGCATGTCGAGGCGTGGCTCGCGGCCGCCACCAGCCTGCTGTCCTCGAACTACGATCTCGCCGTCGAGGCGCTGGAGTGCCGTCGTCTCGTCAAGGGCTATTCCGATACCCACGCCCGCGGCCTGTCAAAGTTCGACAAGGTGATGGCGGCTGTGCCGCAGCTCGCCCCGCGGCAGGATGGCGCGGCATGGCTGCGGCGGCTGCGTCAGGCTGCACTGATGGACGAGAAAGGGATCGCGCTCGACGGCGCGCTGAAGACGATTGCGACGTTATAGGTTCTTTCGAACGTTCTTCGGACGTGCGGTTCGCTTAGTGCGTTTCATCGGGGCCACGCGGCCTCGCAGAGCTTGAGGATTGACATGACGAGTCTTGAGAGTGCGATTTCAGGTACGACACCGTTGTCCGGCAACGTCGAGGTGTCCACCCGGACCAGCCTGCTGGTCGTGTTGCTCTGCTGGATCGCCATTTTATCCGAAGGCTACGACGTTGGTGTTCTCGGCGCGATCCTTCCGGTGCTCGCCACCGACGCGAGCTGGAAACTGACGCCGATCGAACTCGGCGCGATGGGAAGCTACACCCTGTTCGGCATGCTCCTCGGCGGCGTCCTGAGCGGAACGCTGAGCGATATCTACGGCCGAAAGCCGCTGTTTATCGGCTCCTTGAGCTTGTTTGCGGCATGCATGGTCGTCACGGCATGGTCGCCTACCCCCGCCTGGTTCGGCGTCAGCCGGCTCGTCGCGGGACTGGGGCTCGGCGGCATCATTCCGGTTGCTGCGGCGCTGACCATCGAATATTCGCCGGCGCGCAGGAAGAGCCTCAACTACGGCATCATGTATTCCGGTTATTCCGTGGGGATCCTGACTGCGGCGCTGGTGGCAAAGGCGCTGCTGCCGGAGATGGGCTGGCGGCCGGTGGTTCTCCTTGGCGCGGTTCCCGTTGTTTTCGTGCCGTTCATGGCCTGGTTGCTGCCGGAATCGCTGGAGTCGTTGACCGCGCGCGGACGCGGGGACTCCGCCCGAAAGCTCGCTGCGCGACTCGAGCTTCCTGTGCCGACCGGCGCGCCGAGAGCAGAGCGGCTCGGGTGGCGCGCGGTGCTCGGTGAAATCTTTTCGCCGCGCAACGCCTTCCCCACGATCTGTTTCTGGGTCGCTTTGTTCATGGGTCTGCTGCTGGTCTATGGTATCGCCCAGTGGTTGCCGCAGATCATGCGCAAGAGCGGCTACAATCTCGGCGACAGCTTGCTGTTCCTTGCGGTGTTCAGTTTCACCTCCGCCATTGGCGGCATCGTGCTGGGCCAGTGGGCCGATCGCTTCGGCGTGCGGCTGATGGTGACCCTTGCCTACGCGCTTGGGGCCGTCGGGATTGCCGCGCTCGCCTTCAAGGGATCGATCTGGCTGAATTACACCATGGTTGCGATCGCCGGCTTCGGAACGGTGTCGGCGTCATTGATTCTGACGGGCTATCTTGCGGACTATCTTGCCCCGTTCGTGCGATCGGCGGGAACGGGCTGGGCCTTGAGCTTTGCGCGCATCGGCGCGCTGACCGGACCGCTGTTGGGCGGCTATATTGCGAGCCTCAATGTCGGTCCCCAGTGGAATTTCTATATATTCGCCGTTGTCGCCGCTATTGCCGCCGTCGCCACAGCTCTGATCCCGAAGAAATAGGCAGCTGCGTCGGTTGCAAACGATATCTGTTTGAGTGAAGAAAATAATCAACTCGGATCGCAGGAGCAGCAGTGGCAGATCGGTTCTCCGGAAGCTTGTTGCGGAACGATGCGAGAGATGTGGAACTTCCGCCAAGCCTGGGTGAGATCGGACTCAACAACTTCGCCCCTTACCTGATGAATCGCATCATGGCGCGGTGGAACACCAACGTCGCCGAGGAGCTGAAGCAATCCGGCATGACGACGGCCCAGATGCGTGCGCTCGCCGTCCTCAGCGTTTCCTCGTCGGTCACCATCAATGAGCTTTCGGTTTTTGCCGTCACCGAACAGTCGACCATGAGCCGGACGCTGGATTCACTTGAGGAACAAGGCTACATCCGCCGTCAGCCTCGCTCCGACGATATGCGGGTGCGTGACGTCAGCATCACCGCGAAGGGCCGGGCGGCCTTCGAAAAGATTTGGCCAATGCTGTATCGTATGCTGCTGCAGATGTTTGACGACGTCGAGGAAGACGAATATCGGAACTTCCTGGGCACCTTGCAAAAGGTCCTGCGCAATATTCGCAAGCACGACATCTGACAATGCTCGGCCGAGCGCAGCCGAGCCTACGCAGGCTTATCGAGTTGTTGCCGCAAATCCAGCACGAGAGTCCGAAGACGCTCCGTGTCCAGCAGCCAATACGTCAGATACGCGTAGCGCGTGCCAGCGAGCCGCGAGATTAGCCCGCTGCGATAAGCGTCAAGGCCGTCTATCTCCTGCATCGCCGCCGCCCGAGTGACCGAGTTCGGCTGATCGAGATGCTGTCGAGAGGCAAAGCACGCGCGTGCACAGGCGCGGAAGCCACGTGCGTACCAGATCCACAGATCGAAGGTTTCGCACAATTGCGACTTCGCGTTTTCCGGCAGGCCGTTGGTCGCCTGTGTGACGTCCGCCGCAAGGGCCTCGACCTCGGCCACCGCCTCTTCCTTTTCCTGGTATATTGCGGCCAGCTTCGCCGCATCCAGGTCCAGTGCTCCCTTGGCCGAAGGCTCCCATTCGGCCAGGTCATGAATTTCAACCAGCATCATGTATGCCTTGCGCAGCGTATCCGGGAACATACAGTCCTCATGAAACACGTGGCGCAGCACGAAGATGGTCTTCGCCATCACGATCCACGATCGCTCCAGTGCCCGCTGCAGTGCTGCCCTCGCAACAGGATAGTCGCGAAGGCTGAACCGAGCCTCGTCCTGTCCGCCACCCAGCAGCGTCACCATTGGTTGCTGCAGTTGGTCGGCGATCAGGTCCGATACCGACGTTTCGGGGGCCCAGCAAAGACGGCCAAACCCCGTGAGATTGACCAGGTTCAGTGTGTCGAACACGCTGCCGTCGGAGATCACCTCCCAGTCCGTGCGACCGAGCACGCCGGTGACGCCATGAGTAACGCAATGGCGAAAGCGCACCTTCATGTCGTCCAGCACGATGCTGGGAAATGCGCCGAGGCCATAGAACTGACCCCAGGTATCGAACTCGACCCACTGTGGGTGGCGCCCGACATCGCCGATACGCGGATTGTCGGGGAAGGTCGGATAATAGTCGTGCGGCGTGTTCTTGAGCGAGATCACGATTTGCGCCGAGACGCGAGTTGCCGCGGCGAGAACCGCGCCTTGATTACCACGGGTATAGCTGAAGTCGCGCACGGCCAGAATCTTGCCGCGCCGATCGAGCGGCTGAAACATCGTGCGAATCAGCGCCTCATACCAGGCATCGCGCGTAGTCGCCTGGCAGCGCTCGCACCTGCATTCGTTGGCGCTGATCGTCAGCCGGGTTTCGCGCGTCGCGGGGCTGACGATCAGGCCGCCGAGTTCGGGCAGCGCGTCAAGCAGCTCCTCGAGCTTCGCTTCCAGGAACTCCCACCAGAACGGGTCGGAGGCGCACACCGCCTGTCCGCGCCACAGCTCCGGCCGCTTCAGCAGGATCGAATCGTGGAAGGAGATTTCCTTCACATTCAGGAACAGCGTGACGCCCACGTCGGCCGCCGCGCGTATCACAGCCCGGAGGTACTGCAGGTTGTTGTCGATGTTGTGGTAGCGCACCGGCCAGCGCGCCCAGATCTCGTCCACGGTAAAATAGCGATGCGGAAAGGTCAGCAGATCGATGATGTCATTCTGATGAAAAACCAGGACATTCATGCGATGTGCCGCGGCGAAATCGATCGCGCGTTTCGCCCAGCGCCAGCTCCACATGCGATCGCCGTGCATCTCCACGGCGCGGACATCAAAAATCGGCTTGGACATCTCGATAGACCTCAACTGCTGGTTACCCCTTGCAACAGAGCGCGGCCTTCGCGTGCAATGTCGGCGGTACGACGGAAATCCATCAGCATCACCATCTGATGCGGGAGCGTAGCATCCTCGGCGAGGTTACGGATACGTCCGGTGAAGGCATCCAATGTGTCCAACGCCTTCGCGAACAGTACCAAATCGGCTGCCTGCGGGCCGGCATCGTCGCGATGCGCCGGATCGAGCCAGCGGGCCCGCAGGCACACATCGGCGCAGGCACGGAACCCCTCGATATAGAGCGCATAGCGGTCGAAGGTTTCGGCCAGCAGGCCGTGCAGCGCCGGAGGCAGGCTCGGATCGCCCTTGCGCACATCTGCGGCCAGCGTGTGGGCAGCCTGCTCGGCTTGCTGTTTCTCCGCGATCAGTTCGTCCACCCGTGTCCGGTTGAGGCGCAACGCGCCGGCGCGGGATGGATCCCAGGTCTGCAGCGCATCGCGCACCTCCATGCCCCACCAGGCACGGCGCAGGCTGCGCGGATACATGCTGTTGTCCGCGAACACGAAGCCATCCATGAACAGCGCGCCACGGATGACCGGCCAGGTGCGTTGCATGATCCCGGCGAGCCATTCCGCCGCCGCTTCCTGCCACCCATTGAGGGCAAGCCAGCGCCGACAGACCTCTTCCGCATCGATCGTCGCGCCGTTGGCAAGCGCCGCGCCGGCAATCGCATTCATGCCGTTGAGGCCGTCGAGCGACCAGTAATCGTTGATCCGCTCCCACTCCAGGCGGAGGCTCACGCCGGTAACGGATTTGCGCGCCGCATACGCCAGGCGGGTGCGGATATCGTCCAGCATCAGGCAAGGGAACAGGCCCCAGCCATAGAACTGGCCCATCGTGTCGTATTCCACCCATTGCGGGCGGCCGCGATCGACGATCGCGGGATTGTCCGGGAAAGTGGGATAGAAGTCGTGTGGCGTCACCTTGGCGCAGAGCACGATGTCGGACGGTGCGCGTTCGATCGCGCGCAGCAGCGGAGTGTGGTCTTCCGGCTTGTAGGCGAAGTCCCGCACCGCGAGCAGCTTGCCGTGACGCGCAGAGGCGCGATGCAGGGAAGAGATGATACCGAAATACCAGTCCTCGAGCGTGGTTTGCCGGCACAGGGTGCAGTCGCATCTGTTCTGCGAACGCGAGGCCTTGCCCTCGGTCGATCCGGCACTGCTGATCATGCCGGCAATCCCTGGGAAGTCGGTGAAGAACTCATCGGTCTTGCGTTCGATGAATTCCAGCCAGAACGGGTCGCTGGGACAGACCACGCCCTGCTTCACAAGCTCCGGCTTCAGTGTCAGGATTTCGTCGGGAAAGCCGATCTCCTTCACCTCCACCAGCAGCGATACGCCGGCTTTGTCGGCAAGGCGCATCACGTGATCCAAGTATATGCGATTGTTCTCGATGGCGTTCTCGCCACGTCGCGTTGGCGCGCTCTGCCACAGACCGTGCGGATCGAGGTAGCTGCGCGGATAGGTGACCATCTGGACCAGATCGGTCTCGTGCAGCACCAGGGTGTTCAGTGCGTTCTGGACGATGAAATCCAGTGCTTGCTGGACGGCGCTGCGGCGCCAGATATGGCTGCCGTGCAGTTCCAGCGCGCGAACAATGAATGCCATGCCTATCTCCAGTCGCACGACCCCGCGGCTGGCGCGAAGCGCGGCCATGGCGGGGCGGTTCTCAATTGCTGTGGGCGATCGGCCACGTGATCGTTACAACTTCCGTTGCATCAGCAGCAATGCGGTCAGCATTCCGATCACGGTTGTCGCGACCAAAGAATACAGGCCACCGGCGTAGCTGCCTCCGCTGAGTGCAATGCAGATGCCGATAATCGTGGGTGACAGCGAACCGAACCAGGTGGCAGTGCCATTCAGCAGACCTGAGGCGGTCCCGATGGAGGCACGCGGGACGATGCGCTGGGTTACCGCCCACATCGACGGACTGCCCAGACCGATCATGCCCACGCCCATCGAGATAAGCAACGCGGCCAGGTAGGCGTTCTCTACCGTCACTCCAAAATAAATGCTCAGTGCAGAACCCAGCATGGAGATGAAGCAGATCAGGGCGTTCTTGCCCCAGCGATCTGCGAGTAAACCGCCAGCGACCTTCGCAATCATCTCCAGGATGAAGGGCAACGAAGCTATCCAGCCCATCTGCTGCCACGAAAATCCTCGCGCCGCCTTCAGGTAGGACGGAATCCATGACGCCAGCCCCCAAAAGACCATGCTGTGGCAGATGTCATAGATCACGATCAGCCAATACTCATAGCTGCCAATGAATGTTTTGGCGCTCTGCCAGATCGATTCCCTGGCGGCCCCCGCTTTCGTTTCGTCCGGCAGCTCCACTTCGATGTGGCGGAGTTCCAGTTCGTTGACCTTTGGGTTCTGCCGGGGGGTGTCCGTCACATGGAACCACAAAAGGTAAAGCGGGATGAGGCCGAGCCCTGCGCAGATGAAAAAACTCGAGCGCCAGCCGAACGTCAGGATAGTGAAGGCGAAGAACGGCACGGCCGCGGCCGAGGCGAGTGATTGGCCGGTCAGCCACACGGAGTTGGCGCGTCCGCGCTCTGCCGGCGGAAACCATTTTTTCACGAACACGCTTTGCAGCGGGTAGTGAATACCCTCACCGGCGCCGAGCAATACGCGCGTAGCCATCATCGCGGCGAAGGTCGTCGCGATGCCGCCCATCGTCATCGCGATAATCCAAAGAACGACGGAAATACACATGGCCTTGCGTGGGCCGAGGAAGTCGCCCAACGGGCTAAGGACGACGTTGGAGATCCCGTAGGTAAACAGAAAGGCAGACAGCAGTAAGCCGATGCTGGCCGGGCGGCCGGCAATTCCCATCTCTTGCAGGAATTCATCATTGGCGACCAGGACCGAGATATTTGCCCGGTCCAGATAGGCTACGAAGATCGTCACCAGGAGGATCGCAATCAGAGAGAAGCGCACGCGTGTCGGCGTCGCCGCCGCCGCGGAGAACCGGCTGATCACGTCAGGGCTCGATTGCATGGTCGTTTCCTTTTCCCGAAGGTTCTTGTTGCTATGTTTGGCGCGCGGCTCTGGAAGCTCGATACACGGGCAGTTTTTATATTGTCATTGCGGGGCCTCGAGGACGGTGCGCGCCTCGGCGGCGATGTCGGCCACGCGTCGAAAGTCGAGCAGCATCAGCGTTTGGTGCGGATAGCGGCCAGCCTCCACGAGAGGGGCGAGACCTTCGCCGAACTGCTCCAGCCGCGACAGCGCCACGCGGAAGGCGGCCTTGTCGGATCTCGCCGGATCGCGCTCCTGCCAGCGGGCACGCAGGCAGACTTCGGCACACAGCATCATGCCTTCCGCGTAGCGGGGCAGCAGCGCGGTCCAGTCCTGCAGTTGTGCGCGCAGGGGCGCTGGCGCATCAGTGTCAGCGGCCAGCCGCGCGACGAGCGCCATGGCACCGGCATGGGCGCGGCGCTTTTCCTGCATCAGCGATTCGATGCGCTCGCCATTCAGATCGAGCCGGCCGCGATACGCGGGGGCCCAGGCTTCCAGGCTGTGCTTGACTTCCATCGTCCACCATGCCCGTCCGAGGCCGCGCGGGAACATGCTGCAATCGGCAAAAACGAAATCGTCCACAAAGAGCGCGCCGCGCAGGATCGGCCATGTCTCGCGAAGCACGCTCAGGAGCCAACCGGCCGCATCCACAGGCATGCCTTGCGCCTGCAGCCACGCGGTGACGATCGCTTCGTCGGTGGCGCGCGGATCGCGGGCCAGGGTCGCCGCCGTCATCATGTTCAGCACGTTGAGCGACTCGAGCACCCACCAGTCGTTGACGCGCTCCCACTCGGAGCGGAACAACCCGCCGGTCACGCCGCGGCGACGTGCGTGATCCATGCGTTGACGAATGTCGTCGAACATCGCACTGGGGAAGACGCCCCAGCCGAAGAACTGTCCCTGCGTGTCGTATTCCACCCATTGTTCGCGTGGTAGCCGCCCAATCGCGGGATTGTCCGGGAAGGTCGGATAGAAATCGTGCGGCGTGACCTTGATGCAGAAGATCACGTCGTCCGCCTGACGCGATACCGCCTCGATGAGTGGCTCATGATCTGCCGGTTTGTAGGCAAAGTCGCGCACGGCAAGCCGCTTGCCTGCCCGGCGCAGCGGAGCGTGCATCGCGCGGATGATGCGATCATACCAGTCCGGCAGCGTCGTCGACTCGCAGACTTCGCACCGGCACTTGTTCTGCGCCCGTGAAGCGCGCCCCTCCGGCGAACCAGGACTGAGGATGATACCGGTGAGCAACGGGAAGTCGTGAACGAGTTCCTGCGTCTTTTGCTCGATGAATTCGGCCCAGAACGGCTCCGACGGGCAGACGATCCCATTCTTGAGCAAGCCTGGGTTCATCTCCAGCACCTCGTCCGGAAATGCCAGTTCCTTCACCTCCAGCCAGATCTCGACACCACGGTTGTTCGCGAGATGCAGGATATGATCGAAATAGACGCGGTTGTTCTGCAGCGCGTTCTCGCCCCGGCGTGCCGGCGCGTTCTTCCATTGGGCGTAAGGGTTGAAGTAGGCGCGCGGGAAGACAAGGTGATGGATGATGTCGGATTCGTGCAGCACCAGCGCCGTCATGCGATGGGTCTCGATGAAGTCAAGCGCCTGCAGGATATGATTGCGCTGCCACATCCGGCCGCCATGCAGTTCGAAGCCACGGAACGTGAAAGCGGTGTCGTTGTCGCCCGGCTCGCGCGGCCATGGCTTGCGGTCCAGTGTGGTGTGTTGGGGAGATGAAGCTGTGTCGAGTTCGCCTGGCGCAATCACTGCAGTGCCTCACTATCGATGTCGCTTGCGGAAATTTGCCGGGTGAGATCGGCGTGAAGGGCACGCAGCCGCTCGGCGCTGAGCAAGGTATAGACGGTATGCTGGTAATCGGTGGTACGCGCCACGTGCTCGAACACCTCTGCCTGCAGCAGCAATGAGTTGAGTGCGCCCAGAAACCGCGCTTGTGCATCAGCGTGGAAATCCGAGCTGTGGTGCGCGTGATCCAGAAGGTAGCGCGCCAGAATGCAGGCGTGACCGATGGCACGGAAGCCGTGTACGTAGTGGCGGAACACGTCATAGCGGGCGCGCAGATCGTCCCAGCCTGCGTCGCTCAACGCTGGCGGTCGATCGGCAAACACTGTGCTTAAAGCGTCTACGCGAGCGCAGGCCTCATCCTTTTCCGCCAGGATGGCGTCGACATTCGCGGGCGTGGTCGCCAATGCGCCAGCCTTCGAGCTGTCCCAGTCCTTGAGGCTGTTTTTTTCCTCCGCCAGCCACCAGGCGTGCGCCAGACTGACCGGATAGTTCGTGCAGTCGGAGAAGACGCAGTCACGCATGAACAACGTGCGCCGGGTGATCTCCCATGAACCGCCCAGCAGCCTTTCGACCCAGGCCGCGGCAGCATCAATTGCAACCTCCGTAGCGTTGGGATGCAGCAGGCCCTCGGCGATCAGCCAGCGTGCATAGATCGCGCGCGACGGCGTCGCGAGGTCGCGCGACAGCATGGCGCCGGCATAGAGATTGATAAGGTTCGGCGTCTGAAAAGCGCTGTGCCCGTCCAGGCTTTCCCAATCGGCGCGGAAGATCGCACCTTCCGCACCGCGGCCGACGGCCGTTGCAAGCCGTCGGCGCATGTCGTCGATGATGATCGCCGGCGCGATCCCCCAGCCGAAATACTGGCCCATCGTATCGAACTCGATCCACTGGCGGTGGGGGCCGACATGACCGATGCGCGGGTTGTCTGGAAAGGTTGGATAGTAGTCGTGCGGCGTGTTCTTCAGCGAGATAATGACATCATCCGGCAACCCCAGAAGCGAAGCAGCCAATTGCTCATGCGATGCGCGATTGAACGCGAAGTCTCGGATGGCGAGTTGAGCTCCGGCGGCCCGGATCGGCTGGCGCATGGTCTCGATCAGCCGGGTGTACCACTGCGATGGCGTCATATCACGGCAAAGCGAACAGGTGCAGCGATTGGCGGTGATGGAAAGCCGGCTCTCCCCGGTGCCGGGAGCGCAAATGATGCCGGCAAGGCCTGGCAGATCCTCGAACAGCTCGGTGTACTTCAGTTGGACGAAATCCCACCAATAGGGTTCGCTCGGGCAGACGGTGCCGTTCTTCAGGAGCTGGGGGTTCAGTTCAAGGACGATCTCGTGGAACGAGAGTTCCTTGTTCTCGAACCAGACATCGATGCCCGCCCGGGTGGCCAGATCAATGACGCGCCGCAGATAGTCGCGCCGTTGGTAAACAGGGCTGCGGCGAGTGGGCGTATATTTGTACAGCGCTCGATAAATGTCCTGGTACCGTTCGAAGATGTTGGCGTAATGGCGCGTGCCGCCGAACAGGCGCGACGGATAGACCACCGCGTCGACGATATCGTTCCGGTGCAGCACCAGCGTCGTCATCTCATTGTCGCGGATGAACGTGAGCGCCTTGCGTACCCAGGCGAAGTCCCAAACGTAGCCGCTATGGAGCTCCAGTGCCCGTACGCGCAGTTCGCTCATCCCGGACGGTCCCTGCGTTTCTTTCGCGATGCGGTAAGGTCCGCCGTGGCGTGCGTGCAGAACCCGCGCACTCCGCGAGCATCGGCGGCAGAGTGAATGTCGTTCATGATCCATTTGTCCAGAGGGAAATTTTGTGCACCATATAACCTGGTTCTATAGGTGCCCACGGTTGGCTCGCTTTAGCCAGCCACACGGTTAGTCGTGCTGGCCTGCCTGAACACGCTGCTTCAGTTCCTGGGAGAACTGTCGTGCCCGATGCGACAACGGATGCAGTTCGGAGCACACTTGGCGAACCGTGAGGGCGATCCTGGGCCTGAACGGGCGCTGCGCCAGGCCGGGAAACAGCCGTGCGACCGACAGCGGCTCGACGATCGCAATGCCAGCGCCGGCTTCGGCCAAGGCACACGCGGCCGCGGTCTGATTGGTGCCGATCACGGTCATGCGGCGCAGGTCCAGCGGCTGGAACGCAGCCTCTAACAGCGCGACTATCCGGTCGTTACGGACATTAATGATGAGCGGCTGCGTCTTCAGCTCGCGGAGCCCCAGACTGTTGCGTGCTGCCAGCTCATGCGCTGGCGACAACACGCAGACCAGGGGGACGGTGAAGAGGGGGGTGACAGTTAGACCGGCCTCATTGGCCGGAGCATAGATGAACCCAAGGTCGATCTGCCTGGTCTGCGCCAGATCGATGATATCGCGCGTGGTGGTGACTTGCAGCCAGATATTCATGCGCGGATGCCGGGTACGAAACGCCGCAATGGCGTCAGTCAGGAAACTGACGGCAAGAGAGGGTGTGCAGGCGAGCGCCAGCACACCCGACTGTGCCTCCTTCAGGTCGTGAGCGTATTTCTCCACCAACGCCAGATTGCGAAACACCCGGTCCGTCTCCTGGTATAGCCCCTCGGCTTCCGGGGTAGGCAGCAGCCTGCCGCGGGTTCGCTGAAAGAGGGGCAGACCTATGCTGCGTTCCAAGGCACGTACGGCTGCTGTCGCCGCCGGTTGCGACATGCGCAATACCCTTGCCGCGGCACTGACCGATCCATTGGTCATGACCGCCCGGAATACTTCGAGCTGCCGCAAGCGGAGCATCGGTTAGACCTTCCATAAGTAGAAGCCATGGATAGCGCCAGTGTCTTCGCGTCCCAGATGGATCGGGTAGTTCGCGGACTTCTGCCGAAAGTGCCATGGGATCGAAGTCGGAACCTTCCGCCGTCGCCGGGTGAGTTGCTTATTTGTGATCGGGATCGTGTGCAATGCAAGCTGCCTCCAGGAACGGCGTGATTGAAGCAGCGAGTGGCTGGGTCCCGATATCGCGGCAGATTGACGAGTGGCGTAACTCCAAGCATAGTCCACAAGGCGATATAGGTGTACTGTATCTCGATACACTCTGTCGCGCTTTATGAAAAAACGCCCGCGAAGGGCTTGCGGTCAGGGAGTGGGTAACGTCGATGAAGGAGCTCTCCATCAGCCCGAGGGATGTCCGCATCGCCGGCTCATGGCTTTCCGCACTTGAGATTACCATCCCGCGGGGCGCGCCTTGGCGCGACCTTCGGCGCTGTCGATCGCGGTAATGTCTCGCAAAGCAGACGTTCAAAGAGCAAACACGAGGGAACAACATGACGTCCAGGATCGTAGGACTGCTGCTCTTGCTATCGACGGTATTGCTTCCCGCCCATGTCCGGGCGGACGATGTAGTGCGGTTGAAATTTGCCTTCTTCGCCCCTGACAGCGAGATGACTTGGGTGACCACGCTCAAGCCGTTCGTCGATTCGGTCAACAGGGACGGCGTGGGGGTGGTGCAGATCGACAGCTTTCCGAATGGTGCGCTCGGGCGCAACCTGCCCAACCAGCCGCAGCTGGTGCTGGACGGCGTGGCAGACATGGCTTTCATGATTCCCGGTGCCTCGCCCGGCCGTTTCCCCGACAACGGGGTGATCGAGTTGCCCGGCATCTTTCGCGATCTTCAAGAAGCGACCACCGTCTATACCCAATTGCTTCTCAGCAACAGCCTGCGCGGCTACGAACAATATGTGCCGATCGTCGGCATGGGAACCGATCCATTCAGTATCCACACCCGCGCTGCGATCTCCAACCTCGAAAGCCTCAAGGGCCTCAAGGTGCGCACCACCAATTCAACCGACGGAGAGACCCTGCGTACGCTTGGCATGGTGCCGGTCGCCATGCCGGTCAATGAGGCCGCGGAGGCCATTGGTCGCGGCACCGTCGAAGGGACGAGCATGCATCCGGGGCCGATGTTCGATTTTGGTATAAACCGGGTTACCCGCTACGACTACTTCATTCGTCTCGGCATCTCACCGCTGGTCGTGCTGATGAACAAAGCCAAGTTCGATGCTCTGCCGCCGGCAGCGCAAGAAATCATCCGCCGCAACAGTGGCCAAACCCTGGTCCGCATCTACAACAAGGGTTACGGCGCCTATGACCAGGATTTGATGGCGAAACTGAAGGGCGACAACAGCCGGCATGTCATCTTTCCGTCCGATGCGGAGCAAGAGCGGGCGGAGGCGCTGTGGCAGCCGGTGATAGAGAACTGGCTGGCAAAGGACCCGCGCAACCCGGCACTGCTTCAGAAGGTCCGCGACCTGATCGCCCAATATCGCGCGGAGCATTGAGGCCATGGGCGTTTTGATGCGTGCGGAGGCTGCCGCGCGCTTGCTGGCGCGGAGCCTGGCCGTGGCGGGGCTCCTGCTGCTAATGGGTCTCGCCGTCGCGACCTTGTTAGATGGACTGCTTCGCTTCTTCTTCAGCCGGCCGATCGATGCCGTTCGCGACGTGAACGGCGTGATCGTGGCGGTTGCCGCAGCCGCGTGCTTTCCGCTCGCCATGATCGAACGGACCAACATCACGATCCGCTTCCTCACCGTCTTCGTCGGCTCCAGCGCCGGCCGGATCGCGGATATCGGCGCCGCCATTCTGGTGACTGTTACCTTGTTCGGGATGGCGGCGCGGTTTTTCATTTTCGCAATGCAGGCGCTGCAGAATGGCGATGCAACCTGGATGCTGGGCATTCCAACCGGCCCGTTTTGGTTCGCCGTGGACGCCATGCTGTGGATCGCCGTTTTCTGCCAGATCCTGGCGCTGGCAAGGGACATCACCGGGGCTGATCCGTCGCAATCAAAGCCGGGCTTGCATGATGCGATCTGACCTGGTGCGGAGCATGACAGGATGACCCCGCTCGCCATCGGTGGCACCGGCATTGCAGCGCTGTTCGGCCTGATTCTGCTGCAGGTTCCGATCGGCTTCGCGATGATCGTCGTTGGGATTGTCGGGTTTGCACTGCAGGCGGGTTGGGCACCCGCCCTCACTTTTCTCGCCAGCGAGCCGTCGCAAGTGTTGGCGAGCACCGACATCGCTACCGTTCCGCTGTTCCTGATGATGGGAACCTTCGCTACCCTGGCAGGATTTTCGGAAGACGTTTATGCCGCAGCGGCGGCGTTTCTGGGCCATCGCCGGGGCGGTCTCGCCTATGCGACCATCGGCGGCTGTGCCGCGTTCGGAGCGATCTGCGGTTCGACCCCCGCCACGGCCGCGACGTTCGCCAAAGTCGCCCTCCCGGAAATGCGGCGGCGGGGCTACTCCGATTCATTCGCGAGCGCCACGATCGCGGCCGGCGGCACGCTGAAATCGCTGATCCCGCCGTCGCTGATCATGATTCTGTACAGCGTCGTTGCGAAGACCTTTATTTTTGAACTGTTCGCTGCAGCCGTGGTCCCGGCGCTGCTGACCATCCTCGGCAACCTTCTCGCCATTGGGATCACGACGTGGCTCGATCCTGCGGCTGCGCCGACCAGCCCGCGCGTGGCCTGGTCGGTCCGTCTGGATGCCGCGCGCCGCGCGGTGCCGGCACTTCTGCTCATGCTTGCGATCTTCGGCGGCCTTTACAGTGGCGTGTTCACGATCAACGAAGCCGCGTCAGTCGCCGCCGTGTTGTCACTGGGGTTCGCCCTGATGCGCCGCCGGATGACCTGGCTTGGTCTCGAGAGCAGCCTGCGCCAGGCCGCGGGCGCCTCGATCATGCTCTATATGATCCTGATCGGCGCCTCGGTTTTCACCTATTTCATCACCCTCGCCCATCTTCCCGAAGCCCTGGTCGTGCTGATCGGCGGGCTCAACCTGCCGCCGCTGGGGGTGATCGTCCTGTTGATGCTGGCGTATATCGTGCTGGGGTCGGTGTTCGACGAGGTGTCGGCCATTCTCATCACGCTGCCCTTT
>Ga0302320_10016858_pt1 | contig 14878 bp, 14 predicted proteins | sample Bog_T0_3_FD_202130 | JGI IMG/M metagenome (GOLD analysis project Ga0302320, IMG submission 202130) | Peat permafrost microbial communities from Stordalen Mire near Abisko, Sweden - Bog_T0_3 | ecosystem: Environmental > Terrestrial > Soil > Wetlands > Peat | place: Sweden: Abisko, Stordalen Mire...
CCGCACGCGTTCCGTCCAGCGATGGAGCACCAGATACGGAACGCCACCCACGAAGTATCGGGAAAGCAATGGCAAGTCGTCTGGTCCTGTCCGGCTATTTTCCAGTTCCCCCAGCCATTCCTCGATTTGTTTTTCTTTGATCTGCCGGCCTTTAGGATCGCCATATGGAAAAGCCGCCCGTGACACAATCAGTAGGTGTGCATCGTAGCGGCCGTAGTCATCCACCACGCTGATGAGCCGCGTGTAAAGATTCTGCGCCTGCCAGCTTACTTTGTTGTAGCGCAGGCTTGAAACTAGACCTGGTTTGAGTTGTCGTTGTGGCATTGTTTACCTCCCGCTTTTTGTTGGCGTTGATTTCGAGATCATTGGTCACATGCCGCTTCCCAGCCATACCACATGGTCTCAATGGTCCACCGTTCGCGGGTTTCCTCTTCCACCCGTTTTATCTCCGCTGCGATGTAAATGCGGTTCGGAGCTACACCTGCAACGATGAGTAACTGTTTGACTACATCGTCTGGGGTCCAATAGATGGCTTCCATCTGGTTGCGGTATTTTCGAGTAATGACCTGGAAATCTTGCTTAAGCAAAGCCGTCAACGCACGCAGGTTTTGCTCAATGGCCGCGACCAATTCGGGTGGACAATGTTTGGGCAAACTCATTTGTAGACGGTCATCCTTTATGTAGAGCCGCCCACCGACGTTGAGCACGGCCAAGAGGATTTCAATTTGTGTTTTCATGTGAATCTTCATCATTTGTGCTTTCATTCAGGAGTGTTTTCCTTTTGTTGCGCCTTGTTCATTCACCACGGTGTTCCCTTGAAGAATTGTTCCAATCGGCACAATGTTCCCCGTGGAATCCAAACACCTCCGGTCTGGCCAATGTCTGCTCCACAACTCAAATTCCCTTTCCCAGCCGAGGGCCTGGATTTCCTCGAAGGTCAAGTGCGGGAATAGCCGACGCCGCGTTTTGCCGCCCCGCCCAGGCACATTGTTGATCACTTGGGACAAGTGACATCGCCCGGTGCCTGACTGCTCCGCCAGCGCCAACGTTGTCATCCGCGCGCCGGTTTTTTCATCAAACCGGCTGTGCAGCAACCTATGAAATTTCCAATTTGTCATAGCTCAAACCGACACGCCTTTGTCCAATATTTCGCTATCGGTTGACCAATCACGTCAAACAAACCAAAGCCTCCGTCATACCCCCCCCCGCCCCCTCGCGCTGTCGTTGCGCCAGCCACCAATCCGGCCCGGCACCGCCACGGCCTGCGGCTCGTTTCTAAACTTCTAGTCTGGCGCGTCCGCTTTGAAAGCCCCACAAATACGCTAGTTTTCATACGTTTTTTCCCGTTGTGCTACATTGAATGCGACAGTCCAGACCGCTTTCAGCCAGTGCCTCGACCTTGATCTCCGCCGCCACCGCGCCCCGTCCCGTTCCTCCTTTACAAACTTTCTTTCCCGCGACCTGACCCGTCTGGAGGCACTTCTGGCGGCCCGAAATACTCTTTAGGAGTGCTACTTCAGACAGAGAGTGGAACAATTGGGCATCCAAGACAGCGAAGACCAGGATGAACGAGCCGTCGACGTCGTGGTGGGCTGGTGCCGGCTGGCTGTGGGTGGGCTGGCCGACCACAAATTCCGGCGTCCGGCACAGAAACGCGGTGGTCTGGGCGGCGTGGTAATCGCTGCGACTCGTTGGCAGTTGATTATGTGAAAGCAAAAAAATCGCGCCCGCGCCGCACTCGAAAAAAACTTGCGGCCTGATGTAATTTGCCTGGGTCATAAAAAATTACTCTCCCTTTTCCGCCCGCGCTTCGGCAGATTTGCGAGCTGCACCGCCAGGTGGTTTCGCAAATTCCCCCGCAGCAGCGCGGCGATAGAATTCGGCCAAGGATTCGTTCGTGATGTAAGGCCGCCCAGCGATGTTGACGGCGGTGAGTAATCCGAGCCTCACTCGCCGCCAGATGGTCACAGCAGAAACGCCTTCGTCCCTGGCCACGGCCTTTGCTGCCCGCAAACCCGGAGTAGTAAATGTCTGGCCGTTGTTGCTGGGTGCCGGATTCGTTGGCTGCGGCGCATTGTTGTTTCTTGGCGTTTCCATTGACGCCAAAAAATATGCCTCGGTGCGCTTGCAGTGAAGTGATGCGCCGGTTTCCCCAAATTAATTTTCCGTTCGATTAGGATCAAACCACGAAAAATACGCGGAAAGTCTCCTTGAAAAAGGTTGGAATGCCCGTTTCCCCCTAATTATCCCAAAAGCTCTTGATAGCGTCTCAACGCCTGAAACACCTCCGCGTATGGCATCGGACCGCGATTTTGCATCTCATCTCGAACTTGATCCATTATCTGTTTGAATTGCGCTCTCTGCTGCTGCGCGAAATCTTTCCAGGCCCTTCCCGCCGGCGAGAGTGTCGCCTCAAGGAATGGAATTATCCTGCGTGTATCGGGGTCTTTCACACGGCCTTTCCAGCGCCTCATGTGTTTCCACAGAATCGCACGGAATTGCTCCGCTTGAGCGTCAGTATGCTCTTCCCCCGCTGTGTGCGAGACCGTGTCATATATCGCTTCACACACTCGCTCCGGCTTGGGCAAGCACAAGGTTTTGCCGGGCTTGGTTGAATCCTGATATAGCCAACTTCTGTCCGGCGAAGTTAATAGCCAATCCCCAAGCCACTTTTCCAACACCAGTAGATTCGTCTCGAATCCGTAAAGAGGAATTTTCCGGCCTGCTCCTCTGCGATTTTGATGTTCAATCGGTCGTTGGTTCTTTGCCGTGAGGTATGCACCCACCTTTTTCCGGTCCTGCCCCGTTGCCTGGCAATAACCCCACAGGGTTTCACCATTGAAGACGGTGTGATTGTAAATTGGCATCGGAGCAAACCAATTCACATTGACCCGATACCCCGGAGCACGTTCCCGCAAAATCTCGGCGTCCCTCCGCATCCTTTGTTTCACTTCCTCCTTTGCCTCAATCTCACACTTCGCGCGCCATTCGGCGCGTTTGCTCTCGATAGTTTCCCGCAATTGCTTGACCGTCTCAGCATTTTCACTGCCCCATGCGCCCCAAGCCTCACCGTAAAGTGAGAGATTCACGCCATGAAGGATTTCTTCCTGAAGCGCCGCTTTGAAACGGGGAACAACCTCATGTAGGTCTCGCGTCCGCTCTGCTTGCCGTTTCAGTTCAAGACGCAATTGCGTGTTTTGCAGCCACAGGAGAATCACGTAGGCGCGAACATCAGGGTCCTGTATGCGCCGCCACGGTTCGTCATTCGCGATCCGGTCAACGGCCAAACATTTCTTTGTCCAGTCCTTCTTGCGGGCGGCTATGAAGCTGCTCAAATCCACGTTCACCAACCAGTCCATTCCACCTTCGGCGACTTTGCTTACACGAAATTTTTGAATTGGCAGGCTCATGGGTTCGTCCGGTCATCCTCGCGCTTCCGGCCAACTCGCGCAAGTCGGTCGTTCGGTCAAAAAAACGCGCGACACTTCATTGCTTGACGCTGCGATGCTCAACTGCTGATCCCTGCGCAGTTCAGCAAAGACCACGAATGCGGATTGCGACACTAATTGCGACAGTATCGGCGATTGAATTGAAACCTGCTACTGACGCGGCTTGAGTGCATTTGTGCCAATAGAATCAATGATTTTATCACTTTAGTTGAAACGCGAAGATACCCTCTGAAAACAGCGAAAGTGAAAACCTGAATCTAGCGCGTCTGCCAATTCCGCCACGTGGGCAACGTGCGTTTGCGACGTGTTTCACAAGTTTTTCCGCCTGCATAATACGTCAGCAACGCTCATGATTGTGGCAGAATCGGGTTTAAGGGCAAGTTGCTTCGTGTGAGCTTCAAACGCCGTCTGGACGACGCCCTTTGATCCTCCTGGCGGGTTCACAAATTATTCGTCGCAATAACTACTGCGTTCTTCCGAACTTTTTCTCCAATTCGCGGTAGTTCATTTCAATCAGCGTCGGGCGGCCATGTGGGCAGGTATAGGGCATCGCGCAGCGGCGCAAATCCTCGACGAGATTCTCCAGTTCCGCTCCGCCGAGCGGGTCGTTGGCCTTCACCGCATGACGGCAAACGGTCTTGGCCACGGTGTGTTCGCCGAGGCGAGCCAGGTTCACCTCGCGTCCGGCGGCGCGCAATTCGTCCACGAGGTCAAAGACAAACCGGCGCGTGTCCGGCACCTTCACAAACGGCGGCAATGCGTCGAGCAGAAACGTCCGCTCGCCAAATTCGCTCAAGCCGACACCGAGCTTGGTCAGCACGGCAAGTTGCTCGCGCAAAAACTGCGCGTCGCGCGGCGGCAATTCAATCGTCTCCGGCAGCAACAATTTTTGCGCCGGCGCGGCGGCGTTCGACTCGATGCGGGTCATCATCTGCTCGAACAAAATCCGTTCGTGCGCCGCGTGCTGGTCCAACAGAACGAGTCCGCGGTCGGATTCCAGCAGCACATAAAGTTTGCCGATGACGCCAACGAGCCGGAGCGGGACGTTCAAAAGCGGCGTGGCCGCTGAAGTTGGAAACTGGGAGATGGAAGTTGGGGAAGCATCCGCAGATTTCGCTGATGGCGCAGATTGAACTGGCGGTGCGAAGCCCATTTTCAAAGGCGCTTGTGCGGCGGGTGAAATTTGCGCCGGAGTTTCCGGTGACGGTTTTAATTTCTCCGGGAAATTCGGCAGGGCTGGTGCGGGAGCTTCCGGCGCAAATTTCAATTCGCTTGGCGTGCTTGGCGGCTTGGCGGTTGATTTCACCGGCTCGGAATGAAACGCGCGCAGCGTGTCGCGCACGGTCTGGGCGACTAATTTGCGGACTTCAAATTCCCGATGAAATTTCACCTCGCGCTTGGCGGGATGAATGTTCACGTCCACGGCGGCGGGATCAATTTCCAGAAAAAGGCAGCAGACCGGGTAACGGCCCTTCATCAGCGATGTATGGTAACCCTCGATGAGCGCGTAATTGATGCCGCGATTCTCGACCGGGCGGCGGTTGACGAAAACGAACTGGCCATCGCGCGTCGCGCGCGAGACGCCGGGCGAGCCGATCAAACCCCAAACTTTGATTTGGGATTTCGGATTTGGGATTTCGGATTTTTCTGGCGAGGCGTTCTCGAAAATATCGGTTTCGTCCGGCGCGGAAGGATTGCCATCGTCTTCCAGCGTGGCGGAAAAATTTACGGACAAAAGCTTCTCGTCGCCAAGCAGCGCGCGTAGGCGTTCGCGCAGGGCGTCAATGCGGCTGGAGATGGCCGCGCCGGATTTGACGGCGGGCAGTTGCCAGACGTTGCGTCCGTCCTTGACGAACGTGAACGCAACTTCGGGAAACGCCAACGCCGCGAGCGTGAGGTAATGCTGGATGTGCGCGGCCTCGGTTTCTTCCGTCCGGAGAAATTTCCGGCGCGCGGGAAGGTTGTAGAATAGCTGCCGCACTTCGACGCTTGTGCCGGGCGCACTGCCGGCGGCCTTGACTTCGGCAATCGTGCCGCCGTTGACGATGATTTGCGTGCCTTCGGGCGAAGTATTCTCGCGTTCTCGCGTGGTGAGTGTGAAGCGGCTGACGCTGGCGATGCTGGGCAGCGCCTCGCCGCGAAAACCGAGCGTGGCGATGGACGCCAGATCCTCGGCGCGCTGGATTTTGCTCGTCGCATGGCGTTCGAGGCAGAGCAGCGCGTCATCGCGGCTCATGCCGAAGCCGTCGTCGGTGACGCGAGTCAAGCTGCGTCCGCCGGCGCCAATTTCGACGGTGATTTTTTGCGGGCCGGCATCGAGGGAATTTTCGACCAGTTCCTTAACCACGCTGGCAGGCCGCTCGACCACTTCGCCGGCGGCGATCTGGTTGGCGACCTGTTCGGAAAGGAGCTTAATCCGGTTCATCGCGAGGCGTCGTTGAATCGTGAATCGTCAAATCGTTGCATCGTCAAAGCAGTTTGTCGCCAGTTCGCCTCCGATGCAACCATTCACGATTCGCGGATCAACGATTATTTCGCCAGCGGCAGCGCGAAGCAAAAAATCGCGCCGCGCTTGGGCTCATTGCGCACCCAAATCCGCCCGCCGTGGTCCTCGACAATCTTTTTGCAGATGGAAAGTCCCAGGCCGGTGCCATGGGTCTTGCCAAAGGTCGTGAAGGCTTGAAAAAGCTTGTCGGCGATTTCGGGCGCGATGCCGGGGCCGGTGTCCTCGATCTCGGTGATGATCTCCTTTTGGTCGGAGTGAAAGCGGATGAAAATTTTGCCGCCGTCGAGCATCATGTCGGTCGCGTTGTGGACGAGGTTAAAAAAAAACCGGCGCAACCGCCGGGAATCAAGGAGCAGCTTGATCGCCGGCGGCTCGTTCTGGAGTTCGATGTTCACGGATTTGTTTTCGGTTTCGGCCTGCAGGTCGGGCACGATTTCCTTGATGAAATCCAGATAGTTTGTCCGCGCGAGCGCGCCATCCGGCTGGCGGCCACGGGTGAATTCAATGATGTCGCCGACCATGTCATTGATGCGCCAGATTTGTTTGCGGATGCGTTCCTGGGACTGCGCGCGCTTTTCAGGCGTGGTGCTGGACATGCAGGCGATTTCAGCGGAAAGCCCGATGATGGTCAGCGGCGTTTTCAGGTCGTGGATGATGGAACGCGCGAACGTGCCGACGGCGGCGAGGCGCTCGGCCTGCAACACTTCGCGAAGGTGAAGCTGGTCAAATTCGCGGAGGCGGCGGCTGATTTCCTGCAAAACGTTGAAGGCGGACGCCGGCGAGCGTTGGAGCAGCGCGAGCATTTCATCGCGCGGAATGAAATAGACGGACGTGTCCACCAACGCAGTCGCGGTGGCCGAGCGCGGACGGTGTTCGATGACGGCCATCTCGCCGAAAATTTCGCCGGGACCGAGTTGTGAAAAGACCCGGCGTGCTTCACCGGTGACCAGGCCGGAAATTTCCACCAAGCCGTCGCCCACAACGAAGACGCCGTCGCCGGGGTCGCCTTCGCGGAAGATTTCACTACCCGCGGCGAAGCGGCGCTCCTGCGTGATGGCACGCAAGGCCCGCAATTCATCGGGAGCGAGACTGCGAAATAAATTGACGGATTCCAGCGCGACCATGGAACCCAATGTATGGCAAAAAAGGGCCGGGTAAAGTCAAGAGATTGGGGACGTTCAGGCCTCTGAAACAGGAAAGCCAAAATTAGATTTGCGGAACCCTGTTGACAAGGTGTTGCAAAAACGTAACATTGCGTCATTCGGGTGGCAGCACGTTTCTTCAGCGGGGTTCCCCACCCCCACCTCCTTGGCGTCTGCTGCCCGGATTTTCAATTTTCAAATTCCCAAACCATAACTTGACGCTTGCGGGGACATTAATTACCTTCAGCGTCCCCATCGCGGGGGCGTAGCTCAATTGGTTAGAGCGCTGCCCTGTCACGGCAGAGGTTACGGGTTCGAGCCCCGCCGCTCCCGCCAGAATTTTATCCTACAATAACTCCATCATCCGGCGCAGTTCCGCGTCTGTGTTGTAAAAATGCGGCGAGAGACGGATGTAACTTTGTCCCTTCCGGTCGCCGCGCAGCGAGGTGACGACTCCGGCTTCCGCCAGCTTTTTGTGCAGTGCCGCCAAATCCTTTCCGGGCTGGAAAAATGAAACCATGCCGCCGGTGTTTTCCGGTTTCGCATCGGCGTTCAGCACCGTGAAGCCTTTCGCCTGCAACGCCGGCACGAGCCATGCGCGTTTGCGGAGCAGCTCGACGGCGATGTTTTCGACTCCGATTTCCAGCGCCAGTTCCATCGCGGCAATCAGGCCGACAAGGCCGATGAGATTTTGCGTGCCGGCCTCGTATTTTGCCGCGCCGCCGCGGAAGACGATTTGTTCCTGCGCGACAAAATTGGGGTTTCGCACGTTGTGCCAGCCGTAAATGGGCGGATTCAATTTTTCCTGAAGTTCGCGCCGCACATAAAATATTCCCGCGCCGCACGGGCCGAGCAGCCATTTGTGCGCGTCGGCGGCCAGAAAATCCACGTGCTCCACCGTGGTCGGAAACGCCCCGAGCGTTTGAATGGCGTCGAGGCAGAATAAAATGCCGCGCTCGCGCAGAAATTTGCCGACGGCATCGTGTTCCAGCCGGAATCCGCTGATGAAATGGCAGGACGCCAGCGCGACGAGCCGCGTGTTTTCGTCCACCTGGCCCATCACGTCCTTCGCGCGAATCACGCCGAGGCCGCGCGTGTTGAGCAGGCGCACCTCGACGCCCTTTTCCGCAAGCGCCATCCACGGATAAACGTTCGACGGATAATCGTCGTGGTAAATGAGAATGTTGTCGCCCCGGCGGAATTTCAGTCCGGCGGCGACGAAGCTCAATCCGAGCGAGGTTGGGCCGACGAGCGCGATTTCGTCCGGCTGGCAGTTCAGCAATTGCGCGCCGAGCTTGCGCGCGTTGTCGAGTTGGTGGAGCACAAAAGCCTCCTGGTCGCCGAGCGTGCTTTGTTGCGCGCACTCGGAAATGGCGACGGCCACGCGGCGCGGCAGCGGGCAGACGCCAGCGTGCGCGAGGAAGATTTTGTCGCGCGCGACGGGGAATTCGCGCTGCCGCAGCTCCTCGTTGGCAAGGATTTCGGTCAATGTCATGCGGCGAGATTAACGGGCGGGGGTTTGGCGCGCAAAGCGGAATTAAAATCCCGTATTGAGCGCGGCATTAAAATAGCCGGTGTAGAACTGGATTATTTTGTAGGCAATTATTCCGGCGACGATGCAATAGGCCAGCCGCGGTGTCCACGTTGCAAAGAGTTGGAGCTTGAGCGTGCCTTCCTCCTGATAATAGGTGTAAAGTCGGCGCAAAGTTTCATCGAGCTTGCCGCTGACTTCGCCGCTGGCGTAAAGGTTGGCAAATGTTTCGGGAAAAAGCGGACAGGCCCGAACCAGTTCGGCGGGTGTCTGGCCGGCGGCGACTTGCCGTTTCCAGGTCGCCACCGCGCGACGGAACGCGGGCGAGCCGCTCGCCGTCGCGGCCAGGTTCCACGCGTCCACGATGTTCACGCCGGCGCTGATGAGCGCTTCGAGGGCGGCGGCCAGCCGCGACAGCGCGAGGTAATGCCGCGCCGCGCCAAGCAGCGGAATCGGACGCAAAAGGGATTCGAGGCGCGCGCGCCAGTGTTCGCCGTGCTTGCTTTGCAGGGCGTAAATCATCAGGGCGGTGATGGCGTAAAGCGGCGTGAGGGTGAGCGCGGCCTTGATGAACAGCCACGTCAGGCTGGCATTGAACTGCGATCCGGCGAACGGCAGGACAATCAAAAAAACAAAGGCGGCGAAATGAACCAGTCCGACGGGATAAATGAGCTGGGAAATCGCCTGCTTGGTGACCCGTGCGCGGTCGTTGTAATAATCGGCGAGCATTCGGAAACAGGCGTCGAGCCGTCCGCTGCGCTCGCCGGCATCAATCAAGGCGGTGTCAAACACGGGCAGCCAGCCGCCGTGTTGCAAACTTTCGGAAAGCGTCCGGCCATTGGCGAGTTCATCCAGAAAATGCTGGAGCGGCTGGCGGAATGAAGAAGCGGGCGGATTGCGTTTGATTTGTTCCAGCGCTGGCACGATGCCGATGCCGGCGGATGTGAGCTGGGCAAGCTGATGATACAACTCGGCGCGGTGGGTGAACTGGCCGGGTGTGATGATGAAGGGCATACGCCCGCGCGGGTTCAGGCCGCAACGCGGTCGAAGCTGGCCTTGAGGTCGCGCTTGCTCTTGGCTCCGACCATTTGTTCGGCAACCTGGCCGTTCTTGATCAACAGCAGCGTCGGGATGGCGCGGATGCCGTATTGCGCAGCGAGCGACTGGTGCTCGTCTATGTTGACCTTGCCGATCTTCACCTTGCCGTTGTATTCGTCGGCGAGTTCGTCGAGCAGCGGCGCGATCATTTTGCACGGGCCGCACCATTCGGCCCAGAAATCCACGAGCACGGGTGATGGCGATTGCAGGACTTGCTGCGAAAAATTGTCCTGCGTCAATGTGATGATGTGTGGCGATGCCATAATAAAAACAGAATTAAGCGGGTGTGGAGGCGCGTTTCAGCTTCCGTATTGAATGCCGAACATAAGATAAAGCGCGCTTCCGACGGCGAACAACGCGGCGACCATCGCGACGATGGCCAGAATCTTGTCGAGCTTGCCAACTGTCGGCGCGGCGGCGGGCGCGGACCGTTGGGCGGCGGGCGCTGTGGTGGCGCGCGGCGCGGCAGCAGGCGCGGCACCGCGTTGCGCGGCAGGCGCGGCAGGCGCGGCGGCAGTTGACGACGCTCTGGCAATGGACGGCAGCGGGGGCGCGCTGGCGGCTCCGGTCGGTCCGCCGGGCGGCAGCGTCGGCAATTTGATGGTCGGCGCAGCGGAGGGCTTCGGCGGCAAATTGATGCGGACGGTTTCTTTTTTGGGCTGGACCTTGCCGGTTTCTTTTTTCGGCGGGGGCACCGCGCCACCCGGTGTGCCCGGTATGTTTGAAGGAATGTCGGCCATAGTTTTCGCGTTCAAGATAAATCGCCTTTACGGGCTGTCAAACTCTTATTCCAAGGAAAATACCAGACTGGTGAAAAATCAATGGTCGAACCGTCCGGTCGCGCACTGCGATGGTTTTTTTGAGGAGTCGCGGCTGTTTTGATAAAACCGCCGCCGGTGCAAATCAGGTTTTTTCCTCGATCAATTCCCGCCGCGCGCCGCCGAGCAGTTGCTCAATGAAGGCGGTGGAATAAACGCCGCGCCGGAAATTCGGTTCCTGCATGATGGCCTGCTGGAACGAAATGGTCGTCTTGATGCCGGAAATCATGTATTCGGACAGCGCGCGATTCATGCGGTCAATCGCCTCGCGCCGGTCCTTGCCGGTCACGATGAGCTTGCCGATCATCGAATCATACGTGGGCGGGATCGTGTAGCCAGCATAAACATGCGTGTCCACGCGCACGCCGCGACCGCCGGGCTGGTAATACATCTCCACCCTGCCGGGGCTGGGCCGGAAATCATCGAACGGATCCTCCGCGTTGATGCGACATTCAATCGCGTGTCCCTTGAATTCAATCTGACTCTGCGAATGTTGCAGCGGCTCGCCCATCGCCAGCAATATCTGGTAGCGCACGAGGTCAATGCCCGTGACCTCCTCGGTGACGGGATGCTCGACCTGGATGCGCTTGTTGACCTCGAGAAAATAAAAATTGCCGTGGCCATCCACGATAAATTCCACCGTGCCGGCATTCGTGTAGCGTGCGGCCTCGGCAATCCGGACGGCAGCCTTGCCGATTTTGTCGCGCAGCTTGCGGAATTTGTTGTCCAGCAGCGGCGACGGCGATTCTTCAATCAGCTTTTGGTTGCGGCGCTGAATGGAACAATCGCGCTCGCCCAGATGGATGATGCGGCCCTTGTTGTCGCCGAGAATCTGGATTTCGATGTGGTGCGGGTTCTCGATGAATTTTTCAACGTAAACACCCGAGTTGCCAAACGCCTTTTCCGCCTCGGAACGCGCCGTGTGATAACCCTTCACGAGCGACGGGTCGTTGTGCGCCACGCGCATCCCGCGTCCGCCGCCGCCCGCCACGGCCTTGATCAACACCGGATAGCCGATTTGTCTGGCGATGGCCAGGGCATCCTGTTCCTTTTCGACAACGCCTTCCGATCCCGGTGGCGTGGCCACGCCAGCCTTTTTGGCAAGCGCCCGGCTGACCGCTTTGTCGGACAACGCCTGCATCGCGCGCGGGCTGGGGCCGATGAACCGGATGTTGCAGCTCTCGCAGACTTCGGCAAAATGCGCGTTCTCGGAAAGAAAACCATAGCCGGGGTGGATCGCATCCACGTCGGTAATCTCCGCCGCGCTGATGATGCGGTCAATGCGCAGGTAACTTTCCGCCGCGGGTGATTTTCCGATGCAAACAGCCTCGTCGGCCATTTGCACGTGCATGGAATTGGCGTCAACCTCCGAATAGACGGCGACGGTGCGGACGTTCAGCTCCTTGCAGGCGCGAATAATTCGAACTGCAATTTCTCCGCGATTGGCGACCAGAATTTTTTCAAACATGGATTTTGAAACGAACCGGATTCAGATGCGCAGGGCCGTTATTTATTTTATGCCGGCCGCACTTTGAACAGCGGCTGGCCGAATTCCACCGGCTTGCCGTTTTCCACCAGAACCTGTGTGATGACACCTTTGACCTCGGCCTTGATTTCGTTCATCACTTTCATGGCCTCGATGATGCACACCACGGATTCGGAAGTGACGGAGGCACCGACCTCGACATAATTGCCAGCTTCCGGCGATGGTGCGCGGTAAAATGTCCCGATCATCGGCGACTTGATGTCCACCTCGCCCGTCGCTGCGGGTGGCGGTGCTACAGGCGCGGAGACCGGGACGGCAGCAGTTGGTTGCACTGACGCCGGGATGGCTGGAAGATAATCCTCCGATTGGGCAACTGAACCCCCGCCATTCAACCCACGTTTCAGTCTGATTTTTGAGTCCTGACGCTCCAATTCAAACTCCGTGATGGAGTTCTTTTTCATCAGATCAATGATGGCTTTGATATCTTTGAGATCCACGGCGCGTTTTCGTTAAAGTGACTCTTGATTTTGTTTTTTTGGCCTATAATTCCAAAATCGGCAGTCGAATTTCGACCCGCTTTGGATATGCTTAAATCGGCAAAAATCTTACCCACTATTTCAGCGACAGTCAAGCCACAAGAACCACAATAATTCAATGATTAAATTTACGGATTAAATCGAATACATTTGGTATTTTATTTCGATTTTCTTGTTTCGTTAACGTGAACGGAAGCTTCCAATGCCAAAATGTAAGATTTTGAACCAAACCCAGCGATTTGACCGCAGCAAACGGGTGCTATCAATGATTTCTGCCTGAATTTTTCCCTGGCGTGGACATTGGACAAATGGATTTCAATCGTCGGCACACCCACCGCCGCGATGGCGTCCCGCAGTGCGACGCTGGTGTGTGTGTAGCCGGCGGCATTGAGCACAATCACGTCGAATTTGCCCTTGGCCTGCTGGATCCAATCTACCAGTTCACCCTCCAAGTTGGACTGCCGGAAATCAATTTTCACCTTCAACTGCTTTGCGTGCTTGCGCACCGCAGCCTCAATGTCCGCCAAAGTCTCGCGCCCATAAACTTCCGGCTCGCGCTGGCCGAGCAGGTTCAAATTCGGGCCGTTGAGGAACAGGATTTTCATTTCGTCAACAGGCTAACCAGCCGCCGGTTTTTTGTCGAACTGATTTCCGGTCAGCGCCAGCGAGCAGCCCAGCAGCGTGAACGCCGTCCAGGCCAGCGCCGGGATGTAGAGGCTGAATTCGCCGATGCCTTGGATGAACCAGCCAAACAGCCCGATGAAAATGGCGAACCGGAGCGTGGGTGGCCCGCCCGCTTGAATGTCCGATTTCCATATTTTTCGTCCAATTGAAATGAGCGCCAGCGCAATCCATACCGCATAAAAAATTCCCCCGGGAATTCCTGAATCCGAGAATTGTTCAAGGTAATCATTGTGCGCGAGCCGGGCCATTTCGGCTTCCGGCGATTTAATCTGCGCGTAAGGCCGCTGGAAAGTGCCCGGCCCTGTGCCGGTCAGCGGATTTCCCGCGGTGGTTTGGACGACGGCTCGCCAGTAATCAAACCGCGCGCCGACGCTTGTTGCGCCTGCTGCAAAATAATTGTGAAAGCGAACCGCAAAAATGCCCAAGCCGAGAATCGCGACGACGGCGAGCACGGTGAATTTCAATCTGGCCGGCCATTTCACGCGAAGCAAATACAAGCCGCCGACACCCATCGCAATCAGCCAGCCCAGCTTGGAGCCGCTCCAGAATAAACCCATGCCGCCCAAAAGGCAGGTCGTCGCGATGACAATCGCCTGAATCGCCGGACGCATTTTTTTTGTGCCTAATGCCAGCGTCAGTGACACGGGCAGCAGCAGCAGGATCGCGCCGGCAAGGGCGTTGGGATAAACCAGCGTGCCCATCACCCGGCCCTGCGCAAATTTTTTGAGATACACCGGGTTCGCCACATCCGCGCCGTTGGTGGTGATGACGACTTGTTCCTGTTTCATTTCGAGCAGCATCGCCGGCGGCACATTTGTCCATCCCTCGCGCTCGCCTTCCACCAGCATCTGATGGCTTTGCGGAAATTCCACCAGCCGCTGATCCACCGCCCGCACGAGGCAAAAGGCGAACGCCGCCAGCACGCCCACCAACAGCCAGCGCAACGCGGTTTCCCGTTTCAAAATCAATGCGCCGACAAAATAGCACGTGACGCAACCAAACAATTGCCAGACCGTTGCTGTGGTCAAATCGGCATCCACGCTTTGTGTCGCGGAAATGAGCTGCCAGCCGAACCAAAATAACGGCAGCAGCCAGAGCAATGTATTTCCCCGGTTCAAAACCAATGCGCCGGCAAAATAGCACGCGACGCAGCCAAACAATTCCCAGAGCGTTGCTGCGGTCAAATCGGCACCGACGAGATGGCTTGCGGAAACAAGTCGCCACCCTAGCCAAAGTAACGGTAGAAGCCAGAGCCAGCGCCGCGCCGTCCAATGAGGTTTGTTCTTGAAAATGACTAGCACGCCAACCATCACGACTGGCAGAAGAATCTGGATAGCCCAGTGTGTTGGCCATGCATCATGCCAAAATTCGGAAGGCGTGGCCGGTGGAATGATCTTTTTGTCCAAGATGACCGGGTTGCCGAACTTCCAAAACGCCAGCCCGAGGAACAACCCGAACGCGAGCGCGTAAACCTTGTTCGCGGCAAATTTTCTTTCGGGCTTCATTCGCGGAAGTTTGTCCGCATCCGGTCAGAAATGCAATTTCAGCAATCCGACTTCGAGCGCGAGCGCCTCCTGCACGTTCGTGTGCAGCAACCGCTGTGTTTGTTCGAGCGTCTGTAGATTTTC
>Ga0302320_10016859_pt1 | contig 14877 bp, 14 predicted proteins | sample Bog_T0_3_FD_202130 | JGI IMG/M metagenome (GOLD analysis project Ga0302320, IMG submission 202130) | Peat permafrost microbial communities from Stordalen Mire near Abisko, Sweden - Bog_T0_3 | ecosystem: Environmental > Terrestrial > Soil > Wetlands > Peat | place: Sweden: Abisko, Stordalen Mire...
CATCTATATATAGCGACAAGATAGACAACAACGACACACAGCAGCAGCAAGATTCTCTACGCCTGATATAGGATATTACACTAGTTCACCAAACTGTTCTGGCCATCATATATATAACCTTTGAGAAGCGAAGTGTGCATCACTCACTTGTGGCTTGAAGTTTAAGCGAAATTTCAAAAGGGGTAGATGGTGGCCTTAAGGCATCAATCTATACAGGCCATACCACTGCGGAATGGCGAGTCCTTGGGGAGCCTAGCCCATAGAAGCGAAATTTCCTTTTAAAATTTACCAGGAGAGGTATATATCATGTGAAGCCACATCAAAACATATAGGAGAGCTTATCAGTGTAAAGAAATATTCGACATGGCCAGGGAAGAAAAGGGAAAAGCTCAACTGCCCCTTTAGTGAGGAAGGAAAATACAGACATATTTTTCCGTAGTCAATTCCAATCGCCCAGGATGACTTCGAGAACAGACTGAGGTATTTCAGCACACTGGCCTCGAATGGAATGACCTTGCAATTCCAGATTTGAGGCGCTCGCTACCTCCCATCGCAGCTTTGCACTATCGGATGATGGGAAGCAGCTTCTCGCAGAATTGGCCGGTGCGTTAAGCCCCGGAACCTGCTGAAGCCCACACCTTGCCGAGAGTCGAGCCACCAAATGTCTAATTGTTGGGACCTCAAGATACGGCAGCTTCTACAAGGCCTGGCTAAAGATGCATATACCGGATTTGGGAAAACATGCTCTGCCCACCTATCTCCCACTAGATTTGGCCATGTCATACGTAAATGATCAAGTAAAAAGATAGTACTTGGCGATTAAAGTGGTCGGATAGCTAGAAGCTTCCTAAATCTTAGGCTCATTACGTGACCAGAAGCCTAGATTGAATGACAGTTGGGATGCTTTCCAGAATCAAGCCTGCCCAGGAAACTAATCCCCAAGTCTTGAAAAGATTTTTCCTTTGAGTCTCTAGTTTCTAGAGACTTCTCCTTGATTCAGAGAAATGGCCGAGATAGATCTCGAACTGCCCGTTTCATGCTCTCAAGTACAAGTTTGAAGTTTCCAGCCTATATTTCTGTTCGCTTGCTTCTATAGGGGTGTCGTAGCTTCAAAAAAAGCACAAATGTTCTGGGAAATCAGGCTTCATCACCATAGCTGTGACTTTCGAAAGCTAGCGAGTCTCATTTAGATATTGTTGACGCTATCCAAATGGAAGTGCGGGCCTGGGTCATGTCAGTAGAGGAGATGGAGATAGTGCATGAGCAGAGAACATAGTGGTAGAAAAAACAGTGAAGAATGGGGTAGTCGACCCGGTCACTAGATTCTAGCTTACGAGTACGAATCTGACATACGCTTCTCTACAAAGTCTTGTTGAGACTCTTGCTGACGCTAGTCGTTGAACTTAGTCGTTGCATTTGGATGGTGTTCTCGTTGAGGGAAGAGCCTCGGGCTGTGGCGAAGAACCACCATCCCCAGTTAGAAAGAGCCAGTTGGAGTGAAGTCAGTTCCTGGTCCACAAAAGTGATAGCCTAGCAGCTTACAACAGCCGTTCAAGTGTTCTGTTGACTCCTATGAGCCCTAGTTCGTTGAAGGCGCTGTCGTCCTGACAGTTCGACGACCTGGGGGATAAAAGTGCCTAATGGAAGGCCAGAGGCGGATGAGCAAGTGTCGCAAATTCTAAGGTGGACAAGAAATATTTCCATCAATGTTGATAATGTAGAGGGCTATACCCCTCAAAATCCAGCTAATGCGGCATAAGTAGCCTACAAGATATCCGCGTATCGAAGGCTGTAATGGAAGAATTATTGCGTAGAAGTTTTGGGACGCCCGAGTGCTCGAAGTTCGAAGTTCGAAGTTCGAAGTTGAAGGAGGAGGCTGGCATTAGCTCATCCGGGATAACGCCGGCTAATTGTTAGGGGACGGGGGCTCGGAGTAAAGGCGGAGAGGATCGCAGCAGCTGAATAGCATCACTTTGACTGTGAGAAAATAAACCAGAGCTGCTAGTTGAATACAGCACTTCTATGTTAATCCATTCTCAGACCATCGACTTCCTTCTTTGACCTCTCTTAATCCCATCACATCCTATTGTATGCGCATGTCTTGACATCCCCTGACATACGCCCTAAAGTGTGAGCGCAAGACGCCATCAAACTTCAAAGAGAAGTTCTCGATCTCATCAACCCGGGTTACTACCTTTCATCGTTTTCTACAATATATTTCGAGTGCTTCTTTCGGGTAGGCGGGCTGTACATTGATATTTGGATGTTTGGATTGTTGGTGGTTGTGGTTGTAATTTTTGTCGAGTCGATTTATGGAGAACTCTTTTATGCTGCTCAGGTAGTGTGGCGAAATCGATTAGAAAGAAAACAACAAGACAGCCTCCCTATTTTCTTTCCCACTCATCAACCGAGCTGTGAAATCTGTTGCCATGCCCCCTTTATTGCCAGGATCCGTGGACTCGATGATCAATTTCGAAGATCTTTCGGGGTTGGTGGAGGTGGGTGCATATACAAATCCCTACGATGCCCTGATCGAGGCTTGTGAGAATGATCCGGTATGTAGTTATCCGCAACTCGTCCACCCCTCGCCTACCTTAGCGATAGTGGGCACGACACTTTATTGCGAGCAGTGGATGATTAGTCGAGGCGGATGAGATAGACGGTAAACTTACAATTATTTCCAGAAGCAAGTCCAGGAACGATATGCAACCCATCGGACAACCCGCAACGGTCAACAGCGAGCCAAGTTTCTCGGTCCGGATTTTCCTGGTCTGATCCTAGATACTATCCTCCAGAAACGGGAGGATCCCACAATTGAGCCTGGGTATATAGATCCACGCAATAGTCTTGTTTTCTGGGTTCGACCTCCACAGAACATCCGGTCACTTATCTCCGAGATCCAACGGCGTCTCCTTACTCTTGCTCCCAGTAGGTTTTCCGCCATTAGGTTTCCATGGATTGTGAGCTAGAGAAGAAAGAAGCACTGCCAAGCCACTACCCTCTCCTCTTTCTTCAGCTAATCCAATCTCTCCAGACGTTTGGCTCATGCCCATCCCGAACATCCATCTCACGGCACTAGAAGTTACGCATTCTCTTTCCCCGGACGAAATTGCTACCATCCTCCCTACTTTCCCACAGTCCGCCATAGAAGCCATGACATCGATAACTTGCACACGCCGAGCACGTCTCCTCAAACCGTTGGTATCCTATGACACAGCCGCTATTGCGCTCTCTTTTCTCCCCGCTGCTGGAGAGCCAGTCCCTTCTTCCCTTCAAGATGCAGTTGCAATCAAAGGCCACGAAGATGAAATGTTCACATACCACCATCTCCGACAATCTCTGTACTCTCTAGCCTCTGATAGTGGTGTGAAAGTCGAGTCTCGTTACGTTGTCCCTTCTATACATGCCACCATAGGTCGCTTCCTTACAGACGTTGATCATGATACAGCCGAGAAGCGTCGGAGGTATATTACTGGTATTGAAGGTATTAATAGATGGTTGGCGGAGGAGGTGTGGTTCGACGAGAAAGGAAAAGGCGAGTGGGTCTGTGGTCAAGAAGTTGGAATAGGTTTCTACAAAGGAGCTCTGTGGTATGGTGATGGAGAGCCGGTCATGGTTGGGAAAGGTTTTTAACATGCAAGCGAAGGTTCTGGTGTTTGGTTCAAGGGATATGTAGTAGATCTTGAAGATGGAGATGAAGGGCCGGGTATGTGGAGATTTTTTAGCGTTTGTTTGAAGGAACTTGTGGAACATGTTAAGTTAGATGAGAAGGATCAGATAAGTGGACGTCTTGTGGAATACATATCCATACCGAGGTCCAACGTGTTGGGAAACAGAAAATATGTTGGGGAGGAGTTCTTTGGCTTCCGGAATCCGATGGGTATTCAGAATGGATATAGGTACTTGGATTTCTTTTCCAGAGAAGATGGGCTATCATTTCAGGCAGCGATACAAAAACAGGTGAGACTAGGCTATAGCAGGATGCTCCAAATTGAGATTCGGTTTTCTGCATAAGTTAGCAGGTCATGGGCATACCTTCCATGTAGAACGCAATCGAAAATTCATTTACAAGAGTCGACAGGAATCGAAGCAAGTGCAACAGATGTTATGTGACAGAACGTTTGAATTCATACCAAAGAAGTTAACAGAGAGAGGAACAATACAATATTGGCAAAAATACCACCGAATCGCCCCTAATGCAGCAGCTACTCAGAGGCGCTGCATGACTCTCCAAAAACGAAAATGCAGACGACAGAGAATTAGGCAAGTGGGCTTACTATTAGGTATTGTCTCACCTGAGTAGCTAGCAAACAAGGGAACATTTGGATGGTTCAAGAGAAATTCAGCCACGGGCCAAGGTTGCTCTTCCCCCCCGCCCCCCTTCTTTCTCTTAATGTCCAATCAGCTGACCCCGAACAGATAGCTGCTAAAATCTCTTGAAGAATCAATATAAGTTTGAGCAAGCAAGCTTGGGCATGTTTCCAAAGACAAGTCAAATTTTGCTCGTCCCCAACGAACGATGAAATATCACTGATGGGACGAAGAGGAATTCAAGCGCAAGGCAAGCAAGGGAAAGAGAAAGGGTGAAACGGATAGATATGAAAATCTACCGCTCTAGGCTAGAGGGAAGGGGAATGGGTGTAGCGATGAGATATCCTAATAGAGTAGATATTTAGGTAAAGTGGTCTGGCATAGTTGATTATTCGTAGAGGGAATATCTCAATCCTCGCATAAGAGAGCGGCAGATGAGATTTAGAGTTCTATGACTTTTCCATTCAACAAACGACTCTCAAGTAACTGCCTAGGTAGCCTTCCTTTCCTAACTTCAATATTGCGCTGGAATAGATAAGCCTAGATGCATTTCGGAGGGGCTAATTCCTGACTCGCTCTTCTGCAAATGCTGAATGTGGTCCACGGAAGTGGCAGGGAGACGTGGAGGAAGGGATAGTAAGAGAAGAGGGTTAGAGGCGTAGAACTTCGGGCTGATGGCTGAGGCTAGGGGGGAGGAAGGAGAGATTGGATGAACTTGTTGAATGGATTGACTTGGCGGCAAGTCATAAATATCTGCTAGCATTATCGACCATTTCATTGGAGAATGACAAGCATATCTCCCTCCCGTCGAAACAAGTATTCAACGGTATTCATATTCGCCTAAAATAGGCATCATACTGAGCAAAGGCAGCTCCTAGTTTTTCAGCGATGGAAGCATTTGTCAGCATGAAAAAAAGAATCTAGATCAGAGCTTATGGAGAGATTTGAGCATGATGAGGGTGTTCTATATGAGAGGTCTTGGAAAGCTTAAGACCTCTTGGCTTGTGAAGGGTTATCCTTAGGTAATTTATCATTCTCTATTCTATAAGACTTCTATCTCTTCAAGATCTAAGTATATAAAGTTTCTCCTCAAGGGCAAACCTGATGCTCATTCCTTATATGGAGCAACAGAGAGGCGGAACATTTTGCGAGTGGTAACTGCTACGATTTGTGGAACGTTGGCTTCCGAGCCGCCTTCTTTGGAGGGTACCAATTCTGGGAAGTAGTCCAAGGGTACAAGTAATTCTCTGGTACGCCCCTCGGACAGGGAAGTAAGGAAAGTAGGTATAGAGAAGCGAGTGTGAAGGGGTAGAATGGAAATATTAGAATGATGTTAAATTAGGGGCGTTAGAGCATACTTAGTTATTGGGAATGCCGAGAAGAGAAGGAATTGGAGATGGGATGTTGAATCAAAATATTCGAAATCATCGCAAATCAAAGTCATCGTTTGCAATCAATGAATTATTAACCAGTCAGAGATTAGGTCATCAACAGAACTTTTGCAGACACTTTCCCTTACCTCTTATCTAGGAAGGAAATTGGTACCATAGTCAATAGCATCCGCGTTGAAACATGTAGAAGTTCATGTGATTGATACCTCGCTACGTAAAAACAAAAACTAGCATGTGCTCATCATCATCATCCAATAGTATGAACTTAAAAATGCAAGAGAAAAAATCTAGGGTGGATTCTACATGTTCGTGGAGAAAGAACATGGATGTACTGTAGATACTTTCTAAGCTTTGCCGAGGGGTCAGGGGGCGGAGAAAGAAGGGTAGATCGGAGCCGGCGAAACTTGGATGCGATTGCTCTGCATTTTCTTGAATCTCAACGAAACCTGAGTCTTGTTTCTTGTGTCTTTCAGCTCATTAGAGTAGGTCGGAGAGCTCTCTGTTCATAAGAGCTTAGAAAGTGGTGAGTAGCTTAGTATCTACAAGCATTTACATGCACATCATCAAAAGCGACATTTAGAAAGATATAGAGACCGTGAGTTTAGATTTATAACAGAATCTGAGGCAATGGAAGGAGAGAAAGAAGATGATTAAGATTTCAGCTGGACGGATGGATAATATTAAGAACTACCTCCAGTTTGCAGCACCAGCAGCACCAGCAGCATCCGATGATGTAACGTCACAGGATCGGACTGCTTCACAAGTACATGCATTCAGAAAGCAAAAATATTGGTATCAGTCCTTCATCACAAGCAAAGCACCAAATCATTGGCCTCGTAGAATAAGATACAGAGATGAATCTTCAATTCCATTCCATGCATGTATGAAAATCCCCATTCCCTGTAGTCATCTTCCTTGCCATAATGAGAAATTGGAAGGTATGATGATGCCTGCCATGTACTGCGTAAAATCCACCAATGCCATGATTTCCGTGCCAGAACGAGATAGAGAGAGAATTGATCTAGAAAACGAGGGCTGCTCCCTTGGTTTTCTTGTCTCCACTGTTGATACGTATTAGCATAATACCTTGACTTGCTTGCCAGATCGAGGCGTGGGAGAGCGATGAGAATTAGTAGAGAGCATACCCAAGTTCAAAGTGCTTGCATCGCTTCAAAGCCAACTGTGCTTTCGTCTTGCATGCCGTACATTCCAATCTTAACACCACTTTCTTGGTAGTCTTCGCCTTTTTGTGGAATACAGGTTTTGTCTGACCACCATAACCGGATTGTTTACGATCGTAACGACGCTTTCCTTGGGCGAACAAAGATGCCTATTCGCAGATCTATTAGTCTTGGGGGTATTGGAGATGGCCTTCCGAGACGGAAAGTCTTTCGGAGAAGAGGGAACGTGCCTTTCCGGCCTTGTATTGTGTGACTTTGTGTTGGGTGTGCTTTCTGCAGTCCTTGCCCTTGCAGTAGGTGCGTCTGGTCTTTGGGACGTTAACCTAGAGAATAATATTGTCAGCTTCAATTCAACATGTCTCCATGTTGAGCGTCCCCAATATTGAAAGGTCCTCTTCAACCCCGCCATTCAATTTCTCGCCCTTATTGAACCCATTTTTCAGCTTGGTGGATTTTGATAAGATGTTTTGAAATTGTCGTGATAAGAGAGCTTCTATAGCTCTGGGGAGAGGTTTGTCCATGATCGAATTGTCGCAAATTGTTGTTCGATGATTTCGTAGCCCAGAGTGTTCATCCGTCCATCCATCCATCCATCGCTCTCCGTCCAGGATTTCCATCGCCAAACAGGGTAAATAAAATGATGAATACTAACCATCTTGGCGATTTGTTGGATTGTCGTTAGATGTGGTTGTCGTGAAGAATTTTGTTGCTTCAGTTAGATTTCTGGAGATTTCCGGTGGTGGGAGAGCTCGCCTAACTTAGGGCGAGCTTAAATCTGTATTGCAGCCTGCAAAACAAGGCTGGAATTAGATTTCTACTCTCAATCGATGGGTACAGGTTTTCTGCTTGAGACTTGACATCCATCAAACAGCGACTCCAATTCTCGACGAATTTTAAAGATTGGCATTTGCCTTACTCTGTTTCTGATTTTCCCGAGTGGAAACATCCATACATTGGAGGTAAGTTCAATGGTAAGAATTATCTTCCCTTTGGCATTTTAATCTTTTCCCTCCATATACCATGATGAGAGTATATTCTTGATAAGAACAGTTCTTTCTGTGCTGCGAGTGGCATACACCTAATGCATAATGTTTTGGATACGAATATAGGACACTAGGCCCGTAGATGACCTATTTTGCCATGTCGTACAGAGGTAAACACTGAGTTACAGCCGAGAAGGAGCTGGGTATTCGATGGTGATCTCCCATCGGATCGACATGCCTCCCCCAAGCAAGCCACTCTCAAGTCACTATCATATTTCACCCCTGCTTCCTAGGTCTTCACGAAAATATCCCAATGTCTCACCATAAGGACGATCTTGTTGGTTCATATACAACATGAAGTTAGTACGCAAATGCACAGCTTAGCTCTTCCGGTGATCGAGTTTGTATCTGCGAGTATTACTCGTAATCAAAGCATTCTCGATCTTCTGCTGCACCTGTTCGAATCGAATACTTCTTCATACCATACTGTAGCTTCTTCACAGTGAAGCACAGACTTCCAAACTTCGCGTCGACCTTCCCACACACATGCAAGGCTGGTGCTGTGCCACAGCCACAGCCACATCTAGCACGTTGCTTCTTGCTACAGCATGCGCGAAGACTGGTGGAATCATCATTAAACACCCCTTAAAAGGTCCCTTAAAAAGGTAAAACTCGTTGTGTCGATCCCGCCTTCTGGAATCCAACACCACCTTGATTCTTGGCTCTTGGCTTCTTGGCTTTTGGCGTCGGTAAGTTGCTATCCGAACACGTCTTTCGGGGTTCAGTTGCAGTCGTCACCGGCCAGCACCGAAATATCTATAGGCTCGCATTTGCTAAGGCCATCAATATCGAAAGTTTGCGAGCTATCCAGAAGCAAGATCGGATTCTGTCGACTTGACTCAAACAACCATCGAGCCCTCTTCGTACAGTACCACTTCTTCAAAAGCTAAAATCCTGACCCAGGGGGCCCCCCCGTCACAATCCTAAAATACTGACACACGTCCGGAACAGTTTCCAACCGCCGCCTCCTCAGGGTCTAACGTTTCAAACAAACATCCAGATGGACACCAAGGAAGTCCTCCATTGGCCAGTGGGTATCGCTATTCTTCCACGGCTATTAACTTGTCCGAATGACTTGCAGGTCACAAACAAGAATGGAGTGTAGCTACGTTAGTGTTAAGCAACAAGTCAACACGTCTTTCATTTTATGAAGTTGTCTCTTATTCCCTATGTATAATACTTACCTTTAATCGCCTGTTCTGCAGTTGTCTGCGACACACAGCAGTTCAGTCTCCATAAGACTATCTAACATCATTTGCATCCATCTCCCCTTGGGTTCCTGTTTGAATATGTATTCTATCGCGTTAATCGTGTTGATTGCGCTTCCAATCTATTGGGTCTATTCGAACGTCGCTGGTCTTCGAAAGAACCTTGCTGCAGCGAAGCGCTCCGGTCTGCCATACGTGGTAGTTCGTAGGTTAAAATGACTCAAATCGGAGGTTCTCGAGCTAATCAATTGAAGCTATCTTTCATTACAATACATTCTGGCTTACCACTAATATGCTATGGTTGCCTTTGCTGCGACGTCTGCCAAAATCATGGACGGAAGACTGGATTGAGTGTGTATCTCAAGAAACCAGAATTGTCTTTCCATACTGATTGTATTTAGTTTCCTACAGCCAGATTGGTGCTGGACTCTGTTATATGAACCTTTCAAGAAATATGGTGATGTGGTAATTGCAGCTTCTCCAGGGAAAAATTTTGTATTCGTGACGAATGCCGAGTAAGTCTCATTTCTTTCAATCTCAAGAGGGGTAGTTGCCTAGTTTTAGCGTTTTTTATTTATTAAAAAAATTGCTAACTTGATAATTTCAAAGAGCAGTCACTCAAATTACATCTAAAAGAGAGGCCTTCCCTAAACCCCTCGAATCCTATGGCCTACTCGATGTATTCGGTCGCAATATGGTATCTACAGAGGGGCTTGAATGGAGGAAACATCGCAAAGTTTCATCACCAAGTTTTAACGAAAAGAATAATGCGTTGGTGTTTTCGGAATCTTGCACCCAAGCACAAGGAATGCTCAGAAAATGGATTGGTGTTCATGGAGAAGGAAATATGACACTGGGGGAAGAGGTGCCTCATGACACCATGCGACTCGCATTACACATAATCAGCAGAATTGGGTTTGGCGTACGGCTATTATGGCCAGGGGAACAACCGACCGAGAAGCAAAGTACAAGTGACGCTGTTTATAGTAGCAATGAAGCTTCTGAGGGCCATACGATGAGCTTTGAAGGTTCGCTGAGCGTTCTATTGGAGAACTTGTTTTTTGTATTATTACTACCCAAGTGGTTGTTAAGTGAGTGACTCGAGTACCCCAAAGCATCTTAACAGCACGGCTAATTTTGTGCTAGAACGACTCCCATTCAAAAATGCTAAGAAGGCTTATGAATCTTGTACCAATTGGGAGAAGTATATGAATGAGTTATTCGCTCAAAAAGTCAAAGAGGCTCTAGAAGGCAAAGAGAGCGAGGGTATGGACATTATGGGCTCGCTCGTCAGGAGCTCATATAGCCCAAAAAACACCCAGAAGACCTTAGGGGGAGTCGAAAAGGGGGAAATCCCTGAGTCAGTTCTTTCCGACTCGGACATTTTTGGCAATTGCTTCGTCATCTTCTTAGCTGGTCACGAGACAACAGCGAATTCTATCCACTTTTCCATTGTTGAACTTGCCAGAAGTGCCAGGCACCAAAGACAACTTCAAGCAGAGGTGCAACGGATATTCGGCGACTCGGATCCTACGACATGGGATTATGACTCCAAGATTAATACGCTGCTTGGCGGTTTCGTTGGTGCTGTGATGAATGAGCAATTACGGCTCATGCCTCCTGTGGTTAACGTTCCCAAATCCGTTACGAAAGGACAGGATCAGGACATCACAATAGATGGAAAGAAGTTCACACTTCCAGCAGGAGCTGAGATGGGACTCAATACAATTGGATTGCATAGGAACCCTAAATATTGGCCAACTCAACCATCAAAACTCACAGGTAAAGAGGACGATCTTGATGACTTCAACCCAGAAAGATGGCTTCTAAAACGAGGCGAGGGCATAAAGCCGGCCGAGATCTCAGCTGAATCGTCCGAAGATGAGTACGGATGTGCTACAGGCAGAACCACATCTGCAGAATTATATCGTCCCGTCCGAGGATCCTATATACCCTTCTCAGATGGTGCTCGCTCTTGTTTGGGCAGGAGATTAGCCCAGATCGAGGTATCGGCATGTCTGGCTGTTATTTTCCAGAAGTATTCGATTGAGCTTGCTGTTGATGAATGGGCAAGTGATGAGGAGGTTGCGAAGATGTCAGGTGAGGAGAAGAAAGCATTGTACCAAAAGGCCTCGGATAAGGCCAAGGAAATCATGAGAGGGGCTACATCTGTGATTACTTTGAAGTTAAATCCTGGCCATATTCCGGTCAGGATTGTTCCAAAAGGGGAGGAACGCTTTATAACCTTGTTAGATTAATGACTTTACGATACCAGCTCCATTAAGTAGCGTACTATAGGAGCTCAAAAGAATGTATAAGTAGCCAAAGAGCTTGACTTGACATGTAGTGAGCATGCAGCAATGCCTTCTGCGCCTGCTAGGTTTATCTAATGCATACAAGCTCTACAACATTAGGGTATGAAATATCAGACAATACTTCAATCCACTGTAGTTGACTATGTATCGGCTTAAGCTTATGGCTTTTAATCAAGGGTGTGGCGCGCATACAATCTCCCTGGCTGTAACATCAAAACCTGCTGACGAGTGATGCCTGTCAGATTTAGGTTGTTGACATAACCTAATTCATCCTAGGTAGATACGCGCTTGCTTCTTCCCCAGCGGATCAACACACCATCAACACCACCCCCCATAACAAACTTCAAGTCGGATTCTATTCAGCTGTTCCATGCTGTGATCGCATAGCTTCACCGACCATCCCATACCCACCAGATTCAAAGTCTGACCCCCGCTGCCTACACTGCAACGTTCCAGCTCTCCCCGCATCAACCCACTCTATCCCACCTCTACCAGCACACTCATCATGTCGGGCGCATCAAATTGGCTTAGAGCTCAGCGCAAAGCAGAGCTCATCGAGTTGGCGGACACAGTCGGTTTAGAAGAGTAAGACATCCCCCGCAATCCCCGCATGTTTCTAGACATCTTCAATGAAATAAGGCTGACTTTCCTTACCTTAGCTATGATGGACTAAAGAAGACGGAGCTCGAGGTCGCGCTCGATGACTATCTTTCTACAAATTCTTCGCGCTTCTCGAACGACTCGCGCTTTATACCGTTCTACAAGAGACGGTCAGATGGATCTCCCATCAAGAAGGAAGCCTCTGCTGCTATGTCCGAAACAGAGAGCAAGGTCAAGCAGTTGAAGCGTAGAACTACGAGACTTGCTGAGGAGATATCTACCTCTATTACTGGTGGAACTTCGTATGTACATTCGCGCGTCACTATGTGCACAAATCTGACTACCCTCTAGAGATGAATCTGAGCCTGAACCAGCAACCACGCGATCACGCTCAGCATTAACTCGTACACCGCGCGCGTCTGCCTTGGCGTTCGCATCAAATGTCCCTCTTCCACCAAGTCCAAGCATTGTAGCCAATGCGATCAGCCACCAAACAAATCTCCTAAGCACCAAAGTGAGTCGTGTCTATGAGGAATCTGGAATCATCGAAAAGACGCAAGCGACGCGTGAGGTACTCTCAACAGTTGTCGCAGTCGAGTTCCTCATCTCAGCATTCGAAGCATACCAGCTTCGCAAAGAGGTCCTTGCGGATAGATACGCGTTTACCATTCCAGCAATCTCGTTACTGCACACTTCCGCTTACCCTGTAAAGCTTCCGGACCTGTTCTTGTTGTTGACAAGCTCTTTCTGGGGACCTACTATTCTATGGGCCTTCACGAGTCTCTTGATTCCTTTGACTGCGGCTTATTTCTTCAACTTGACGAGCAAGCCAAAAAACAGGTCAAACATCTCTAACTTCAGTTACACTTTTGATCCTCTGACATTCAATATTGTCAAGGCGCTATTGGCTGTAGTGGTTTATGGCCAAGATTATACATTTAGTGGACTCGTAGATCTGGAGAATGTAGCCCGGATCAATTCAGCTCTTTACGGAGGTTATCAAAGTATCCTAGTTGGCACAGGAATCGGAACTCTTATTACTCTGTACGAAGCTGTTCTCGAGAAGTAATTATGGTTCGAAAGCCGGGGAAATATCAGCAAGTGCCGATGTTTCCACCAAAATCGTGGAGATGAGCTGTATATGAGAGCACGAGATACGATTGTTCTTGTTCTGAATTCGAAATTCTATTGAAAGAAGAGTGGGAAGTAAATGATGGAATTGGTATTTGAACATATGGTCTTGGTTCTATCAATAGAGGGAAAGCGGGAGTGAGGCCTTGATTTTAGCCTACGCGATGGTCTTCATCAGAGATCCGAAGGGAAGGCGTTGAGTGGCGATTGGGGGGATACCTATTTTGTTTTGTTTTTTTGCCTTGTCTTTCAGGGGTTTCCGCCACTATGTGTATATGGGAAATGGGAGTGATGTGGAGGGCTAAGGCAGGCCTAGTTTATTCGTTTTTCTGGAAACCAATAGGGAATGAGACTTATTATGTTGTCATTTGAAAAGAAATTGTTTTGTAGTGCGAAAGCGTCCCGTTAACGATATGAGGCATCCAAAACCATACGGCCTCTGATATTGTCTTCGGATACCCCTCGGAAGCGTTGATGTCAGCATAGCGGTTGTCATTATTCTCAAACATGAGCGAGCCAACTTTGGTAATTGCATCTCCGTAATAACGAAGTTCTATCTCTGAAACACATTTTATCTGAAGTCACTCTCTTTTCGATTCGGATTTTTGGATGCTGTTCTTAGAGAGTCGTGACTTACTAGGTCACCACCCCTTCTCACTTCAGCCGCTGCGGATAAATGATAACTTCATCATCTACGGGTCGTACCTTCAGGCTCAAATAAACACCCACGTGCCCTCAACCTGGCAAAATAACGCTTCTTCCGATTTCACCTCACAGCTTGCAAAGATATGTTCCAAACTCCATTCCTTTCCTAATTCTATTGAAAATGGCATCAGAAAATTACACGCCTATAACGCTGGAGGACAGTGACACCTATGACGGCCAATTCATACCACAGAAGAGCTTATCGAGAAGAGATCGATTAAGGATAGTTTTGGGCGGGTTAGTGGTAGGAGCTATGTGTTTTGTGATTGGATTTCAGGCGGGCGGGATTCGTGCTCGCATGATAGGAGGGAAACCTCGACCAGAAACCAATGGACTCTTGAGTCAACAAGCATTTTTTGGCGAAAGTTAGTGGGCATAGCGAATAATAGAAAGGAAATTTTGGCTGATCTAGACAGTGCCGACGAAAGATGTTGCCTTTGAATTTCCCACTGACTTTGTGGATACTGGAGAGCTTGGGGATAAACTTTGGGATGATATGATGCCTCGTTTGTTTGTGGTCCCTTTTTGACTTGCTTGGTGCTGATGTATAGTTGTAGTCGGAGCTGGATTCGTTCGAGTACCGTACCCAAGATTGTACGATATGCCACTCGGAAAACCAGTAGCAAATGATAGCGAAGGAGCAGAAGTATATTCAGTGTCGATGACCCATCAACTTCACTGTTTGGTAAGAGAACAGACATTCTTGTTTTGAAGAGGCGCTGATTGTAGTAAGGCTATTGCGAGAGATGTTATCCTCAAGTACGAATCTGGAAGTAAATCAAGATTCGCAGGAGCAGGACATGAGTATCATTGTCTAGACTACAGTGAGTCCTTGTTGATTTAACCCAATAGAGATGACCTCAGCTGATGCCCAGGGAAGTAAGACAAGGTATACTGTGCGCAGGAGATACGACTTTGGATCATGCGAAATTTACTTATGATGAGGATGGAACTGTGCTCGGGGGGGTGTTTACTGGAGCAGGCTCAATACA
>Ga0302320_10016861_pt1 | contig 14874 bp, 10 predicted proteins | sample Bog_T0_3_FD_202130 | JGI IMG/M metagenome (GOLD analysis project Ga0302320, IMG submission 202130) | Peat permafrost microbial communities from Stordalen Mire near Abisko, Sweden - Bog_T0_3 | ecosystem: Environmental > Terrestrial > Soil > Wetlands > Peat | place: Sweden: Abisko, Stordalen Mire...
TGAAAAGGCTTTTCGGGAAGCCGCAATCGAACAAAGAACGCAGACGACGGGATGGATAGATGATGCCAGTATGGAAACCACGGGGCCATTTGGATTCGTGTCAACACCACGCTCATTTAACCTTGTTGACGACGAGCATTTCAATGGACATGTTCGTGGGGATTAGCTCCAGGCCGAGTTGATTCAACAGCACTTTTTTCAAATCGTCGCGAGCGTCAAGGCGAGAGCCGTTGCCTTTGCCCGGCTGGTCGAAATTGCCCCAGTCGATTGCGTAATCAAAATGATTGGTCAGTCCGGTTTGATCGATGGTCGGGATGCCAAAATAGGTGGATTCGAGCTGGTTCGCCAATTCGTTCATGGTTCCGTTCTTTACCGTCATGTAACCGTCCGCGATATCTGACCGCCCCGTTTTGGCGATGCTGGGAGTGAGCCCGGGTGGGCTGGGATATTTGACGGTCAGCAGCAGTACATTGGTGTTTATCATCTCAAACGTACCGGCAATGCCAAACTGGCGGCGTAGTTCTTTTTGTAATGCTTGCTTTGGTCCGGCAGGGACATTGGACAAATAGTCAAATTTTCCGCCGGGCATGGCAGCCTTAAAAATTACACGTCGCAACGATACGGGGTGGTTGGATCCGTAGGCCACTGGTACAATATCGGCAACTGAAAAGTTTATGCCGACCGTTTTTCCGTCGTCATAATCCGCAGAACCTCCGGGGCGACTTTCCTTGGTCCGCTGCGAAGATTTCGTCGGAAGAATGGCTGTCTGGAAGGGAGGCTTCTCCAAGTCCAATGAGTTCAACTTCGCAAGCTGCCACGCATTCATTTCATTTTGATGAATTTTTTCAATCGTAACGGTTGTCGTTCCGGCGGCAAGCAGCACGGCGCTGACGACGATAGTTGTCTGCATTTTTGTCCAGGCCATGATTTTCAAGGCTCCTTTCACCAAGGTTAAAGTGGAACTGCCCGCAAGTGCGCCGTTGGTGATGGCGATCGCGGAAATGGTGTGGGCCAGGCCGGCGGGGGCGGCTTGCACGGAGTTGGCGGAAATGGCTCCGGCAATCATCGTGGTGGTGGAAGCCACGCCGCGTTTGTGGAAGAATTTACGCAGTTTTTCCAACGCGCGGTTCACGCGCTTGCGGGCGGTCTCTTCGGTCATGCGAAGTTTGACGCCGATTTCCGCGGCATTCTTGTTTTCGAAGTAGCGCAGGACGACGGCGTTGCGGTCGGTTTCGCCGAGGCCGCCCATGGCTTCGTCGAGAAGAGGCGCGATTTTCTCCCACGCGAGCGGGTCGGTTTCGGTGGGGAAAGATTGCATGTAAACCTCCTGTTCGCGGCGTTGTCGCCGGATTTCGCACTTGATGAAGTTGGCGGCGGTTAGACGGGCGGTTTGGTAAAGCCAGCCGGAGAGAACGACGCGCGGTGACAGTTTGCCAGCTTTGCGCGCGAGAATGATGAAAACTGCCTGAGTGATTTCCTGGGCATGGTGCGGATTATTACTAAACCGGAGCGCGGTGGAATAGACCAGACCCAAGTGCCGAGCCGGTACGGGTAAATTCGGCGAGCAGTTCGTGGTCTTCCAATGCAGTCATCTACAGCATGATGTCCACGGATGGGGAAACGGGACAAAGAATTTTGTGGGAATTTTCGGAAGTGTAATGCTGGGTGGAATCGTAAGGCTGTCGCCAGACAACGGGCGGGCCGGCAAGTGCTTCGGCAGGTCACCCCTCACCTTCAATTCCTCTCCCCTTTGAGGGGCGAGGACAAAGGGAGCGGACGGTTCCACTTTAACGGCGAATAATAGGCGGGCTGGGTCGCAGTTGGCCCAAAGCGGCGGAGGGCCGCCGCACTCGACGACGCTTCGCGCGGCGACTGAGTCGGTCAAAGTTACTGGAGCTGGAGCCAGTTGGTCATGGTGGCGTAGGCAAAGGTCATCTCTCCAGCGTTATAGCCTTTATACCATTTGGTGTGACCGTCGGCGAACATGATGTTCTGGCCCTTGCTATGGATCTGCCAAAACTCGGTGATGTCAGGATCGGCGGCGCCGCCGACGCAATTTTGGGTATAATCGTCCTTGTCGGCATCCATGGGATCAAATTGCAGGCCGGCGTCGTTGCTCTTGGTGCCGGCCGTATCACCGCTCAGGACGAACGCAGCGGGAAAAACGATGGCGGTGGCTTTTACGGGCGCAAAACCGCCGGTGGCGATATACGCGGCGTTGCAACCATTGAAATAGTTGAATGGCCCGCGCAACGGGGCGGGCAGTTGCACATTGCCGGGGCAATTGTAGGCGTTGGTGTTTCCCACGTATGGGAAGATTTGTTCAAGCCAACTGGGCTTTTCTGAGCCAGTTGGCGGTGGAAAATCAACATGGCCCCAGTAAATTGACGTGCCGGATTCGGGATAAAACTCGTTGTTATCATCCGCGAACATCCGCATGCCCAAGGCGATTTGATGCAGATTGGAATTGCAACTGATCGTCCACGCCCGTTGCTTGGCGGAAGATAGGGCGGGCAACAGCATCGCCGCCAGAATGGCAATGATGGCAATGACCACCAGCAATTCGATCAAGGTGAAGCCGCGACGAGAGTTTGCCCCAATTAGTCTCATATATCCTGCCGGTAATAAGGCGCTGTTCCATGAAATTTGTCCAGAGCAAATTGTATTCTTACGCCGGGGACGTGTTGTGCAGAGACAACTTCCAGTCATCACCTTCAAGCACGGTTCGGTCGCGAAAGCGGTGGAGGGGCCACCGCACTCCCCGACGCTTCGCGACTTCAGGGAGGTGGTTATAATCCGCCGTCGACGATCCAATGTTTGGCGTCATTGTCGTTGCGGATGGCCATTTTGAATTTCTTGACAGGTCCGACCTCAGCGCATCTTACAAAGTATGCCGAATGTTCGGCGGACCAAACGGCTTCACCAACTGCGAAGCGTGGCAGGGGAGTGTCGTTTTTCCTGGCTTCTTCGAATTGTTGCCGGGTTTTGGTGACGTCGGATTCGGGAGTAAATTTTCCCATCTCGGCCCAGTCGGAGTTGGTCATGGCTTGGAAATAGGCTTTGACGACCGCGACGGGTCCCAAGGCGGCGTCCGGGTCGTTGGCAGGGAGGGTCGTGGGCTGCGTTGGCCATTTTAACTCCTCCTGCAATATTAGTTTGGTGTCGTAGGTTCCAGTAATGACGTAGCGGCCGGCGGCGTTGGTGTTGGAGACCATGACGTTGAACGGTTGGTCTCGAACGCGGATTTCGTAGGGCACGAACCGGCCAGGATAGGGGGCGGAGGCATAGGCGTCGCCGAGATTAATTAGTTTCAGGCCACCCAAGTATTGTTTGGCCTGGTCATTCATCGGCCACGCCCAAAACTTCGCGACTTCATCCCAATTTTCCTGGCTGCAAGCATCGAAGAAGGCCTTGGCGGCCTGGTCGGCGGTCATCTTGGCATAGGGATCGTAACCATCCACTTTTTGGGGTTCATGGTACCAAGCGACGTCGGTCGGGAGATCGAGATGGAATACCCCGGGGGCAATGGCCTGATTGTGATCAATTTTAATGGATTCAAAGACCAAAGTTTCGCGGGCGTTTTCTTCGAGATAAATCTGAACGGCTTCCAGTTGTTTGGTCTGATCATCGAAGTGATAAACGTCCCGGCGATCGGCGGTTGGAACAAATTCATTTTTTTGTTCGCTGCTTTCAGGCAACGCGGATTTGGCATTGATCGTGATGACAAATTGTTTCCGCCCCGCGACTGATTCGGTGGTGGCATCGACCGCCCACCCCTTGGCTTTGGCGGCAATGATTTCGTTGGTGATGGAGTTTTTCAGCCGGGCGATTTTATGGATCCAATCGGTATCAAAGGCACCGGTAGTGGGGCCGGGGAATTTCATGGCCAGATTGGCGTCTTTAAAATAAGCCATGGTTAACTGGCCATCCATGACGGCAACCCGGCCGAGGTTGGTCGATTCGCCCTTGTCAAAGCGCCACTCCAGCTTCGGCTTAAACTGTTCCCACAGTTCAACTGGCACGAAATCCATCTGCGAACCGATGGCGCTAAAGTTGTCACTCTGACCGGATCGCATCCGGCCTTGCAGGTGGAAGGTGTTGAGAGCCTGTGCGGCGACAGAGCGATGATGCTCCACGACGACGGTGGTCGCGAATGTGCCGGTTAGCAAGATGCCGAGGCCGACGGCGATTGCGGTTTTAGCGTTGGTCCAAGCCATAATTTTCAATACTCCCGTTGCGAGGGTTAAGGTGGAACCGCCTGCCGCCGCACCCTTCGCGACCGCGATGGCAGAAATAGTTTTGGCCAGAAGCGGCGGGGCGGCCTGGACGGAATTGCCGGAGACGGCACCGGCGATGGCGACGGCGGAGAGAGCGACGCCGCGCTTAAGAAAGAATTTACGCAGTTTTTCCAGCGCGCGGGTTACCCTTTTTTGAGCACTCTCCTCGTTGAGTTTTAGTGTCTGGCCGATTTCCGAAGCGGTTTTATTTTGAAAATAGCGGAGGGCCAGTACGGCGCGGTCCTGTTCGCCGAGGGAGGCCATGGCTTCGTCGAGGAGTGGTTCGAGCCTGGCCCAGATGGCTGGCGATGATTCCGGGGATTCCATGTACACCTCATGTTCACGTTGGGTTCGGCGGACGGCCGCGCGGATTTGGGCGTTGGCCGCGTAGCGCGTGGCCTTTAACAGCCACCCGGCCAGACCGGGATGGCGGGTCAAACTTCGGGCTTTGCGGGAGAGGATAATGAAAACGGCCTGCGTGACGTCTTCGGCGAGTTGGGCATCCTGCACCTGGCGGCGGGCGGCGGAATAGACCAGCCCCACATGCCGTTCGACGAGGGTGGCAAACGCCGGCTCGGATTCAGTCCGGGCATATTCTTCCAAGAGAGCACTGTCATCCATGGGCGACATTCACACATAAACGCCCGCCAAATGCAAAACCGGACAAAATATTTTAATCTATTTGTAAAGTCAGATTAGGAGCGATGCTCCTGGCTTTGCCGGCAAGCGAACGGGCGGATTTGATTTGCCGACCCCGCCTTATATCAAACTGCTATTCAACGTATTTAGGCAGGCACTGGTCGCACAGACCATGGGTGAAATAAAGGTGCAGGTAATCCCGGAAAAATATGTCGGAGGATTGCCATTGACCTTTGGGGTCGCGGATTTTACGGCAATCGGAGCAGATAGAAACAAAGCCTTGGTTATGGTCACTATCGGCCAACAAAACCAGCAACCGGCGAATCAGGTCAGCGCGTTCTGGGGCGGTCAATTCCGGCGACCGGCGGGTATCGGCCCTTTTCCACGCTTTGAGGATGGCGGGGCCGAGGAGTTCGAGGCGGGATTTGGAGATATAATCGGCCACTTCACCGACCAGTTTCTCGACATCCATATCCGGCGTGAGGGCGCTGGTAACGAAGATAAAAGGGGCTTTGGGACAAATTTGCCTGGTCAAGGAAAGGGCGCTGAAGCCATCGAATTCAGGCAGACCATGATCCGAAAGAATGACATCGGGGGTCTGTTGCTGGATGGCGTCGACGAATTCCTGGCGCGTGCCAACGCGGCGCAATTGAAAGCGGACGTTTTGTTTCCGGAGCGCGTGTTCGACCCTGAGCGCGTCAGATACAATGTCCTCGACGTAAATTATTTGCAGCTCTTTTGTGTCCTCCATGGCGACCTGCCTGCCCGGTGATTACAGGGCATTGTGATCTTATCGGACTTTGATAAGTTGGTCAACGGAATCCGGTAAGAAAATGGATGGCTGCAACCTATTTATTTGTAGGTTAGTACCGTTACTTTTCCTTGCGTCCGACGATTGCGACATTGTCGGCCATCTGGAATTTGCTCAAAACGGACTCGGCAAGGTGATAGGCTAGTCGAATTGGCAGCAGCCAGCGGTTTCGTTTGTAGCCGGTGGTTTTCTTGAGCAGGCTGACCCGATCTGCGCGCGGGACATGCCGTTGACCATTGCGAAAGTCCTGGAGAATGACGATGGGATTAAAGTGGGAGGTTTTGACCTGTTGGACGGAAAATGCCTGGGCGAGGAAGTCTCGCATGGTTCGCGGCGTAAAATAGTTCAGGTGTTCGGGGAAAATGTACCGGTACTTTGCGCCCAGAATCCTGATGGCCAGAGAATCCAGATTCGGCGTGAGAATAAAGCAATGGCCGCCGGGCTTGAGAATGGCGGCGGCTTTTCTGAGAAATGCTCCGGGCTCGGCCAAATGTTCCATGACGGCCCAAAAGGTAACGGCGTCAAATGGGGCGGGGAAGTTTTGGGGCAAGAAATCGCCGGTAACAGTGGGTACCCCCATTTTTGCCGCGTGAGCGAGCGGCCCGGTAGAGACATCCGTGCCGAGTACCTGGTATTGGCCGGGGAACCGTTTTTGCAACTGGTGAAGGAAAGCCCCCGAGGAACAACCGACATCCAAAACTGAACCGCCCCGACAATGGGAGCGGAACAGGCGCAATTCACGTTCGAAACGGACATCGGCGTAATCGCTCGCGATTTTTTCCGGCGTGAGATATTCGCCGCCGGCGTGATCGTAAAAGGCGCCGCTGGCCATTTCAGCTAGGACGGGATTGGCATAGACCATGGAACATGTGGAACAACGGACGAGTTTGAGTTCCAGTTTTTCCAAAAACGGCCGGGCGGCGGTCCGGGCACAGACCGGGCAGGGACGAGGCAACCAGATTCGGTTTCCATTCATGACTGGATCAAACAATATCAGGAAGGACCTCTGAAGGGCAAAACAGTATCGCAAAACGTTCAGATTGGCGGGTTTGGGACTGGAATCGGTGTAGACCGCGCTTGCCATGGCAGGAGGTTTTGTTAAGCTGGCGAACACGAGGATGGCCTGTGATCATTGGCCAGTTTTTCAACATTAGCATATCAATGCCCAACATAGCTGACACGCCGTCACCGTCCACCGATTCTGGTTTCGCTCCACTCAGCCTGATTGTCCGGCAGGAAGCGGCAGAGAAAACGTGGAGCGAGTTATGGCCACAGCTGGTCGAAAAGCAAAAGGCCATTCGGATCATTTCTGCGGATTTCGGCGGCTTAATTTTCCCGCTGCTGGAATCGGCAATCACGAGCAATAAAGTGGCCCGGGGACTTCAGATCGTCGATGCGGTGGGCACGACGCCGATTCCGGAAGGCAATCTGGCGCAGTGGTACAAGCTGAACGGAAAGTTGGCGGGATTGATGGATGCCCCGGAGCGGGTAGCCGAGCATGCGCGCAAGTTGCAGGAGCTGGCGACGAATTCAGCAGGGGAGGGTGGCCGGGTGGCGGCGTGGGTGGGGGCGGGTGTGCTGGCCGATTTACTGGATGATCTGGATGAATCGGCCATCTCCGAGCCAATCCATCGGCAAAGCGTGGAGATTGCGTTGCAATTGTTCGGCCCCGGGCACCGCAATGTACTCGACAGCCAGAATGATCTGGCGAATGCGATGCACGCGCAAGGGAAACATGCGGAAGCGGAGGAGGTTTTACGTTCCGTATTGACTGCCTGTGAGCACGTTTTTGGACCGGACCATCCGGGCACGCTGAAAGGTTATGACAATCTGGCGCTGGCGCTGCATTTGCAGGGAAAACATGACCAAGCCGAACAGGAATTTCGCAAGGCGCTGGCGATCCGGGTACGCATACTGGGGCCGGCGCATTTTGAGACGCTTTCGAACCGGAACAACCTGGCATTAGAATTAAGCGCCCAAGGCAAACACGCGGAGGAGGAGCAGGAACATAGGGCGGTATTGGCGACGCGCGAGCGGGTTTTGGGGCCGGAAAATCCGCAGACCTTGTGGACGCGGAGCCTTTTAATTTTCAATCTTCGGGTGCAAAACAAACATGCCCAGGCGGAAGCGGGTCTGCGGGAATTATTGAATTTGCGAGAAAGGATTTTGGGACCGGAGAATCCGGACACCTTGAAGAGCCGGAGCGACCTGGCGGCCACCCTGCGAATCCAGGGCAAGCACGAGGAGTCGGAGAAAGTTCACCGGGAACTGCTGGCGATTCGGGAACGGGCGTTTGGGTCCGACCACCCGGATGTCTATCGTTCCTGTTTCAACCTGGCTTTTGCACTGTTGTACTTGGGCAATTTATTGGAGGCCAAAAAGTATGCCGAACGGAATGAGGCTGGTTGTCTCAAGCTCTTTGGGCCGGAACATTCGCAATCCCGGGAGGCGACGAAGTTGCGTCAGACGATCGAGACGGAAATGGATCACCGGGGATGGTTCGAGGATTTTAAGAAGCGCTGGCCCCGGAAACCGGTTGAGTCAACTTAGACCAATGTTTCCTAGTAGCATTATTGGATTGAGTTCGCCACGAGTAGAAGGCGCGCGAGCCGAAGGACCTTGGGTCCGGCCGTAGAGATCGGAAGTGGGCGGGATGAGACATGCTCCGTCGCAGGAAAATAAAAACGCCAGCTTCGCGAGGAAGCTGGCGTTTCTGGTTGGGCTGCCCGGAAAATTAAATTGTGATTTTAATCTCGCTCAAGCTCACGCGAATCAGTAAACCCAGCCGCCGCCGACGTAGACGCGCACGCCATGGCGCACTTCATAACGATTTTCGCGCCACCGGGCGCCTGGGCGGGGCGGATAAGCCCATCTTCCGGGTTGCCAAACCCAGCGATCCCGCCAAACCCAGCCGCCGCGGACCCATAGGTAGCCCGGCCCGGGAGCGACGACGACGGTCTCTTTAATCGGCGGTGGTGGTGGGACGCTGACGACGACCTCGTCGGGGCCGGCGACAAGTGCTGGAGGCGGAGGGCGGTACACCACCCGTTCCCGAACCACGCAGCCGCTGAAAAAGAAGGAGGCAGCAGCCACCAATAAAAGGGTCCTCACAAGGGGGGTTTGTTTCATACACTAAGGTAGACGTCTCCCCGATAGAAATGTTTCAATGTATGTTAACTCATTCAATTTAGGTTAGTTATATTTGAAAAGCTAGATCCCGGACGGACTCAGGCCTCCAAGATGCTGCCTAAATCAAAATTGGCAATGTGTCTCAAAATAAAACAAGGTTGACAATTTTTTAGGCATATGCTTAATTGGAATCACACTGTCAGGGGCAAACTCAAATAAAGGCTTATTATGAAAATTCTGGCAATTGCGGTATGTAGTTTAATCGGGTCGGTTTCCAGCTACGCGCTACCAAACATCACTTCCGGTTCAACGGTCACCTTGAACGGGACGTATTTTACTGATCCAGGCGGTTGGTCTACCGGTGTGAACGGCACAGGGCCGGGGCTCGTCAATGGCGTTTTCCAGCCGGAACAGCAACAATGGGACTTTAATTCCGTATGGTGGAATGGCAATGACAACCCGAATAACAATATCGTGCTTAATCTGAACGGCACATTTGTCATCGATGGCTTTACGGTACAGGCCGATGATAACGATGTATACGAGATCGACTACCTGGCTCCGGGCAGCTCGGTTTGGCAGACCGCGTGGTCCATCCCCGCGCCCGGCGGCTTTGGTTTGACTACGAGTAGCAATACTTTGTCCACGGCTATCGACGCGACGGAGTTGCGTTTTGAAGCGACCGGAGGCGATGGACTTTATGCGGTTTCCCAGATTGATGCCAATGGGTATGCCATTCCGGACACGGCGACCACCCTGCCGCTGCTCGCGGCCGGTTGCGGCGGTCTGGTGTTTATCCGCCGTTTTATTAAGCGTTAAAATCCGCCACTGAAATAAAAATGCCGGATTGAGGAATCAATCCGGCTTTTTTTTATTCAGCGGGAACCCGCGGCGATGATCCGGTATTTGTGTCCGGGCGGGTGCTAAATCTTAACCTTGAAGATTTCGTTTTTGCCTACGGATTGGGCAAAACCGGCGAGCAATTCGGGAATCTGTTCCAAGTCTTTGAGATGGACCATTTCCACGGGCGAATGCATGTAGCGGTTTGGCAAGCTTACGAGGGCGCTGGCAATGCCGCCGCGGGTCCAAAAGATAACGTCCGTGTCCGTACCGCTAGTCGCGGACATGGCTTCGTGTTGGAGGGCAATTTTTTTCTTCGCGGCGATTTCTTCCAGGCGGGCGACCACGTCCGGGTGGTTGCAGCCGCCATGCGTGATGGCCGGACCGTGGCCCAGTTTGATGTCACCGTGCTGGATTTTGCTGACGGTCGGATAATCGGTGGCGTGGGTGACGTCCACGACCACGGCCACATCGGGTTTCAGCGAATAGGCGATCTGGCGGGCGCCGAGCAGACCAACTTCCTCCTGGACATTGGAGACGGCGCAGACTTCCGCGTGCAACTTGACCTTGGATTCCTTCAGCAGACGAAGTGTTTCGGCGACGGCGAAGATGCCGATGCGATTATCGAAGGCGCGTCCGATGACGAGGTCGCCGCTTAATACATCAAATTCATCGACAAGCGTGATGGGATCGCCTACGCGGACTAGTTTTTGGGCTGCAGCGCGACTAGTGACCCCGATATCAATGAACAGGTCGTGAATTTTGGGGACTTTGGGCGAGTCATCCAGTTTGGTCAGATGCGGGGCGACGTTGCCGACGACGCCGCGGACGGGACCGTTGCGGGAATGAATGACGATACGTTGGGCTTTGGTGATGGCCGGGTCGATGCCCCCCAGTTTGCGGACGTAAATGAAGCCATCGTTGTCGATGTAGTTGATGACCATGGCAATTTCATCCGCATGGGCGGCGAACATAATCCGGGGACCGCCACCTTTGTTCAGCACGGCGACACAGTTGCCATAGGTATCGGAAAAGGTTTCCTGGGCAAACTGTTCGACGTAGTTGAGCCAGACACGCTGGACTCGGGTCTCATAGCCGACCGGGCTGGGGGTATTGACCAGCGATTGCAAAAACTTCAAAGATTTTTCACGCATGCCGTGAGGCTAATGGGGCCGGATGAAACGGCAACGCAATTATACTTGTCTGGCGAGGAACTACGTTTTCGCCGGTCGATTCGCCGGATCTTGCGGCAATGGCGGAAGGGGTCCGTTCCATGAAATAGGCTTGATTGAATCTTAACGTAAACTAGCTTAACCTAATAACGGGATGAATTTAGCTGCCCCGGCCTCGCCCACCCTGTGAACTGGTCCCGCCCCGGCAAGGGTTGCGAATTCCAAGCCCAAATATTAATGACTACACCTGAAGCTGAATCCCGTCTTCCGCTGCTTACTGAGCAGGGCAGGGAGGTGGTACGGCGCGTTTGCAGGGAGATTGCCACGACGCTGGTACCAATGATCAGCCAGCTTCTGCGTGTCATCAAGGATCTCAGCAATAAACCGGAGAGCATGTCCGTCAACGATTTGGTGGAGTTTATCAGCAGCGAACCCACCACCATGGGACGGGTCATTTCAATCGCGAACACATTGGGGTTCAACACACGCGGGGTGGAGATTGTTTCGATTCATCATGCGGTCAGCATCATCGGGTTTAACCGGGTGCGAACGCTGGCCATTTCCTTTTTGTTGCTGGAGGGCGCGCAATCCAAGTATACGGTGGAAGCAAACCGGGAGTTGGCTGGCGCAGCGTTGATCAGCGGCCTGGTGGCTTCAGAAATGTGCCGTCTGGGTGTGCCGGCGGATGCCGATCTGGCTTTCATTTGCGGCGCGTTACGCGGCTACGGCCGGATGCTGGCGGCGACGTTCCTGCCGGCGGAATATTCTCAGGCCGTAAACTTGTCAGCCCGCGAAGGGTTTGACCGGTCGTTCGAACTGATTTTTGGTTTGTCGTCGCTGGATTTGGGGCGGGAGGTATTGCTCGAAATGAAAGTGCCGAGCGCGATCATGAAAACGTTTGAAAAGATCTCGCCGCATTCCCGGCATGATCCCACGAATCCCACGGGCTCACTGCTGGCAACGGCGGATTTCGGATTGCGCACGGCGGAACTCCTTCAGGCGCCGGACCTGACGAGTGATAATTTTGAGCCGCGCCTGGTGGCGTTGAGCTGCGGATATGATTTTCCGATCAAGCTGGAGCGCCCGGACGCGCGCCAGTTGCTGCACCACATTGTCGCCGTTCTGGAATGTTTTCGGTATCAAGCGGGTTCTTATCTTAATACGGTCGTGATTTTTAAACGGGTCCATTGCCTGGCGGCGGAAAGTCCCCTGCCGCCGCCCTATGGCATGCAGTTTAAAGCCGCTCCGGCCCCCAAAGCGGTCATTCCTGAAAAAATCGAGCCGCCCAGTTTCGACATCTAACCAGCCCAGCGTGACGCTGGACCCCATTGCATCCTCCCCGGATGCGGCACATGGGATTGGAGGTTGGGTTACGCGATGGGATCGGCGACATGGTTGCCCGGGTTTGCAGGTGCGGTTGTGAATGTTGTAATCCTAATTGGGGTTTTCAGACTTCGGATATCAAAAGCGGGAGTTCGCGCTTTTGCTGTTCCACATAGTGAGTATTGACCCCAACGCGGCGCGCTCCCATGCGCTGATAAAAGCCTTCCGCATTTGGGTCTGACTCGATTTGCACAGCGCGGAATTCCAAAGCTTTCGCGTGCTCCAGCACATGCGAAAATAGCAAGCGACCGACGCCTTGGCCCATCCGATTTGGTAGTACCCAAAGATGTACCAAATCCAACTGGCGATCCGTTTGATTGAGCGCGTAAAAGCCGACGATTTGACTTTTTTCCACTGCGTTATACGTCTCGTGGTTGGAAATAAAATCCGGCGTAACCGTCAAATCGGGGCGCCAAATTTCCATCCACTGCTCAGGATAGCCCCAATGCCGTTTTGCGGCGAAGGCAATTTCGCTTAGGCTTGCGGCTTCATTCGGTTTGGCACGGATAATTTCCATTGCTGGTGCCATTCCGTTAGTGGGTAATCCCTCTCGACGCTTGTGCGTGTGAATCGCGTCAATCCTGGATTTGACAGAAACTTCAAATCCCACCCTTCTTCTGCCTACTTCGGGGTGAGCTGGAGCCTGCGGAGGCCCATGACGGCTCTGCCGTGCATGATGACGGAGCGGACTACGATGTGGATGGGGCCGGATTCGTTGAGGTTTACGCTTCCCAAGGAAATGGTTTGGTAGGTATTCCAATCGCCGGTTGCATCCAGCGTTTTGGACAAGGTTTTGTACCCGAGATCCACGGCGATCCGGCCGTGATCCGAGATATGGTCCAACGAATACGTGAGACTCACGTCAAAGGTTCCCGGATGGCTCACATTAACATACCATTGGACGGTGTCGTTGGGATCGATCCAATAGCCAATGTTGCTTTCGCCCTTGCCTTCCAGTATCGCTGTGTTCCCATGAATCTCCGCATCATCGGCGGTCAGGGTGAACCCGCCGTTTGTGTCTTGGGCCATGGGAATGGCGAATTGCGTCGCCGCACCGATTGTGTCCAACACGAGGACGCTGTCAATTTTATCCGGGGCTTCGGCGGGCAGGGCGATGGAAAGTTTTTCTTCGCCAGTGGTGACTTTCAACGGCGTTTTAGCCGGGTCAGCCAGGAGATACGCTTTATCGACGATGACGTGGACATTTTCGAGGTCAAAACTGCCTTGCGGCCATTTCAGAATGTGGATGTACAGCTTGCCGGGCTTGGAAGTGCAGCGCCAGACATCGCCGGAGGACATTTTTACGGTATTACCGTAACCGTCCTTGCCGGTGACCGTTTTGCCAAATTCCATGCCGAAGGGGGTGCCGCGGGTTCCGTAAATCGATTCCCCGTTGACCTTCATCCAGTCGCCGACGGCGGCGAGCCGTTCCAGGCTGGGCGCGGGCATCAAACCTTCGGAGTTCGGACCGACATTGAGCAGGTAATTGCCGCCTTTGCTCGCGATATCAACCAGGTTGTGCAGGATGGTTTCGGTGCTTTTCCAGTTTTGATCGTCGGTCTTGAAGCCCCACGTATCGTTCATGGTCATGCAGGATTCCCAATCGTGGCCGGGAACGCCGTGGGCCGGAATCCCTTGTTCCGGCGTTTCCGTGTCACCGGGGAAGCCGCCCCCCAGGCGGTTGTTGGAAATGATGCCGGGTTGCAACACGAGCAAGGCGCTCAATTTGGCTGCGCGGTCATAGGTCATGGCTGCGGTGGGGGTGTCCCACCAGAGCACGGAGATTTTGCCGTAATTGGAAAGCAGTTCGTGCACCTCGGGGATCGCGATTTTATTAAGGTAATCGTCGAAATTGCCTAACTGGGCCTGGTCCCAGCTGCCGCCAATGATTTCGCCGCCCGGTTGATGCCAGTCCTGGCATTGTGAGTAATAAAAGCCGAGCCGGACGCCGTGTTTCCGGCAGGCGATGGCCAGTTCCTTCAACGGATCGCGGTGAAAGGGCGTTGCGTCATAGATATTAAACGGACTAGCCTGGGTATGGAACATTGCGAACCCGTCATGATGTTTGGCGGTGATAACGATGTATTTCATCCCGGCGTTCTGGGCGGCCAGCACCCAGCGGTCGGCGTTAAACTGAACCGGGTCGAACTGAGTAGCGTACTCGGCATAGGTCGCCACGGGGATTTTGGCTTTATTCATGATCCATTCGCCGATGCCGGGAACCGGTTTGCCGTCGTAATTGCCGGCAGGGACGGAATAAATGCCCCAATGAATGAACATGCCGAACTTGGCATCCCGCCACCATGCCATGCGGTTATCGCGCTGGATCTTGGTTTCGGCGGTGGCTGGCGTTACAGCGCCCAAGGCGCAGAAGAGGGCGGCGAGGAGCAAAAGGGGAAATGTCTTTCGCATATAAATTTTTTGGCGTTTGGCGGCTAATGACAAATGGTCCATCTGGTTGGGATGGAAAATATACTGTGACGCCCGGCCGGGCAAGTCCTTGTCTCTCGACAATCGCTTTTCGTCGTAGCGGTGGCTGTCCGGCGCGCCGTTGAGCCGTGGCATCCCGCCCGGCGCGAAAACCGGGCGACGACCGACCCGGTTTCCTTTGCCGGATCCCGTT
>Ga0302320_10016862_pt1 | contig 14874 bp, 13 predicted proteins | sample Bog_T0_3_FD_202130 | JGI IMG/M metagenome (GOLD analysis project Ga0302320, IMG submission 202130) | Peat permafrost microbial communities from Stordalen Mire near Abisko, Sweden - Bog_T0_3 | ecosystem: Environmental > Terrestrial > Soil > Wetlands > Peat | place: Sweden: Abisko, Stordalen Mire...
TCGCCCTCATCGCCTACGCCTCGGCCTATCTCAAGGTGCACTACCTCGCCGCCTTCACCTGCGGTCTGCTCAACAACCAGCCCATGGGCTTCTACTCACCGGCCGTGCTCATCAAAGACGCTCAGCGCCACGGCCTCCGTGTCCGCCCCATCTGCGTGCAATATTCCCATTGGCCCTGCACCCTCGAACCCGCGTCTGACAATCTCAATCTCCCAGGAGCACTGGGTGCCCCTGGTCCCTCGCTTTTGGGGACCAGGGACTGCAAGAACTCGCAACAATCTACGGAAGACAATCTCTCTCTCCGCATCGGCCTCAACTACATCAAAGGCCTCCGCCAATCCTCCGCGGCCGCCATTCTCCAGGCCCGCAACCACGGCGGCGTCTTCTCCTCAGTCGACGATCTCGCCCAACGCGTGCCTTCGCTCAACCGCAAAGAACTCGTCGCCCTGGCCAGCGCCGGCGCGCTCAACGCGTTAGATGAAGTCGCCCACCGCCGCGACGCCCTCTGGCAGGTCGAGCAAGCCGGCCGCCCCGTCGGCCCACTCCTGCGCACCGCCGCGCCAGCCAGCACCGCCGCAACTCCACTCCGCGCCATGACCACCGACGAGCGCCTGGCCGCCGACTACGCCGGAACCGGCATCACCACCGGCCCCCATCCCATGGCCTACCAGCGCGAATCCCTGCGCCAGCAAGGCATTCTCTCCGCCCATGAACTCGAAACCCTCGCCGGAACTCCCCACGTCCGCATCGCCGGCCGCATCATCTGCCGCCAGCGCCCCGGCACCGCCAAAGGCTTCGTCTTTCTCTCCCTTGAAGACGAAACCGGCATCGCCAACATCATCCTCACACCCGATGTCTTTGAGCAGAATCGCCTGGTCGTCACCCGCACCCGGTTCCTGATCATCGCAGGCCGGTTGCAAAATCAAGACGGAGTCGTCCACGTAAAAGCCCAATCGTTCACGCCGTTCTACGGCCCCACATCCGGCCCAGACCAAGCCAGGAACTTCCACTAGTTCCTTTCCGTCCATGTGTGAAAGGAATTTCACAGGCTGACTTGCTGACTCGCTATGCCCGCCGCGGCGGGCGCTGACTTGCTGCCTTCAATACCACCCACTTCCAGCCCAGCCCCCATGCCTCGCTCTCAAACCGCAACTTCCCTGCCCGCGACAAACACCCGTGGCCTCGCCGGAGCAGCAATAAAGTAAGCAATCTCGCGGTAATCCGTGAACTCGTGAATCAGAAAATCCGCCTGCTTCCCCGCTTCCAGCGACCCCACACGCTCGCCCAACCCCAGGCTCCACGCCGCATTCACCGTAGCAGCCATCAACGCCTCGGCGGGCATCAACCGCATCTGCACACAAGCCAGCGAAAGCACAAACGGCATCGACGCAATCGGCGACGAGCCTGGATTAAAGTCCGAAGCCACCACAATCCCAAGCCCCAACTCCACCATCCTCCGCGCCTGCGGATACTGCGTCCGCCCCAGCGCAAACACCGACCCCGGCAACAGCACCGGCTGGACGCCAGCATCCCTCAACTGAAGCAACACCTCATCGCTCGCAACCTCCAGATGATCGGCCGTCGCCGCGCCCAACTCCGCCGCCAGCGCCGCCCCCGTCCCCGGCCTGAACTGCTCCGCATGCACGCGCAGCCCCAGCCCATGCCGCCGCGCCGCCGTCAGTACCGTCCGCGTCTCCTCCACGGTAAACGCATGGTCGTCGCAAAACGCATCGCAGTAGCGCGCCAACCCCGCCGCAGCAACCTCCGGAATCAGCTCTTCGGCCACCCAGCGCACATACTCCGCCCTTCCTGCGTCCCCATGGACCATAGGCGCGCAGACGCCAGTGGCCGCACCGCAGGTGCTCGGCGGAACGGTGTGTGCCGCCAGCAGCGTCGGCACAATCGCCGCCGGCCCCTCCTGCCCAAGCCGCGCCAGCACCCGCAGCATCTTCAGCTCCGTCGCATGATCCAACCCATAGCCTGACTTCGCCTCAATCGTCGTCGTGCCCCCGCGCAGCATCCAGTCCCGATGCCGCCGCGCAGCAACCATCAGCTCATCCTCAGTCGCCGCCCGCGTCAGCGCCACCGTGCGCAGAATCCCCCCGCCCGCCGCCGCAATCTCCTGGTAAGTCGCCCCGCCAATCCGCTGCTCAAACTCCGCCGCCCGATTCCCCGCAAACACCAGATGCGTATGCGCATCCACAAACCCCGGCGTCACGCATCGCCCTCCCGCATCCACCACCGCCGCGCCCGGCGGAATCCGCTCCTTCAAATCGCGATAACTCCCCGCCGCCGCAATGCGCCCGTTCCACACCAGCAGCGCGCCTTCCTCGACGATGCCGAGCTCGCGCAACTCCCCGCCCACGCGCGGCCGCGCCGGCCCCGCCAGCATCACCAACTGCCCGATGTTCACGATTGCCGTCACCATGCCGCCGAACCCTCGTATGCTGGACGTTCCTTCACTGCTTCGGATTGCTCTTCTTGGCACGATCTCCAACCCAACGCGGGCCGTCGCACCCTGCGGACAAGACCTCCGACAGCCGATAATCAACGGTCCATTCGCGCTTCTCGTCCTTCAGATAGATCACATCGTCCACGACCAGCCGGCCGTCTTCCCGCACCAGGATTGCCGCAACGCGCCAAATCTCTTTGTCGGGCGGCTCCTCCCACGTGAGCCTCACATACACGCGAAACGTGCCATCCTTCTTCGACTCCGTTCTCTCAATGCGGAAGGTGCCTGGTTCGGTTCGTTCGTCTCCACCAGAGAAGATTCCGCTCTCATAAACACCGAATGGAGCCTTGTTGGGGATTGGATCCTTCAACATGCGTTCCCGATCCTGGCGATCCCAATCCTCTGCGCAGGCAAGGAATACATCAATTCTGTGGAGCAGTGTCTTGCTCATGTACGGCGCGAATATCTTCCAGTCCGCTCCCGATGGGATGCCCGACGGGGGGCGAGCCACCACGTGCTGGTAAAGGCTTTGGATCAATGGCTCGGGCTGGTTCGGCAGGCTGTGCCCAATCCAGTTAGGGCCGTCGCATCCTGCGGACAAATATTCCGATAACCGCCTGTCAGCCGGTTTGTTCTCGGGCTTGTCGTAGGTATTGTCATTGATGTAGATAACATCATCTATGACATGGTGGCCATCTTCGCGCAGCACGACGGCTGCAACGCGCCAGTTCCACTCGCCCCAGAAGGTCTTCCCCCCTGTGAGGTTCACATACACACGCAAGGAGCCATCCTTCTCCGGTTGGGTTCTCTTAATCTTGAAGGCCCGCGGTTCAGCTCGCGCGCTCTCACCGGAGAAGAGTCCATACCAAGAGGCGATCTTTGACTTCAAGTGTGGTTCCGGGTTCTGCCGGTCCCAATCAGCGGAGCAGGCCTTGGCCAAGTCAATTCTGTGCAGCAAAGCCTTGCTGAGATAGGGCGCGAAAATCTTCATCTCTGCGCTCGACGGGATGTCGTGCGGGTGACGAGCCAACACCTGCTGATAGAGGCTCTGGACCAGCTCCTCCGGCTGCTTGAACAGGCCCGGTTGTTTTCTCGGTTGAGCGGGCTGACCGACTGCCAATGTCACCGCGAACTGTAGAAGAAGAATGCACCGCAATACTTTCATGCCATCATCTCGCTTCTTAGTCCCTGATCCCTGACCGCTGCCCCCGCCTCTACGCCATCGGAATATGAATCCCCTGCTCCCGCGCCGTCCTCTGCGCCAACTCATACCCCGCATCCGCATGACGAACTACGCCCAACCCCGGATCGTTATTCAGCACCCGCGCAATCTTCTTCGCCGCCAACTCCGTCCCATCGGCCACCGTCACCTGGCCCGCATGCAGGCTGTAGCCCATCCCGACGCCACCACCATGATGAAAGCTCACCCACGTCGCGCCACTCGCCGTATTCAGCAGCGCATTCAAGATCGGCCAATCCGCCACCGCATCCGACCCGTCCAGCATCTTCTCCGTCTCGCGGTACGGGCTGGCCACCGACCCCGTATCCAGATGATCGCGCCCAATCGCAACAGGCGCTGAAATCTCTCCCGTCCGTACCAGCTCGTTAATCGCAAGCCCCATCCGCGCCCGCTCCCCGTACCCCAGCCAGCAGATGCGCGACGGCAGCCCCTGCAACGCAAACCGCCCCCGCGCCAGCCGCAGCCACCGGACCAATATTTCATTGTCCGGAAACAGCTCCAGCGCCAGCTCATCCGTGCGGTCAATGTCCCTGGGATCGCCGCTCAGCGCAACCCAGCGGAACGGCCCCTGCCCCGTGCAGAACAGCGGCCGAATGTACTCCGGCACAAACCCCGGAATCAGAAACGCATCCACGCACCCCGCATCGAAAGCAAACCGGCGAATATTGTTTCCGTAATCGAAGGTCACCGCCCCAGCCCGCTGCAACGCGAGCATCGCGTTCACATGCACCACCATCGTCGCCGTCGACCGCCGCGCATACTCTTCGGGATCGCTCCGCCGCAACTCCGCCGCCTCACGCAGGCTAAGCCCCTGCGGCACATACCCATTCAGCGGATCGTGCGCGCTGGTCTGGTCCGTCACCACATCCACTTCCACGCCCCGCCTTACAATCTCCGGCAGCACATCCGCGCAATTGCCCACCAGCCCCACGCTCAGCGCGCGGCCCTCACGCTTCGCCGCCTCACAAAGCCGCAGAGCCTCATCCAGATCCTCCGTCACCGTGTCGCAGTAACGCGTCTCCACGCGGCGCTCAATGCGGCTCCGGTCCACATCAATCGCCAGCACCACTCCGCCATTCAGCGTGACGGACAACGGCTGCGCCCCACCCATGCCGCCCACGCCGCCCGTCACCACCAGCCTGCCCTTCAGTGTCCCCCCGAAGTGCCGCTCCGCCAGCGAGGCAAACGTCTGGAAGGTCCCCTGCAAAATCCCCTGCGTGCCGATGTAAATCCAGCTCCCCGCCGTCATCTGCCCATACATCATCAGGCCCTTGCGGTCCAGCTCGTTGAAGTGCTCCCAGTTGGCCCACTTGCCCACCAGGTTGGAGTTGGCAAGGATCACCCGCGGCGCCATCTCGTGCGTGGGAAACACCGCCACCGGCTTGCCGCTCTGCACCAGCAGCGTCTCCTCCATCGTCAACTGTTCCAGCTCCCGCACAATCGCATGGAAGCAGTCCCAGTTCCGCGCCGCCTTCCCGATCCCGCCATACACCACCAGGTCCTGCGGCCGCTCGGCCACCTCCGGATCGAGATTGTTCATCAGGCAGCGCAGCGCCGCCTCCTGCTGCCAGCCCTTGCAGCGCAACACATTCCCTCTTCCCGCCCGAATCACCGGAGCCATCGTCGTCCTCTCTTTCCTGCCTTGGCTGAGACCCCGTACCTACCAAACGTCCAGCCGGAAATCCCGATACTCGCGAATCAACTCGAAGTCCACGCGGTTGCTCGTAATCAGCCGCGCTCCATGCGACCGCGCGGTCAGCGCGATCAGCACATCGAAGTGCAGCTCCCGCAGCTGTTTCGGTTCATATCCTTTTTCTGTGTGGATCTTCCCCAGAATCCTGCCCGACTCCAGCCAGTTCGTTTCCGTCGGCGTAAGTACCGGATGGTTCTTCTCCAGCGCCAGAACCATCTGCCGGTCCACCGCGGAACTCGCCCCGCGCCATAGCTCCGCCAGAACCACTGAAGAGTTCCGCACCAGGCCGTTCACGCCAAGAATCCTCTCAAGATGCCGATTGGTGCGCATCTGGTCGATGAGCACCGAACTGTCGAACAGCACAATCTCACTCATCGCTTCCGGCAAACGAACCCTTGCCGCCATGCTTCTTCATCAGGTTCTTGAAGCGCTTCAGCGCCACGATCTCTCTCAACGCCACATGCACGGCCTCGGTTCGTGATTTCACCCCCAAGGCGCGCGCGGCTTCATCCGCCAGCTTCGTGTCCAGTCGAATCGATGTCAAAGTGGCTGCCATTTCATCTCCTTATGTATATATAGATTCTGCTACCGATATATACACGTGTCAACCCGGCAACCCACCTGCCGCCACCACCCGGTTGCAGCAACCCGCCGCCACTCTTTATCCTTCCCTCGTGCCCACCACTCTAGTCGAATGCGTTCCCAACTTCTCTGAAGGCCGCGACCCGGCCATCGTTGACGCCATCGTTCAAGCCATGCTCGTCCCCGGCGTCTTCCTGCTTGACCGCGAGATGGACTCCGACCATAACCGCTGCGTCATCACCCTCGTCGGCGACCGCGAAGCCATCCAGGAGGCCGCCATCCGCGGCGTGGGCAAGGCCGCCGAGCTGATCGACCTCACAAAGCACCAGGGCGCGCACCCCCGCATGGGCGCCGCCGACGTCGTTCCCTTCATCCCCATCAATGGCGTCACCCTCGAAGACTGCGTCGACCTCGCCAAACACGTCGGCGCAGAGATCGCCAAACGCCACGGCATCCCCGTCTACCTCTATGAAGCCGCCGCCACTACCCCCGCGCGCCAGAATCTTGAGAACGTTCGCCGCGGCCAATTTGAAGGCATTCGCGACGAAATCGCCATCAACCCCGCCCGCAAGCCCGACTTCGGCGACCCGCGTGTCCATCCCACCGCCGGAGCCGTCGCCGTCGGCGCGCGCAAGTTCCTCATCGCCTACAACATCTTCCTCAACACGCCCGACGTCGCCATCGCCAAGGCCATTGCCAAAGCCGTACGCTTCTCCTCCGGCGGCCTGCGCTTCGTCAAAGCCGCGGGCTTCCTTGTGCGCGGCATGGCCCAGGTCTCCATGAACCTGACCGACTTCGAGCAAACCCCCATTCACCGCGTCTTCGAACTCGTAAAGCGCGAGGCCGCCCGCTACGGCGTCACGCCAACCTCCAGTGAAGTCGTCGGTCTCATCCCCAAGCTCGCCCTTGAGCAGGCCGCCGAGTGGTTCCTGCAAGTGGAGAACTTCGACTCCTCCCTCATCCTTGAGAATCGCCTCGCCACAGTAATGACCGGCAATAGCTCCCAGGCCACCCTGCGCGCAGGCGTCGAGCCGTTCATTGAGGCGTTAGCCGCGCCCACCGCCGCCCCCGGCGGAGGCAGCGCAGCCGCGGCCGCCGCAGCCATGGCCGCCGGCCTCGCCGGGATGGTCGCAGGCATCCTGTGCGGAAAGAAAGCCTACGCGCAGCATGAGGCCCTGTACACCGAAGCCATCGATCGCCTCGCCCAGCTTCGCGAACAGCTAAAGGTCGCCATCGACGCCGATACCGATTCCTACAAAGCCGTCATGCAGGCTTACAAGCTCCCCAAGGATTCGCCGGGCCGAACCCGCGCCATCGCCGCCGCGCTTCAGGGGGCCAGCGCGGTCCCCTTGGGCGTGGCAGAAAAGGCCGCCGAGGTTGCGCAGATTGCCGCCCGCCTCAAGCCGGTCACCAATCCCACCATGTTTTCCGATCTAATCACCGGGATCGCCCTGGCAGACGCCGCCCGCACCAGTGCGCTGGCCAACGTCGAAACCAATCTCGACTCCTTCAAGCCCGAGTCACCCGAAGACGAGGCCTTCGTTGCCGATACAGCAAAGCGCATGGCAGCGCTCAAAGCCCAGGCCTGATCGGCGCTCCGTTACTCAGTGAACGAAGATAGCCGCAACCCGGCATGCGCTCTTCCACTCTCTTCTGCCAACCGCACTGAGGGCAGCAGCGCCAGCGCCGTTTGCGCCACAATCCCAAGATCGCTCCACACCGTTGCGCGGCGCAGATACCTCTGCGAGATGCGCAGCTTGTCCGGCGTGATCACCGTCTTGAAATACCGCAGCGGGTCCGGAACCAGCGCCAGGATCTCCGTTTCGCGACAATACTTCACCGTAGCCGGGTCGGTCAGCCCCGGACGCACCTTCAGTAGCCGCTTATACCTGCCGCGAAACTCCATCGCCAGCTCGGGAATCACCGGCCGCGGCCCCACCAGGCTCATCTCCCCGCGCAACACATTCCAAAGCTGCGGCAGCTCGTCCAGTTTGAAGCGCCTTAGCCAGTGCCCGGCTCGCGTAATGCGCTCGTCTGCGCCCAGAGTATAAACAGAACCTGCCGCCCGGTGCCGCATCGTACGCAGCTTCAGCAGCCGGAAGCGCCTGAACCCGCGCCCCATCCGAGCCTGGCAATACAGCACAGGGCCCTCCGAGTCCAGCTTGATGAGGATTGCGGCAATCGCTAGAAAAGGCAGTGCCGCGGTGAGCAGCAGACCGGCCAGTGTGATATCCACGCTGCGTTTGAACACGAGCCCCCCAACCAATAAAGGACCTTTGCGCCCCGACCCGAAGCCGGTTTCGGTACGCAATGAGGAGTCGTGCCTGGCAGTGCTGGGCGTCAATTCTTGCATGCAACGGTCGCGTAAACGTCTACATCGCCGCGCCTTAACCCATCCACAACCAAGCCAATCCTCTCGTGACAACGCAGAAAGTGCCCGCAAAAGAAGTGGCACTGCCGCTGGAGATAAACTGGATCAGTACCCTTAGGAAACTACCTGTGGCTTCAGACTGTCAAGCGGTTAAATGAATTCCGGAAATCTTTGCCCAACCTCAATCAACGGTGATCTGCCCCGCAAGGCCTCCTTTTCCCCTGCCCTCACGCAACCGGTGCAGTCTCCAAGGGAGTGGGCAACTCCCGCAAACTATTTCCTCAGGCCGATCCGCTAGTCTTAACCCAGCGCCTGCACACCGGCAAGACCGTATAGACCCGAGGTTCATCCCGCTCTTTCACCCTGCATCAAGGAGTCTGCTTGCGATTCTTTCTCACCGCGTTGCTGATCGCGGGAACGGCCGCGACCGCTGCCCACGCCCAGGGCAACTACGAGATCCAGGTCTACGCAGCCGATACCGTGGCCCCGCGCACCACCATGCTCGAACTCCACTCCAACTTCACCGCCAAAGGCCAACCCCAAACCATCAACCGCGTCGCCCCCACCAATCATGCCGAGCACGAAACTGTCGAAATCACTCAGGGCATCAACAAATGGTCTGAGGTAGGCTTCTATCTCTTCACACTGGAGCAGAAGGGTGAAGGCGTCCAATGGGTAGGCGACCACATCCGCCCCCGCGTGCGCGTCCCCGACAACTGGCACTGGCCCCTCGGCGTCAGCCTCTCCACCGAGGTTGGCTATCAGCGCACCATCGCCTCGCCTGACACCTGGACCTGGGAGCTGCGCCCCATCCTCGACAAGCAATCAGGCCGCTGGTACTTTGCCGTAAACCCCGCGCTTGAGCGCACCTGGCACGGCCCCGACGTCAACCTGGGCCTTGATTTCGCCCCCGCCGTCAAAATCAGCTACGACTTTACGAAGAAAATCACCGGCGGCCTGGAGTACTACGCCGACTACGGCAGCATCAACCACATCGCCAGCCTGCACAATCAGCAACAGCAGTTCTTCCCCGCCATTGACCTCAACGTCTCACCCGATTGGGAGATCAACTTCGGCGTCGGCATCGGCCCCACCGCCGCCACCGACCACTGGATCGTCAAAGCAATCCTCGGCCGCCGCTTCAACTGGAGCAAGAAGCACCAGTAACTGCGCGATTGAGAGGGACGGGGAAATGGGGGACCGCGAACCCATTGCCGCGCAAGCGGCGTCCGCCCCACCGCAGGTGGCTGCCTCACCGCGGGTGGCTACCCCACCAGCTCCAGCGCCCGAATCGTCTCCTTGCGCACGGTCAGCTTCTCCACCAGTTCGGTCCGCACCTCATACCCCCGTCCCGGCGTCTCGGGAACCGCTATCTCGCCCGCCGAGGAAACCGTCACCTCGGGCTCGATAATGTCCTCGGCCCAGTAGCGCGCCGAGGCCGAAACATCCCCCGGCAGCGTGAAGTTCTCCAGCGTCGAAAGCGCGATGTTATGCGCGCGGCCAATCCCCGTCTCCAGCATCCCGCCGCACCACACCGGAATCCCCCGCTCCTGCGCCGCGTTATGCACCGCAATGGCCTCTGAAAATCCGCCCACGCGCCCCAGCTTCAAATTGATAATCCTGCACGACTCCATCTCGATCGCCGCCAGCGCATCCCTCCGGTTGTGAATCGACTCGTCCAGGCAGATGGGCGTTTGCAGCCGCTTTTGCAGCATCGAGTGGTAATAGAAATCGTCGTGCCACAGCGGCTGCTCAATCATCAGCAGGTCAAACGCATCAAAGCTCACCAGGTGATCGGCGTCGTGCAGCCTGTAGGCCGAGTTGGCGTCGCAACTCAGCGTAATCGCCGGCCAGCGGCTGCGCACCTTCTCAAACACTTCCACATCCCAGCCCGGCTTGCACTTCAGCTTGATGCGCTGGTACCCGGCCGCCAATTCCCTCTCAATCGTCTCCAGCAGCTCCGGAATCGACGCATGAATCCCCAGCGAAACCCCGCACGGAATCGCCTCGCGCACCCCGCCCAGCAACTGGTAAAGCGGAATCCCTTCCCGTTGCGCCTCCAGGTCCCAGATCGCGTTCTCCAGCGTCGCCTTGGCCATGCGGTTGCCGCGCACCAGCTTGAAAATCTTCGGGCACTCGCCCGCGTGCTCCGGTGCCTCCGCGGCCAGCATCGGCCCCATCTCATTCACAATCGCCGCCCAGGCGCTGTCGGTCGACTCCGGCGAAAAGTACGGATGCTCGCCCGCCGTGCACTCTCCCCACCCGGTCAGCCCCTCTGACTTGATCTCCGCCAGCAGAACGCGCCGGTTGCGCGTAACACCAAAGCTGGTTTCAAACGGGCGTACCAGCGGCATGTGCAGTTCACGCAGAATGATGGCATCAATTTTCATAGGCTTTTAAAGTTCCTTGGGGAATTCTGGCCAACTGTTTTTTCAGAATCAACTCAACTCCGGTTCGGCAACGGACCCAATTCGAAGACTCCATTTCCTTCCGCATCCCGGGCGAAACCAATCACCGCCAACCCCCGGGAAAATGCCTCTTGAAACCTGCGCCGGTTCTCCAATTGAACCGCGAGAGCGCGTTCCCTGCCTGCTTCTGAGGCCTTCCACTCGTAAATCAAGGCCGGAACCTGAATGCGCTCTTCGATGATCTCTGCCCCTCTGGGCCGGCCCTCAAGAATCGCCCGCACCCGCGGCGAATCCAGCTCCCACTCGGTCACCAGCCGGTCCGTCGGCAATCCACCCTGCAGTCGAGATGAGGATACACCATAGAAATCCACCTCATAGCTGCGCACAACGGCTCCCAGCTTATGAATATTCAAAAACGCGTTCTTGATCTCCAGCGGATCGAAGGTCCACTCCATGTGCCGCATGCCGCGCCCAAGTGCCTCCTGCCGCTGCTCCAGCTTCAACCGCATCCCCAACCCCCGGTTGCGATAGCTCTCCCGCACCGCCAGCATGTGCGAGTGCAAATAAGCCCGCGGTTCGCCCTCGCCCGTTTTCACCCCCGGCAGCGAAAAGACAAATCCCACCAGCGACTCCGGCCCACCCCCCGGCAGCGCCCCTTCAATCTGATCGTCAAAGGCCCCCATCACCTGCCCGCCAATCTTCTGCGCCACCCGGAATGCCTTGCGCGGAATCACGTCGCTCTCGTCATAGCCCCAGGTCTCAATCTCCAGCGCCACGCAGGCTTGAAGCTCGTCAAAACCCTTGCAGGGTCGAATCGTGATCATGCCTGCGCACCCGGCTCGGCAGGTGGCTCAGGCTCCGCCAGCTTCCGCTTCGCCCCCGCCCAAAGCTCTTCCAACTCCGCAGCTGATAGCTCTTCCAACGGCCGCGCGCTGGCTCGCTCCATCTCGCCGAACCGCTGCCGAAACCGCAGATTGCACCCCCGCAGCGCCATCTCCGCATCCACGCCCAGGTGCCGCCCCAGGTTCACCACCGTAAACAGCAGATCGCCCAGCTCCGCCTCCACCGCCGGCTTGCGTGCCGCATCGTTCGCAGCCGCCTCAGCCTCCAACTCCGCCGTCTCTTCCACCAGCTTGGGCAGCAGATCGCGCCAACTGGCCCAGTCAAACCCGGCCTTCTGCGCCTTCGATCCCAGCTTGGCCGCCTCCGCCAGCGCCGGCATCGCCCGCTGCACCGAGTCCAGCCGCGAAGCCGGGAGCTTTTGCGCCGAAGGCGCGTCTGCTGCATGCAATGCCGCGTCTGCTGCATGCAATGCCGCGTCCGCTGCATGCAATGCCGCGTCCGCTGCATGCAATGCCTCGGCCGCCTTGATCTCATCCCAGTTGCGCAGCACTGCACCGGAAGATCCCTTCACATCTGCGTCCACATTCGCCCGGTTGCCCGCCGCCCGCGCCGCCTCTTCACCAAACACATGCGGATGCCGCCGCACCAGCTTACGATTCAACTGTTCCAGCACATCGGCAATGGTGAAGTGCCCCTCGTTCGCCGCCATCTCGGCATAGAACAGCACCTGCAACAGCAGGTCGCCCAGCTCCTCGGCCAGGTGCGGGAAGTCCCTCCGCTCAATAGCGTCGAAGACCTCGTAGGCCTCTTCCAGCGTGTATTTGCGAATGGTGTCGAAGGTCTGTTCACGGTCCCAGGGGCAGCCATCCGGCGCCCGCAGCCGCGCCATGATGCCCACCGACTGCTCAAACAACTCCGCCACCCGCGCCTTATCGCTCGCAGGCAGCCCCGCGGAACCCGTTGCGTTCGCGCTCTCTGCCGGAAGGTCCATGCCCCCTCAGTCTAGCAAGCCCCAGAGCCCCCCGCCGCTCGCGTCCACTCAGCAAGCAGCGCCACCAATCCCCTCCGCCAGATTCCCCACGACCGCCCCGTGCCCCATCCATGCGGCGTCCTTTTGCCGCATGGGTGGGATACCGGAATTCCAAACCAGGGAACGTGGAGAATCGGCGACACCACAAACCCTCAGAGGTTGGCCGCACCGCAGGTGGCTCGAATACGGCCAACCCCAGCCCGCCCCGTGCCTCCCACCGTATACTCATCCTCGAAAATGATTCGCATTCTCGGCACCCTCTTCGCCGGCCTCCTCGGCCTCGCCTTCGGCAGCTTCCTCAACGTGTGCCTCAGCCGCTGGCCCCAGGGCGAGAGCATCGTCCACCCCCGCTCCCATTGCAGGAACTGCGACCACACCCTAGCCTGGTGGGAGAACATCCCCCTCCTCAGTTGGCTCGCCCTCCGCGGCCGCTGCCGCAACTGCCACACTTGGATCGGCTGGCGCTATCCGCTGGTGGAACTGGCTGTTGGAGCACTTTGGGCAATTGCGACCTCTAAAGCTCTCATCCTGATTCAGAATCTATTCGTCCTCGACTTCTACCCTGCGCGGTGGATACAGACCGATGCCCTCCACCTCCTTGGAAACCTGACGCTCATCTGGCTGCTTACTGCCTTGCTTTTCCTTGACGCTGAGCACTTATGGCTACCTGACAAGCTGACCCTTCCAGGCATCCTTCTTGGATTCATCTATCGATGTGGAAGCTTCTTGCTCGACCCCCGCTCCTCATTTCACCAGCCAGATGCGATCCCGACATTGCTGGCCACCGTGGTTTTCCAGGTGCTCGCCATCCTCGCCGCCGCCGCCCTCATCCTCATCATCCGCTGGACCTACCGGCTCATCCGCCGCCGCGAAGGCATCGGCCTCGGCGACGCCAAGCTCATGGCCCTGCTCGCCGCCTGGCTCGGCCTGCCCGGCGCGCTCCTCGCCTTTTTCCTCGGCATCACCCTCGGCGCCGTAGTCTCCCTCGCCCTGCTGGCTCTCCCCAACCGCCCCGGCTCAGCCCGCGCCTGGGCGCTCAAAAAACTGCCCCTCGGCACTTTCCTCTGCATCGGCGGCATCGTCAGCAGCCTGTGGGGCCCGCCCCTCATCGCCGCTTACCTGCGCTGGGCAGGCTTCTAAAGACGATCGAGGTTCCCGGCAACCCCTAAGACGTGCGGCCCACTTGCCCCGCGCCCTCAAACACGCTCGCAGGCGTGTTCGCCGCCAACTCCGCGCGGCTGCGCGCCAGACGAATCGCCTCTTCAAACTGCGGCTGATGATGTCTGCAATGAACCCGATGATAGACGCGCCACTCTTCCACGCGCATCGATCCGTACATAGGGTGGCGGCCGCAAGGCCGCATCCCGAAGGCAATCCGGCACTGGCCAAGCGTCTTGTTCAGATTCTCTGCCGCGTCCAGCAGCCGCGCTGCCAGCGTGGCCCCGTCCTGGGGTTCAAACTGCCCAGGGCGCAGCGCCGTAAAAGTCGAAACACCCTCCGGCATCCACTGAAAGAAGCAAACCTGCGTCTTCAAAATCCATTGCAGCCATGTGGATGAACGCGCTGGAGACTCCCCGCTCGCCAGGCGTTTGCTCAACTCCTGTTTACTCTGCTGCATGGTGAGAATCAAGTGCTCGACCACTTGCTGGCCGCTCCACTTGTGCAGTGTGGGGTCGGGTGACACCTGCGCATCTCGCAAGCTGGCTGCCGCAATTTGCTCGGCCAGCGGAAAAACGGCATCGGCAAGGACTGGATGCATAGACCCTTCCGTTTGGCTCGCTCCGGGCCATCAATCCGCAAAGCCAAACTCTAGGAAAGCATAAGCGATTTGGCCGCCCCCGTTGAACTCCTTCTCGGCAACCTGCGAGATTCTGCCACAAAAAAGTAACATCGCTCGCAATTGCGCGGGAGCCTTATTTGGGCGCTGCCACCGATCCAGAACCGGGGTCGGCCCCATGGGCAGCCGCAAGCGCCGGATCCTTCAGCAGCTTGCGGACCTGCTTTCCGTGCTTCCCGTCAGGGTCATAGTCCAGCAGCGTATCAAAATTCTTGCGCGCCTCCGCAAAACGGCCCAGGTTCCGCTCGGCCTCGCCCAGCCCCCAATAGACCTCCGGATTCTCCGGGTCCAGCACCATCGCCGACTCGAATCGCGACAACGCCGCCTTCCAGTCCTTGCGCTCCAGGTAGTAGCTGCCCACCTCGATGTCCTTTGAGGCGGCTTCCTGATGGGTAGGCTCCTTCACCTCGACTTCTCT
>Ga0302320_10016863_pt1 | contig 14874 bp, 14 predicted proteins | sample Bog_T0_3_FD_202130 | JGI IMG/M metagenome (GOLD analysis project Ga0302320, IMG submission 202130) | Peat permafrost microbial communities from Stordalen Mire near Abisko, Sweden - Bog_T0_3 | ecosystem: Environmental > Terrestrial > Soil > Wetlands > Peat | place: Sweden: Abisko, Stordalen Mire...
AGCAGCCGCTGGTTGTCGCGGACGATCTGATCGAGGCTGACCGGTGAGCGCGTGACCGCATAGTCGGCCACCAGTTCCTCGTTTTTCACGGGGTGCCTCGGCGCGCGCGTCTACTGCTTGACGAGATTCATGATGTCGAAGATCGGAAGGTACATGCCGATCACGACCACGCCGACCACGGCACCGACACCGAGCATCATGATGGGCTCGATGATCGAGGTCAGCGACTTCACCGCCGCGCTGACCTCGTCTTCGTAGAAGTCGGCGACCTTCTGCAACATGTTGTCGAGCGCGCCCGTCTCTTCGCCCACGGCGATCATCTGGACGACCATGTCGGGGAACACGTGCACGTCTTTGAGCGGCTCTGAGATCGTCGCGCCCTCTTTGACACTCACCTGCACTGCGTCCATGGCCTGCTCGATCACGACGTTACCGGCCGACTTGCCGGTGATGTCGATGGCCTGGAGGATGGGCACGCCGCTTGAGACCAACGTGCCCAGCGTGCGCGAGAAGCGCGCGACGGCGATCTTGCGCACGACTTCGCCGATGCCCAAGGGCACGCGCAGCTTGAAGCGGTCCCAGACCATCGTGCCCTTGTCGGTGCGCTTGAGATAGCGGATGAGCACGATGAGGCCGATGATCACGACCACTACGACGGCGCCCTTCCAGCTTCGCATGGTGTCTGAGACGGTCACCATCATCCGCGTCAGCATCGGCAGCTTGGCGTTGCCGAGCTGCTGATACATGCTGGAGAACACCGGGATCAGGAACAGCACCATGCCGGTCATCACGATGAGCGCGAAGCTGGCGATCATGATCGGATACACCATGGCCGACTTGACGGCCCTCGTGATCTGGTCGTCTTTTTCGAGCTGCGTGGCCAGGCGGTTCAGGACTTCGTCCAAGATACCGCCGATCTCGCCCGCCCGGACCATGTTGACGTACAGGGGCGAGAACACCTTGGGGTGCTTCTCGAGCGCGTCGGACAGCGAGATGCCGGCTTCGACGTCGCCCCGCACCTGGCCGAGCACCTCGGCGAACTTCTTGTTCTCGGTCTGCTCTTCGAGCACAGTGAGCGCCCGCAGCATGGCGAGACCCGAGTTGATCATGGTGGCGAACTGACGCGAGAAGATCGTCAGGTCCTTGGCCTTGACGCGCTGCAGCGAGGCGAAGATGTCGGTCTTGGCGAGGCTCGTCTTGACCTCGTTGATGTCGACGATCGTGAGACCGCGGTTGCGCAGGCCGGCCGCGACGGCCGCCTTGTTGTCGCCGTCGACCTGGCCCGACGCGGTGGCGCCCCTGCCGTCGAGAGCCTTGTAGGTGAACGTGGCCATGAGTCCTCCGTCACTCCCCGCCGGCGCGGGCAGCAAAGCTGCTATCGCCCGTACTGCCTGCGCTGCTTGTCGAGACTGTTCTCGTCATGCTCCGGCAAATCTTTAGTTGACGCGGACCGCCGTGTTCGCCGCCGAGCCCAGCAGACGATCGAGCTGGTCGGGTGCGCTCGAACGCCGCTGCGCGAGCTCGCGCGAGATCACGCCACGGCGCACGAGGTCGGCGAGCGCGGCGTCCATGGTGACCATGCCGAACTGGTTGCCCATCTGCATGGCCGAGTAGATCTGGTGAGTCTTGCCTTCGCGGATCAGGTTGCGCACCGCGGGCGTGGGGATCAGTAGCTCGGCGGCCACCACACGGTTGCGCCCGTCGCGCGTGGGCAAGAGCTGCTGCGTGCAGACCCCGACCAACGTCGTGGAGAGCTGCACGCGGATCTGCTCCTGCTGGTGAGGCGGGAAGACGTCGATGATGCGGTCGATGGTCTGCGGGGCGTCCTGGGTGTGCAGGGTGGCCAGCACGAGGTGCCCCGTCTCGGCCGCGGTGAGGGCGGTCGCCATGGTCTCGGTGTCGCGCATCTCGCCTACGAGGATGACGTCGGGGTCCTGGCGCAGTACCGACTTGAGCGCCCGGTTGAACGACTTGGTGTCGGCGCCGACCTCGCGCTGGTTGATCATGCACTTCTTGTGGCGGTGCAGAAACTCGATCGGGTCTTCGATCGTCATGATGTGCTCTTCGCGGACCTCGTTGATCTCGTCGATCATGGCGGCCAGCGTGGTCGACTTGCCGCAGCCGGTCGGGCCGGTGACGACCACGAAGCCGCGCGGCTTCTTGGTGAGCTCGTGCAGCGCGCGCGGCAGCCCCAGGTCTTCGAGCTTCTTGATCTGCACCGGGATCAGGCGGAAGGCCGCCCCGAGGCTGTTGCGCTGGAAGTAGGCGTTGACGCGGAAGCGGGCCCGCCCGGGCACCGAGTACGAGAAGTCCATCTCCCAGTCGTTCTCGAGGCGCTGCCGCTGGTCCTGCGAGAGGATGCTGTAGATGAGCTCGCGGGTGTCGTTGGCGCCGAGACGCGGGTAGTCGAGCCGCTCGAGCACGCCGTTGACGCGCACGATCGGCGGTGCGCCGACCGACAGGTGAAGGTCGCTGGCGTCGCGCTCCAAGACCTCAAGCAGAATGTCGACAAGATCCATTGGTTTCGTCCCCTCGCAAACCGATTGTCAGATGATGACCCTGGCGATCTCTTCGATCGACGTGAGCCCCTGAAGCACCTTGTCGATGCCGTCCTCGCGCAGGTTCTTCATGCCTTCGGCCTGCGCCACGCGGCTGATCTCGTCGGCGCTCTTGCGCTCGACGGTCAGCCTGCGGATGGCTTCGCTCACGATCATGACCTCGTAGATGCCGAGTCGACCTTTGTAGCCCGTGTTGTTGCACCGTGAGCACCCCTTCGGGTGGTACAACGTCACCTTGTCCATGTCGAAGACTTCGGGTGGGAAGTCGCTTTTCTTGAGCATCTCTTCAGATGGTTCGTACGGCTCCTTGCATTCCTTACAGAGGCGACGCGCCAGGCGCTGGGCGAGAACGCAGTCCACGGCCGACGAGGTGAGGAATGGTTCGATGCCCATCTCGGTAAGGCGAGACAGGGCGCCTGGCGCGTCGTTGGTGTGGAGCGTGGTGAGCACGAGATGGCCGGTGAGGGCCGACTCGATGGCGATGTTCGCGGTGTCGCGGTCGCGGACCTCGCCGACCATCACGATGTCGGGGTCGCAGCGCAGAATGGAGCGCAGGGCCGCCGGGAAGGTCATGCCGGCCTTGGGGTTCACCTGCACCTGGTTGATGCCCGGCAGGCGGTACTCGACCGGGTCTTCGACGGTGATCACGTTCTTCTCAGGAGAGTTGATGAGGTTCAGCGTCGCATACAGAGTGGTCGACTTGCCGGAGCCCGTCGGGCCGGTGACGAGGATGGCGCCGTACGGCCTGGTGAACGAGCGCTGGTAGCGCTTGAGCGCCTTGGGGGAGAAGCCCAGGTCGGCGAGGTCGAGCATGACGTTGGTCTTGTCGAGCAGGCGCATGACGATCTTCTCGCCGTACACGGTGGGCAGCGTGGCGACGCGCATGTCGATGGGCTTGCCGCCGACCACAAGTCCGATGCGTCCGTCCTGCGGCACGCGACGCTCGGCGATGTCGAGCTCGGCCATGACCTTGAGCCGGCTGATGACCCCGTTCTGCATGCGGCGCGGCACCGACATGATCTCGTGCAGCACGCCGTCGAGACGGAAGCGGATCACGAGCTCCTTGGCCTGCGGTTCGAAGTGGATGTCGCTGGCGGCGTCGTCGACGGACTGCGCGATCACCGAGTTCACGAGCTTGACGATCGGCGGCTCCTCGGTCATCTCGCGGATGTCGGTGATCTCTTCGTCGGCGCCCACGGACAGGTCGTTGGCCGCGGTGACCTGGTCGTCGAGCCGGTTCAGCTTGCCGATGGCGCCCACGATGTCTTCTTCGCTGGCGATGGCCGGCACGATCGTGTAGCCCGTCATGATGCGCAGGTCGTCGGCGATCAGGACGTTGGCCGGGTCGATCATGGCGACCTGCAGGGTGCTGTCGTCGAGGAAGCGCACGGGGATGGCCGAGTAGCGCCGGCACAGCCGCTCCGACAGCAGGCCGGCGGCGGACATGTCGATCTGCAGGTTGGTGAGATCGAGGTATTCGATGCCGAACTTGGTGGCCAGCGCCTTGGTGAGGTCGAGCTCGGACACGAGCTTGTCTTCGAGGAGCTGCTCGCCGAGGCGCTTGTGCGTCTCTTTCTGGCGCGCCAGGCTGTCGTCGATCTGCTGCGCGGTGACGAGCTCCATGTCGACGAGGATCTCGCCGAGGCGCTTCTTGCTGGCGCGCAGCGGCACCGGCTCACCAGTGGCGGCGGCCGCGTCGGCGGCCTGCAGCCGCTCGAGGACTTCGTTGACGCCGCCCAGCTTCGGCTCGTCGTCGGGCGTGACGGCGGCGATCGCCGACTCGAGGTCGGCGGCGGCATCGATCTCGATGACCTTACCGGTCTCGATCTCGTCGAGCTCGATCGGCTCGGCGGTCTCAAGCACGTCGGCCTCGGCTAAGCCGGAGAGGGAATCGAAGCCCTCGTCGGGGTAGAAGATCTGATCGTGGCCTGTGCTCACGAAACCGTCCGTCCCCTTGTCGGCGTTGGGTGCGTAGTCGCTCCAGTCGTCGATGTCGTCGGGCTCGCGGTCGCCACTTGAGACCACCTCGACCGCCGGCGGCTCGCCGTGGCGAGTCGCCACGCGACCCGCGACCCGGCTCTTATCGTCGTGCGGCACTCCGCATCACTTCCAGTGGCGCGGCCCGGCCCGTCCACAGTTCGAACGAGAGCGCGGCCTGCCAAACGAGCATCGTCAAGCCGTCGATAGCCCGCGCTCCAGTCGCTCGGGCACGTTCGAGTGGCATCGTCGGCCGCTGTCCGTAGACCACGTCGTACACGATGTGGTCACGCTGGATGTTATCGACCAAAACGCTCGGCACTTTAAGCGAGTCGGCCATGCCCAGCGCGGTGGCGTTGACCACGATGTCCGCGCCGCGGACCTGGGCGGCGGTGAGCGCGTCCAGTGCCACAAGCTCGAATCGCGCGGCCTCGTCGGCGGGCTGCAGCAGACGGACAAGCTCTTCGGCGCGACTCATCGTACGGTTGACCACGGTGCAACGGCTCACCCCGACACGCAGCAGGCCGAGCACGGCGGCGCGCGCGGCGCCGCCGGCGCCGAGCACGAGCGCCGAGGCACCGGCGAGCGGCTCGCCGACCGCCTCCCGCAGCGCCGCGACGAAACCACCGACATCGGTGTTGTAGCCGGCAAGGACGCCGTCGTCGACGACGATGGTGTTCACAGCGGCGATCAGCCGGGCGTCGTCGGAGACGCGGTCGAGGTACGGCACCACGGCCGCCTTGTGCGGCATGGTCACGTTGGCTCCCCGAAAGCCGAGGCTGCGCAGCCCCCTGACCGCCGCCTCGAGGTCGTCGGCGACGACCGGCAGCGGCACATACGCCATATCGAGACCGAGCGCCGCGAATGCGGCGTTGTGCATGGCCGGCGAGAGCGAGTGCGTCACGGGCCAGCCGATGATGCCGGTAAGGACGGTAGTTCCTGCGATCGTCGTCATGTGCTCGCCCCCAGCGTGGAATGATCGAGACGCGCGGACCCGGCGAGGCGCCGGCCGCCGCAAGTCAAGCTTGCACGCCGACGCCCGACATCCTTCTCGCCGGGAGCGGCAGAGCTCGGGGACGAGCGGAGGCAGAGCTCAGGTCGAGCTGAGGTAGTCCTCGAGGATCTGCGCGGCGGCGCGCGCGTCGAGCGCGCCCCTGCCGCCGCGCTGCTGGGCGATCGCCGTGGTGAAGCGCTCGTCGTAGAGCACGACGGGCACGTCGACGGCGCGCTTGAGACGCGCCACGAAGGAGCGCACCTCGCGCGCCTGACCGTGCTCGGCGCCGTCGAGCGAGACAGGCAGGCCGACGACGACCAGCGAGACGCCTTCGGCGGCCACGAGCTCTTTGACGGTCTCGAGGCCGGCCGCCGTGCCCGCACGAGCCACGACCGTGAGCGGACGGGCGATGCTGCCGGTCTCGTCGGAGATCGCCACGCCGGTGCGCGCGACGCCGTAATCGAGCGCCAGAAGCCGCACCTCTACGCTCCGAGGAGCTCCCGGACCTTGGCGACGGCCGCCTCGAGCGCGGCACCCATGCCGCTCACGTCGGTGCCGCCGCCGCGAGCGAGGGTCGGCTTGCCGCCGCCGCGGCCGCCTACGGCCGGCATCATGGCGGAGAGCACGTCGCCGGCGCGCAGCCCGCGGCCGACGAGAGCGTCGGGCGACGTCACCACCACGGCGACGCGCCCGGAGGTGGCGGCCAGCAGGGCGACGGCCGCGTCGGGCAGCGCCGCGCGCACCTCGTCGGCCAGCGCCAGCAGGTCGTCGGGCTTGCTCACTTCGACCTCTCCCGCCACCAGGGTGGCTCCGGCCACGTCGAGCGCCCTGGCCACCAGCTCGTCGACGCGTCCGTGACGCGCGCCGCTCTGGGCCGCGTGCACGGCGTCTCTGAGCTCGCTGAGCTCCTGGAGGCGCCGGTGGACGGCGTCGGCAACGCGGTCGGGGGCGACGCCGAGCTCGCCGGCGACAGCCGCCTCGCGCGCCTCGACTGCGCGGTAGTGCTCGATCGCGGCAGCCGAGGTGATGGCTTCGATGCGGCGCGTATTGGCGCCCACCGACGTGCTGGCGGTGATCTTGCAGAGGCCGATCTGCGAGGTCGACGAGACGTGCGTGCCGCCGCACAGCTCGCGGCTGAAGTCGTCGATCTCGAGGACGCGCACGAACTCGCCGTACTTCTCTTCGAAGAACGCCAGGGCGCCGATCTCGGCGGCGTACTCGCGCGTGGTGACGAAAGGCCGCACCGGATGGTTCTCGACGATGCGGCGGTTGGCCAGGTCCTCGATCTGGCGCAGCTCTGCCGCGGTCGGCGCGCGCCGCGTCTTGTAGTCGAACCGCAGCCTGTCGGGCGTGACGAGCGAGCCGGCCTGGCGGACGTCGTCGCCCAGCACGATGCGCAGCGCGTTGTGCAGCAGGTGCGTGGCGGTATGGTTGCAGGCCGTCTGATGGCGACGCACGGCGTTGACCATGGCCTTGGCGCGCTCGCCTTCGACCACGTTGCCCTCGGTGAGGCGGCCAACGATGACCTGGTCCGACTGGAAGCGCACCACGTCGACCACGTCGAGCTTGCCGGAGTCGGTGTGTATCCAGCCGGCGTCGGCGACCTGACCGCCGCCCTCAGCGTAGAACGGCGACTCTTCGAGCTTGAGCGCCACGCGCCCGTCGGCGAGGACGCGGGCAGCGCGCACCATGGAGTAGACCTCGAGGCGTTCGTAGCCCACGAAGGTGGTCTCGAGCGCCGCGGTATCGCGCTGGAAGGTCTCGAGCTCGCCCGGACCGGTCTCCCCCGCCTTCTGCGCCGCGCGGGCGCGCTCGCGCTGCTCGGCCATGAGGCGCTCGAAGCCCTCTTCGTCGACGCTCATGCCCCTGTCCTGCACGATCTCGCGGGTAAGGTCGAACGGGAACCCGTAGGTGTCGTGCAGCTCGAAGGCGACGGCGGGCGGCAGCTCGGCGCCGGAATCGCGCGCCCGCCGCAGCGCCTCGTCCAGGATGCCCATGCCCTGGGCCAGCGTGCGCGTGAAGCGCGCCTCTTCTTCGACCACGATCTCGAGGATCGCCTCGCGCGCACCGAGCAGCGGCGGATACGCCTCGGCCATGATGTCGATGACCAAGTCGCAGAGACGCGCGAGGAACGGCTCGTCGAGGCCGATCGAGACGCCCTGCTGCACGGCACGGCGGATGATGCGCCGCAACACGTAGTCGCGCCCTTCGTTGCCGGGCAGCACGCCGTCCATGATGAGGAAGGCGATTCCGCGGGCATGCTCGGCCATGGTGCGCAGGGCGCGGGTCACCGGGTCGCTCGAGCCGTAGGTCTGGCCCGAGAGCTCTTCGCCCAGGGCGATCAGGGCGCGGAAGACGTCGGTCTCGTAGACCGTCGTGACCCCCTGATGGATGGCGGTGACACGCTCGAGCCCCATGCCGGTGTCGATGCTCTTCGCGGCCAGCGTGGAGAGGCCGCCGTGTTCGTCCATCTCATACTGCACGAAGACGAGGTTCCAATACTCCATCCAGCGGTCACACTCGCAGCCGGGGCCGCAGTCGGGGCGGCCGCAGCCGTGCTCCTCGCCCATGTCGTAGTAGAGCTCGGTGCAGGGCCCGCAGGGCCCCGTGGCGCCGGCCGGTCCCCAGAAGTTGTCGCCGCGCCCGAGGTGCACGATGTCTGCGTCGGTGAAGCCGTGGGTCTTCCAGATGGCGATGGCTTCGGCGTCGACCGGCACCTGCTCGTCGCCCCCGAAGACGCTCACCTTGACGCGCGTGCGGGGGATCCCGAGCTGGTCTGAGAACGCGAGCGCCCAGGCGATCGCCTCGGTCTTGAAGTAGTCGCCGATCGAGAAGTTGCCGAGCATCTCGAAGAAGGTCAGATGGCGCGCCGTGCGCCCCACGTTCTCGATGTCGGACGTGCGAAAGCAGCGCTGACAGGTCGTGAGACGCCGCGCCGGCGGCGTGTCGACGCCCAGGTAGTAGGGCTTGAACTGCTGCATGCCGGCGGTCGTGAACAGCACGCTGGGATCGCCTGCCGGCACGAGCGAGGCGGGCGCCGGCGAGAGATGGCCGTGGGCCTCGAAGAAGTCGCCGAAGGCCCGCCGGATCTGCGCCGATGACAGCGTCGGTCGGTCTGGTCGCTGGTCGGTCATGGGCACCTCGTAGGGCGGTCTGGAAGGTTAGAGCCGGGGCCTCACAACGCCCCTTCGCCGATGTTCGCCCGCAGTTTCTCGAGCGCCCGGCGGATGAGTCGCGAGACGTGCATCTGGGAGATGCCGACGCGCGCCGCGATCTGTGACTGTGTGAGCCCCTCGAAGAAGCGCAGGTGCAGGATGTAGCGCTCGCGGGCGTCGAGCTTGGCGAAGCCCGGGGCGAGCATCGTGCGGTCTTCCATGGTGTCGTAGGCTTCTTCTTCGGTGCCCATGTAGTCGATCAGGCCGGTCTCGTCGTCGCCCGACTCGCCGTTGGGCGCCGCCTGCAGCGAGACAGAGTTGTAGGCCTGGCTTGTCTCGAGCGCCTCGAGGACCTCTTCGGGGGTGGCCCCGGCGGCCTCGGCGATCTCGTTGATGGTCGGCGAGCGCTGCAGCTTGGGCACGAGCTCGTCGATCACCTTGTTCAAGCGGATGTTCAGTTCCTGCAGGCCGCGCGGCACGCGCACCGACCAGCCCTTGTCGCGGAAGTAGCGCTTGATCTCGCCGATGATGTTGGGCGTGGCGTAGGTCGTGAGCTCGACCCCGCGGGTAAGGTCGAAGCGGTCGATCGCTTTGATGAGACCGATCGAACCGACCTGGACCAGGTCGTCGAAGTGCTCGCCGCGCGACGAATAGCGCCGCGCCAGCGAACGGACGAGCGGCAGGTACATGGTGATGAGCTGGTCGCGGGCATGGCGGTCGCCGTGCAGGTGATAGCGGCGCAGCAGGAACTGGTCGAGCTTCTCGGACTCGTCTTTGCCGCGCCCGGTCGGGGGCACGACGCGCTCGATCAAGTCTTCGTCGTCGATCTCGTTGTCGTCGGGGTCGGCAGCCGCGTCGGAGTCGGCAGCCGCGTCGGAGTCGGCAGCCGCGTCGGACTCGTCGGCGTCGCCGTCGGACGCCGGCCCGGCCTGAAGCTCGTCGTCGCGCTCGGCCTCGCCGGGGCGCTCGTCGCGCCCCACGGCCGGCTCGCCCGCGCCGCGCGCAGAGCGCTCGTCGCGGGCGGACGGGTCGTCGAGAGGTCCTTTGTCGTGAGCTTCGACCATGCGGACGTTCAGGAGGCGCCGCGGCGCTTGGCGAACACGACGCAGTAGCAGTCGTCGGGCGCCGCGCAGACTTCGACCGACTCGACGACGCCGCGCATGACCGTCTCGAGGTCGAACCCGCCGTCCCGGCGACCGCTCAACCGGGCGCGCAGGCCGGCGGAGCGGAACGGCCCGGCGTTGATGCTCACGCCGTCGTCGACCACCTCGATGGCCAGCTCGTGGAGAGGCGCCTCGCCCGAGTCGGTCGCGGCCGTGAGCAGCTCTTCGACGGCCACGTAGAGGTCGTCGATCTCGTCGAGTGAGAGGTCGACGCGCGCCGCCACCCCGCCGAGCACCATGCGCACGACGGAGAAGGCGGTGGGGGTCGCCGAGACCTGGAGACGGATCATATCTGCCACGTGGTGCTCCGCTTCAGGCCGGATGGCCGGCGTCGCGCGGGGCGGCGGCCACAAGGGCGTGATCGACTTGATTCTCGCGCAGGCGAGCGGCGCGCAGGCCGTCGTCGATGGCGAGCTGAGCACGGCGGCGGGCCTCGCCGTAGCCGCGCATCGCTTCGGAGGGAAGCTGGCGCAGCACATCGACGTAGCTCTGCCCCGTCGCCAGCCTGCGGTCGCGCACGTAGTAGGCGAGACCGGCGCCGGCGAGCGCTGTGCCAAAGACAAGGGTGCCCCAGAGCCTCACCCGCCGCTCCCTTCGCTGGCGGCACCGGGGGCCGGCGGCGGCGCATCGGTGACGGGCGTGGTCTCGGGTGCGGCGGCCGCGGCGTCGGTCACGGGCGCGGCGGCGGGCACGTCGGACGCGAAGCCCGGCGCGCTCGTCGCGGCGTCGGGGGCGCTCGTCGGGCGCCAGGCGCCGGTGGTGGCGTTGTCGTCGGTCGCGGCGGTGGCGCCGTCGGTCGCGGCCTCGTCTGAGTCGGAACCGCGGCTGAAGAAGCTCGAGACCGCCTGCGACACACCGGCACCGAACGCGGCGGCCTTCCTGGCGGGCACGCTGATCGCCGATTCGACGGCGCGTGTGGTGTGGTCGACCTTTTCAGTCGCGTCGACCACGCTCGTCATGACCACGCCGATCTTGTCGAGCTCGGTGTTGACGCCGTCCAGGGTCTCGGTGGCCTGCTTGAGCAGAGGCACGACCTCGGCGTCGACGTCGGTGAGCAGCTTCTCGGCCGAACCGAGCGTGCCGCCCAGTCGTATGAGGGCGTAGATGAGGCCGATGCCCACGACGACAAGGAAGAACGCCGCCGCGTAGCGCAGTGCCATGGAAGGCGTGCTTGCGGCCACGCTCAGCAGTGAGTCAGTCATCGACGTCGCCTCCATCGCCGCTCAGGTCCGGGCTCGGTTTGCGGGCAAACCCTATCACACCGCGCGAGGCTCATGTACGTCCGCGGCCGTCGAGGTGATGATGCCCCCGCCGACGACGACGTCATTCCTGTAGAAGACCGCCGACTGTCCCGGCGCGGGGCCGTCAAAGGGCGCGGCCAGCGAGACCACGGCCCGTTCCCCCGGCAGCAGCCGCAGCCCCGTGACCGCGATGGCGGCCGACTGGTAACGCAGCTGGACCTCGAGCTCGGCGCCGTCGCCCAGGCCGCGGTCGATGAGGCTGCGCAGGGCGACGGTCGTGGTCGCCAGCGCAGCCGCCGGACCCACGACCACGCGACGCGCCGCCGCGTCGATGGCCAGCACGTAAAGGGGCGTCGCGGCGCTCACGCCCAGGCCGCGGCGCTGACCCACGGTGAAGCGCCAGCAACCGCCGTGGCGGCCCAGCACGTTGCCGACGTCGTCGACGATCTCGCCGCCCGCGCCCCGGGCGCCGTGGGCCGCCCGGAACTCGCGGTGGTCGCCGGGCGCAAAACAGACTTCCTGGCTGTCGGGTTCGTCGGCCGGAGGCAGGCCGGCACGCCGGGCGCGCTCGCGCACGAGCGGCTTGGTGAGCTCGCCGAGCGGCAGTATCAGGCGCTCGAGTGTCGCGGGCGGCACCCGCCACAGCATGTAGGACTGGTCCTTCAAGCGGTCGACGCCGCGTGCCACGCGGGCGCCGTCGGCGGCGCGCACGATGCGTGCGTAGTGGCCGGTGGCGATCCAGGCTGCCCCAAAGTGGTCGGCCAGCGCCAGCAGCCGCTCGAAGCGGCCCGGGTTGCACTCGATGCAGGGGTTGGGCGTCTCGCCGGCCAGGTAGCCGTCGACGAACGGCGCGACGACATGCGCCGCAAAGCGCGGCTCGTCGTTCACGCAATAGTGCGGCGCCCCGATGGTGTGCGCGCTGTCGCGCGCCCGCGCCACCGCCGGCGCGGAGCAGCAGCTCCGCTCGTCGTCGCCCGGCCAAAGCTTCACGGTGGCGGCGCGCACGTCGTAGCCAGCCTCGCGCAGGGCGAGGGCGGCCACGGCGCTGTCGACGCCGCCGCTCAGGCCTACGACGACGCTTTTTTTCCGAGCACCTTCGCGACGTCGCCGCTGCGACCGGCCTTGGTGAGATAGTCCTCGATGGCCAGATGCAGCGCGTCGGCGGCGAGGTTCGAACAGTGCATCTTCTGGGCCGGCAGCCCGCCGAGCGCCTCGGCGACGGCCCTGTTGGAGATCTCGGCGGCTTCGTCGAGCGTCTTGCCCATGACCATCTCGGTCACCATGCTCGAGGTCGCTACCGCCGCCCCGCAGCCGAACGTCTTGAACTTCACGTCGGTGATGCGGTCGTCGTCGACTTTGATCGTCATGCGCATGACGTCGCCGCAGACCGGGTTGCCGATCTGGCCGGCGCCGTCGGGGTCCTCGACCTCACCTACGTTACGGGGGTTCGAGAAGTGATCCATCACGAGATCGGTGTACATGCGCTTACCTCTTCACGTAGAGCGGACTCATCTCGCGCAGCCGCGCGACGATGGGCGGGAAGACTTCGAGGAAGTAGTCGGCTTCATCCTGGGTGTTCTCGCGGCCGAGCGTCAGGCGGACGCTGCCGTGGGCCTCTTCGGCACGGTAGCCCATGCCGAGGATCACGTGCGACGGCTCGAGCGAGCCCGACGCGCAGGCCGAGCCGCTGGAGACGGCGATGCCCTTGCCGTCCAGCTGCAGGACCATGGACTCGCCCTCGATGTAAGCCACCGAGACGCAGACGTTGCCCGGCAGCCGCTCGGTCGGGTGGCCGAGGGCGATGGTGTCGTCGATAGCCGCGATCAGGCCGGCCGTCAGCCGGTCGCGCAGCGCCACGAGGCGCGGTCCTTCAGTGGGCAGGTCGGCGACGGCGATGCTGAGCGCCGCGCCCAGGCCGACGATGCCGGGTACGTTCTCGGTGCCGGAGCGCAGCCGGCGCTCGTGGCCGCCGCCGTGCAGGATGGGCCCTACCCTGGTGCCACGCTTGATGAAGAGCGCCCCGATGCCCTTGGGTCCGTAGAGCTTGTGGCCCGACAGCGAGAGCAGATCGACGCCCAGCTCGGCGACGTCGATGGGCATGGCGCCGACCGCCTGGACGGCGTCGGTGTGGAACGCCGCGCCGTGCGCGTGAGCGATGCGGGCGAGCTCCTTGATGGGCTGTACCGTACCGACCACGTTGTTGGCGAACATCACCGAGGCCAAGCGGGTGTCAGGGCGAAACGCGGCCTCGTAGGCGTCGAGGTCGACGACCCCGTCGTGGTCGACGCTCGCGAAGCTCGCCTCCCAGCCCTGGCGCATGAGAAAGCGGGCCGTCTCCATGACGGCCGGGTGCTCGATGGCGCTCACGATCAGGTGCCCGGGCTCAAAGCGCTGCAGATACCCGCTGAGGGCGAGGTTGTCGGCCTCGGTGCCGCCGCTCGTGAAGACGATCTCCTTGTCGGCCGCGCCGAGGGCCGCGGCGACCTGCGCGCGCCCCTTGTCGACGGCCTCGCGGCCCTCGCGGCCCAGCCGGTGGATCTCGGATGGATTCCCGTAGCGCTCGACGAAGTAGGGCTCCATCTCAGCGAAGACGCGCGGGTCGACGGCCGTCGTCGCCGCGTGGTCGAAATAGATGGTCTTCATGTTGTGATCGCCTCCACGGAGAGTTCATCGAGACTGATATCGCCCAGGGCCCTGCTGATCGCGTCGTCGAGCCGGCGCCAGACGCCTTGTGAAGCACAACTGCCCGCTCGCGCACAGCCGCCTTCGTCGGGCAGGCAGCCGACGAGCGAAAGCGGACCTTCGATGGCGGTCACGATGTCGGCGACCGAGATGGCGGCGGCGGCGCGCGACAGGCGGTAGCCGCCGCTCGCGCCCCTGGTGCTGGACACGAGCCCGCCGTCGCGCAGACGAGCGAGGATACGTTCGAGAAACGCGGTGGGCATGTCTTCGCGATGTGCGATCTCGGTGATGGGCACCGGGTCGTCGCTCTGGGCCCGCGCAAGGTAGATCATGGCCCGCAGGCCGTACTCGCAGCGAGACGAGATGCGCACGCCGTGCCCTCCGTAACGTCCGTGGAAGAAATACCAACAGGAAAGGTCGGGATTATCGTACCACGCAGGCGCCGCCGGTCAAACAGGGCGAAGGGCCCCGGTCGGGGTCGGGGGCCGGACGCGACGACGCCGCCCCTTGCGGGGCGGCGTCGGGATGCTCGCGGGGATGTGGGAGGGCTTTTAGTCGCCGAGGGCGTTGGCGACGACCTGCGACATGACCTTCTCGCTGACCCAGCCGGTGTACTCCTGATAGACCTTGCCGTCGGGTGAGATGACGGCGAGGGCCGGCGGCTGCGTGATCTTGAGCTGAGCGAGGATGTCGCCGAGCTCGGACGCATGTGCCGCCTCAAAGGAGAAGAACGAGCCCTGCGCAGCGTACTTGGCCTTGATCGTGTTGAAGTAGCTCAGCATCTGCTGGTCTTCGGTGACCCCGGCGCAGTACACGAGGAGGATGACGCCGCGCTTCTCGGCAAGCGGGTTCTTGATGAAGGCGGGCACGTTCTGGGACGATGTGTCGACCGAGAGCGCCGGGTAGCCGGTGATGCCGTAGCTGCCGGCCGTGTTGTAGGTGCCGGTCACCGGTACGGCGGTCACGGTAGTCGGGGCGTTGGTCGCGAGGACGATGCCTCCGGTAACCACGACCATGATCGCTGCCCCCATCACGACGATCAGGGCCGCTTTGACGAAAAACGACCGGTACCAGGGCTTGCCGCTCATCTGCGCCTCCATGTAA
>Ga0302320_10016864_pt1 | contig 14873 bp, 12 predicted proteins | sample Bog_T0_3_FD_202130 | JGI IMG/M metagenome (GOLD analysis project Ga0302320, IMG submission 202130) | Peat permafrost microbial communities from Stordalen Mire near Abisko, Sweden - Bog_T0_3 | ecosystem: Environmental > Terrestrial > Soil > Wetlands > Peat | place: Sweden: Abisko, Stordalen Mire...
GGACTTCGCGAAAGCGGCCGCGGCGAAATAACAGGTGGGGAAGCGCGGGACAGGCGGGTTACCCTTCGGGTCCGCCTGTCCTGGCCTCACTCTTCGTCGGCTTCTACCGTGACCGGTTCCAGATCTTCAGCCTCGAAGATCTGCCGGCAATCCAGGCATTCCACATAATCGACACCATCGCGGCGGGCGATGATTGTTGTTTTCTTGTGATCACAGGCTGTAGCCATACGGAAAATTGGGATACGAATTATTCTAATGATCCGGCCAGCAGTGTCAAGGCCCTTTCGGGCTATTACCACCGAAGCATATAACCGAAATTATAATCCGGCGGCGGCGTTTTTCGCAGCGAAAAAACCGCTATTTCAAATTTTCGTTAAACCAGCCGATGCTCCGCTCAAGGATATCTTTCATGTGTTCGGGCTTCCGGACCGCGTGGCCCTCGCCTGGATAAATCACCAGCTCCGTCGAAACCCCGAGCGTCTTCAAGGCGTGCCAGAACTCATACGACTGCGGCGCGGGACACTCCGCGTCGCCATCGCCCACCAGAATCAGCGTCGGAGTCCGCACGTTCCCGATGTACGTAATCGGCGAGCTCCGCGCGTAAACGGCCGGGTCGTCGTAGACCGACGCGCCGAAGTAAGGAATCATCCACTGGTCGATCAGATTCTCACCGTAATAGCTTTGCCAGTCCGCGATCCCCGCGCCCGCCACGGCCGCCCGGAAACGATGGGTCTGAGTCACCGTCCACATCGTCATGTAGCCGCCATAGCTCCAGCCCGCGATGCCCACGCGATTCCCATCGATCGGCCGCGAAGCGACCGCCCAATCCACACCCGAAATCACGTCCTTCAGATCGCCGTAGCCGAAGTCCTTCACGTTGGCGTGCGCAAATGTTTCACCCGCGCCATAACTGCCTCGAGGATTGGGAAACAGCACGAAATATCCCTGGCTCGACATCACCGACATATCGAAATGCCCGACCGGCCACGCCTGCCTCTTCGCCGAAGCGGGACCTCCGTGCACTGACACGACCATCGGATACTTCCGACCCGGATCGTAATTCGCCGGATACAGAAGCCAGCCCTGAACCTGCTCGCCGTCGCTCTGCCAGTGAATGCTTTCGGGTTTGCCCCACAGCGGTTTGAGCGAATCGTTGGCATGGGTGCGCACCTTGTCGTCGCCGCGAGGTCCGGCCCACACTTCAGGCGCAAGCGTCCACGAGCTTCGAATCATCGAAGTCACCGAACCATCGCCCGATACCGCAATCCCGCCGATGCTTTCATCGCGCCGCCACAGCGTCTCGACGCCCAGCCCCATGGGATTCAGAAGGTCCAGCCCGGTTGCGCCGTCGACCGTCTCTGTGAAGATAATCCGCCCCGAGGGCAGCCACTGCAGCCAGCTGGGCGAACCGTGCCGCTTCGGGGTAAGGTCGGTGGCCGCGCCTCCTTCCGACGGCACGGAATAAATGTCGCCGCCCGTTACGCCCTCGTCGCTCATGATGCCGCCGATGTAAGCGATCTGCTTCCCATCGGGCGACCATCGCGGATTCGCAATCTGCGCCTCTGGCTTGTGGACCGGCGACACCTGGCCCGTTGAAACCGCCAGCGTGAACAACTGTGCAACCCACCAGTTGTTATCGCCGTTGCCTTTCGACGCCGTATACGCGATACGCTCGCTGTCGGGAGCCCAGTCGTATTCGTACACGTAAGTGTCTTCGGGCGTGATCGGTTTCGCCGCGCCCGAATGCGGGTCGATCAGCGTCAGCCGCTGCTCGAAAATATGCTGCTCCACCACCCCCGTGTCGCGCGTCGCAGGCTCCAGCGGACCCGCCTTGCGCGGCGCGTTTTCAGTAAACAGCAGCGCAATCTTCTTCCCGTCGGGCGACCAGCGAGGCGCTGCCAGATAACCGGTCAGGTTCGTCAGCTTATGCGGCCCGCCGCCGCCGAGCGCCTGCGTGAAAAGCTCCGTCTGTTCCTTGCGCGCACCATCGGAAAGGTATGCGATCTCTTTGCTGTCCGGCGAGAATGCGATATCGCTGCCCCGTCCCAGCCTGCGCGCGGCAGCGCCCGGCTTCGAAAGATCGAGCAACCAGACTTCGGAGTCCGGCACGCCGACTGCCCATGCCAGCCAGCGGCCGTCGGGCGAAACCGCCGTTTCGCGATACTGAGCCGTTGCCGACATCGTGGCGAGCAACTGCGAGATGGTCTGCGCCGGCAGCGACGCCGCCAGCAGGAAGGTCAGCAGCAGCTTCACTTCGGACTGCCCCAGTGCAGATTCGCGAACGCGATGTATTGATCCCAGTCGAATTCCGTCACGTCGGGTTTGCCTGTTCGGATATGATAGCCCACGTCGTGCATGATGGGCTCGTTCGCAGACGGCATGCGTTCGGTGCCCAGGCCTTTCTTCCCGAACAGCGCATACACGCGCCCCACGCTCGCCGCGCTGAGGAATTCCCCGGCCGGATCCGAGTTAAGATCGCCCTCTGCGCTGGCCACGTAGAGGGGCCGCGGCGCGATCAGCGCCAGCAGATCGTTCCCGTCCACCGGCAGATTCTCGGGGTGCCCGGTGTACTGTTTGTAATTTGCGCAGAACCAGTTTGGGAAAGAGTTGTTCAGATGGTCGATGGTCTCGCCCTGCCTGCGCTTCAGCGGCGATGCGCCGCCTTTGCCCGATTCGTTCGAAATCACCAGCGCGAATCGCCGATCCTGCGCGGCGGCCCACAGTGCCGCTTTACCCAGACGCGAATGGCCGATCAGCGCGATCCGGTCGGGATCGACACGCGGGTCGGTGAGCAGATAGTCGACCGCCCGGCTCAACCCCCAGGCCCAAGCCCCCAACGCGCTCCACTTTTCGCCCTCCGAAAACAGCGGCCGCACCCCGAACGGCTCGCCCTCGCTGAAGTCCGGTTCGATATCGCCGTAATAAGCCGTAGCCAGCCCGTACCCCGCTGCAATCAGTTTCGCCACCTGCCAGTTGGCCGCGTTGGCGCCCCGCGTGTTGTCATCGGGAGGCAGCCTGAGAGTCTTTCCCGAACCCACCGGATCCTTTACCCATACATCGCTCGTCAGAATACCGGGGTCTTTATCGACCGACTGGTTGCCGTTAAAATTCAGCCCCAGAAACAGCGGGCTCTTCGCCTTGCCGGCCGGCAGGTAGAGCAGCAGGTGCATTTGCGGCCCATCGATCCGCTGCGAAAAGAAGATGGTGATCTGCTTCCGGATCGCCTTGCCGCCGAGCGCCTTGTTATCGGTTACGGCTGGGCCGTTGTGGACCGGGAGCCTGTCCGCGGGAGTCTTGCCGTAAACCTGGTCCTCGAACATCGCAATCAGGTCGGGCCGCCGCTGCTCCGTCCACATCCGCGTATCGCGCACCGGCTCCCCGTTCCGCATGGTCAGGGGATCTAAAAGCGTCTGGGCCGCCAGGGTGCCGGCAAACAACCCAATTGTTAAATTCCGGACCATCTTTGTCATGGTAGTCCGAACGGAGTTATCCTCAAATCGGGGTACTTTAATTATGCGCAAATACGTTCTTATCATTTTGTTCCTCACCTTCGGCGCACTGTGCTTCGCGGCGCAACGCGGCGGCGGGGGCGGTGGCGCTCACTTCTCGGGCGGCGGCGGACGTGTCGCGGTCGGCGGCGGGGGCGGATTCCGCGGCGGTGGTTATGTCGGCGGTTATCGCGGCGGCGGCTACTACGGAGGTTACGGTTATCGCGGCGGTTACGGCTACTACGGCGGCTTTGGACTCGGCTTCGGTTACGCCGGCTGGGGCTATCCTTACTATGGCTACAGCGGCTACGGTTACGATCCCTACTATTGGTCTCCGTATCCGTACTACGGACCGGCAGTGCGATACGCCGCGCCCGCTCCTTATTACGCCGCGCCCTATGCTCCCGCGATAGGCGTTGTCATCGGCGCCGGCCGGTTCGTCGGCGACGGCCGCTGGCATCGTTTCGGCAGATAGTAGAATCAGCTCGGGACCGTCCGTCCAGGGCGATCCCGCTGTTATACTTCGTGCGATGATTCTGCGAACCGTAGCACGGCCTTGTTCTGAAACTGCAGTTCGGAGGAAGAACGCCGGTTGAAGTTAACAGGGTGAGCTATGCCGCGCCGCCCGCCTCGGTTTTCATACCGCCTTCCAACTGTAAGTTCGGCCCCGCCTCCGCCTGGCACCGCCTCTCTCACCCGACTTCGCGAAGGCCTCCCTCGGTCCGGGTTCGGAAAAGTCGTGCGCCGTGCTCTTGTGCGTGGTTAGGTTAGGGTCCATGGAACCTATTACCAGCGGCTTCCAGGTGGCTGTCGATCCCGCTTACGACATCGATCGCCCGCCTCACTACACCATCGGCGTGAGCACCCAGGCTCATTCCTCTTTCTCTGGCGGCGGGCTTCGCGACCTGACTTCTCAACTGCGCAACGGAGTGCTGCGGCTCGACAACGTCGGCAAAACCTTCGATATCGAATTCGCTCTCGCCAACGGCAGTTCGGCTTCAGCCGTCATTTACCGTCAGTGCTTCGCGCCCGAAACCGTGCGTCTGCTCGTGCTGAAGAACGCGCAGAAAACCGCCGACGGCGCCGACTGGCTGTGGGTGAAATCCGGCAAGTACGCGACTGTTCAGTAGCCTCTACCTGAGCTGATCCCCGCGTCCCTGGGTAAGCCACTGCGAAGGCTCGCCCGCGGGCTTTCGTGTTTCACCCTGCCCGCGCAATCCTGCCAGAATTGCCTGCGCGGCCAGGGGAGCCAGTTCCTGCGGCGCCTCTGCCGTAACAGGCCCCTCGCGCAATAGACGATCCAGATAACCCGTGTCGAGATCTCCCGCGCGAAACCTCTTGTCATTCAGAATCGCCCGAAATAACGGCAGATTCGACTCAATCCCACCGATGTGATACTCGCCCAATGCCCGCAGCATCCGCTCAACAGCATGCTCGCGCGTGTCGTGCCAGACGATCAGTTTCGCCAGCATCGGGTCGTATTCGAGCGGCACGGTCCACCCTTCATAAACCCCCGAATCCAGACGCACACCAGGGCCTGAGGGCTCCGTCAGTCGCTCGATCTTCCCGGGCGAAGGGAAGAAGTTGTTCGCGGGATCCTCGGCATAAATGCGGCACTCAATCGCCGCTCCCCGCAACTGCACATCGTCCTGCGCGAACGGCAACCGAGCACCCGCCGCGATCTCCACCTGCAGCCGCACCAGATCGAGTCCGGTCACCAGTTCCGTTACCGGATGCTCCACCTGCAGCCGCGTATTCATTTCGAGGAAATAGAAATTCCCCGCATTATCGGCCAGAAACTCGACCGTGCCCGCATTGAAATAACCCGCGGCGCGCGCGGCTTTGATGGCCGCTTCGCCCATGCGCTCCCGCAGGCCCGGAATCCGCGCCATCAAAGGCGAAGGCGATTCCTCAATCACTTTCTGATGCCGCCGCTGCACCGAGCATTCGCGCTCACCCAGATGGACCATGTTCCCGTGACGGTCGCCCAAAATCTGAATCTCGATATGCCGCGCATTCTCGATGAGCTTCTCGCTGTAAACGCGCCCGTCGCCGAACGCCCGCAGCGCCTCGCTCGACGCAGCCTCGTATGCGGCCGCCAGATCCTCCTCGCGATCGACGCGCCGCATACCTTTGCCGCCGCCCCCCGCAACTGCCTTGAGCATCACGGGAAACCCGCCAACCTCGGCTCCTGGCACAATCGGCGCGCCGCCTTCTTTGGCCACCCGCCGCGCTTCCGTCTTCGACCCCATCAGTTCAATCGACTTCGCCGCCGGACCGATGAACGCGAACCCAGCGTTTTCGCAAGCCTGTGCGAATCGCGCATTCTCGCTGAGAAAACCATAACCGGGATGAATCGCATCCGCCCCATGGCGCCGCGCGGCGTTCAGGATCTGCTCGAAATTCAGATAGCTTTCCGCAGACGCCGCGGGACCCACGTGCGCCGCCTCATCCGCTCGCCGGACGTGCAGCGCGCCCCGGTCCACGTCGGAATATATGGCCACCGACCGAATCCCCATTTCCCGCAGCGTGCGGGCGATGCGGACGGCGATCTCACTGCGATTGGCGATCAGAATTTTCCTGAACAAACAGGTTCATTGTAGATTGTTCGCGCTACAATTCCGACGTGACCTCGCGCTGTCTGTTACTGTTTGTCCTTTGTTCCGCGCTGCACGCCGCTGAAGAATACAGCTACTGGGTGGAACCCTGCACACAGGAAAAGGCCCAGGCCACTTCCTGTGCACCCGGCGACGAAGAACTGGGAGCCTGGGCCTTCGAAGCATTGCAGCGCGAATCGAACGGAGCGCTGATCTTTAAGAAAAGCCCCACCGAAGCCCACGCCCGCATCCGCCTCCGCTGGGCCGGCGGAGCCACGAATCTCTATGGGGAAACCCAGGCGGTGATGGTAGACGGCAAACGCGGCGCCATCATTTACGTACTGCCCGACACGCCCGTAACGGGCGGCGATCGCCTTCTCCGCGACGCCATCGTCTACCTGACCTGTGTGCATGAAAGCGGCCACGCCCTCGGGTTGCCGCACACCGCCGAGTTCGCCGACATCATGTACAGTTTCAGCTACGGTGGCGACATTGTCGAATATTTCCAGCGCTACCGCCGCCTGCTGAAGACCCGAGGCGACATCCCCGCCCACTCGGGCATCTCAGACGCCGACCGCAAAGCCCTCAGAGCCCGCTGAATTAAAGCAAGCGGGGCGCGACGCGGCTCTTCTTTTCGAGGCGTTGCTGCCGGTTGGCGAGAGCTTCGGAATCTTCCGTGCGGCGGGCGGCTCGGACGCATTCAAGCGCCATCGTAAAATTGCGCTCGCGATGCTCGTAGTGTTTGGCGAGTTCTTCGTAGGCCTTCGCGCGAAACGGATTGGGCGAGAGCGTGAGGTCCGTGAAAGTCGCCAGCGCGGCGTGCTCCAGGCCGAGCTTTTTTTCCATCGAACCGGCTTCGAACAATGTGCGAAAAAGGTGCTGATCCGGCAGGCCAAGATCAACGGCGCGGCGCATCATGCGGAGGGCTTCTTCAAGCCGGTCTGAGACGCGGAGCCAGCGCGCAAGGCCGATCAGATCCATGCCGTGGCGGGCGCGGAGGTTTTCGGGATCGCGGAACGCTTCGGGAATCACGCCGGTGAGGCAGGCGAGGGAAACGATGTCGAGCACGTTGTGGTGGAAGACCGGTGCGAGGCGGTACGCGCGGCGGGAGCGCAGGTATTCGAAGTAGAGATACGGAATCATCTCGCCGGGGACATCGCCCTGGCGCTCGATGCCGAGGATCTGATTTTCCAGATTCACCAGGCGGCAGTTATCGAGCCGCAGCTTGAAGAGGCGGCGCGCGCCGTAAAGCAGGTCGAGATGCTCCATGCGCGCGAACGGCGTGCGGGCCCGGTTCATGGTGAAACGGGTTTCGAGCAGTGGCTGGTCGTAACTGCGGCCGTTATAGGTGATGAGCACGCTGAAGCGAGCGAGAATCTCGTTGAGGGCGTGGAGCGCGGAGGCTTCCTCGTCGTAATCGCGCATGAAGAACTGACGGACGCGGAAGCCTTCGGGGGCGATCCAGCCGACGCCGATGAGGAAGGCGTAAGTGCCCGAGCCTCCGGCAAGACCTGTGGTCTCGGTATCGAGGAATGCCCATTGCGTGGGGTGCGATTGCTTTATGGCTCCGTCAGACAGGGCGGCAAGCAAATCTTCGGGGAGATCGTGAAGGTCTGAGATTTCGTAGCTGCCATGGCGCTGGTGAGCGGCGTAGAGCTTTTCGGTTTCGAAGTGTTTGCCGGCGGGAGTTTCCACCACCTGGCCCGAGAGGAGATCTTCGATGAAGCCGGCCTGAGGGCTCTCGGGATCGGGGATCAGGCGGCGCGCGGGAGCAACGCCACTGGTGCGACGAAGCTGCTCGAGTTGTTCCAGGATGTCCAGTATGTGTTCGCTTTTCGTTCGCCCGTGCTTTGTCCAATATACTAAGAACTCTGCGCCGAAATCTTTTTTTCCTCGGACTCTTTGCTTTCCTGCTTGCGGCGCACCTGCGTCACGCCGGCGTTTTATGGGCGGAAGAGGACCTGCCGCTGGCGGTGGCGCTGCAGATGAAGCACGGCGCGACCATCTATCGCGATGTCTGGTTCGATAAGCCTCCGCTCGTTCCGTCCATTTATTTGATGTGGGGCGTGGCGACTGGGCCGCTGCTGCGCGTAGGGGGCGCTGTCTATACATTGATTGCGTGCCTGCTGGCTTATGGCATTGCGGCAACGTTGTGGACGTGTCGCGAAGGCTATGTGGCGGCCGGGCTGATGGGGTTTTTCCTGACCTTTGACACGCATTCGGCGGTGCTGCCCCTGGCGGCGGATTTGTTGCTGCTGGTTCCGCATCTGGCGGCGATCCTGTTCGCCGTGCGCAGGCAGGCGTTCGCGAGCGGAGTGGCCGCGGGGATTGGCTTCCTCTTCAATACCAAAGCAGTTCTTGTACTGGCAGCCTGCGCGGTGTTTACAGGTTGGCCCGGTTTGCCTGCGATGGCATTAGGTTTTATCGCGCCGAACGCGATCGCGCTCGGATGGCTCTATGGGACCGGGGCGCTGCCTGCGTATTTCGATCAGGTGTGGCGATGGCCGGCCCGTTATGCGGGAAGCCCCGTTGTTGCCGATCCCGTTTGGAATGGCGTGTTGCGGACGGGCAACTGGCTCGGGTTTCACGCGGCAGTGGCGATCGGCGCGGCGGTCTGGTGGTGGCGCGAACGGCAGTGGAGATTTATCGTTTGGGCCGCGCTTTGTTATGCGGGCGTGGTGCTGGGGTGGCGATTCTTCCCGCGATATTTTTTCCTGCTGCTGCCTGCCCTGATAATCCCGGCAGCGGCGGTCTGGAGCAGGCGCTCGCGTTGGACCCTGCTGGCCGCGCTCTTGCTGGCGGTCCCCCTGGTGCGCTTCGCTCCCCGCTATGTCTCGCTGTCGAACTGGAGCGATCTTGCATTAGACGAAGACAGCCGGTCGGTTGCGCAGATGGTGCGCGCGTCATCGAGCGCCGGATCGACGCTTTATGTGTGGGGGTATCGGCCGGAAATATTCGTCTACACCGGGCTGAAGCCTGCGACGAAGTATCTGGAATGCCAGGCGCTGACGGGGGTGCCTGCAGATCGGCATCTGGCGCAATCGAGCGTGGTGCTGACGGGGGGTACGCATGAGGCTCGCGAAGAACTGGTGCGGGCAAAGCCGGATATCCTGGTCGATGGTTTGAGCCTGTATAATCCCGCATTGGCGATGAGCGGATATCCTGAACTTCGGCCCTGGCTTGAGGGGTATCGCGAGATTGGACGCACAAAGGGTTCGATCGTTTACAAGAGCAAGTGAAATGTTCTCTCTGTTGACACAGGCGTGGCGGTCCTGGAAGAGCGCAAAGGCCGTGGCGCTTCTGGCCATCGCGGCGCTTGCGGTAGGCATCGGATCGACCACAGCGATCTATACCGTGGTGCATGCGGTGCTGCTGCGTCCGTTGCCGTTTGCGCACGGCGAGCGCTATGTCAACATCTTCGGCGCGCGCAAGGGTGAAGAAGGCTTTATGGGGAATTCCTGGCTCAACCTGCTGGAGTATCAGCGCCGCACCAGTTCGTTCGATGCCTTCGGGATCTATCAGCCGCGTGAATTCAATCTGACCGCGCCCGGAGCTCCGCGGCATCTGACCGCGGTTGAGGTGACGCCGTCGCTGCTGGCCGGGCTCGGCGTGCGTCCGTTGGCGGGGCAATGGTTCAGCGACGAACCGAGGCGCGCCGTCATTTCGGAAGGTTTGTGGCAAAGCCTGGGAGGAGATCGATCGATTATCGGCAAAACGCTCACTCTCGACGGCGAGCCCTATACGGTTACCGGAGTGGCGCCGGGGTGGTTTCGTTTTCCTGTTTCGGGGACCTTCGGCCAGGAGATTCGCGCCGACGTTTGGGTGCCGCTGAATCCGCAGGGCAGCGACCGCGAGCGTTCGGTGTACAGCTACTTTTGCACGGCCCGCATGAAGCCCGGGGTGACGCTGGCGCAGGCCGATGCGGATGTGAAGCGGGTAGCCGCCCAGATCGCCGCGGAGTTCATGCACGATCCTGGGTTTACGGGGTTTGCGATCGATCTGCTGACCAGCGTGGTGAAGGAGATTCGGCCCACGCTGCTGCTGTTATTCGGAGCGGCCGCGGCGCTGCTGATCATTACGTGCGCGAACGTGGCAGGGCTGCTGCTGGCGCGTTCGGTGGCGCGGGCGCGCGAAACGGCCGTCCGGGTGGCATTAGGCGCCACGCGACGGCAACTGGCCCTGCAGTACTTCGCCGAAGGTCTGCTGATCGCTTTGGCGGGTGCGGCGCTGGGTGTTGTCGTGAGCGGTACTCTGGTGCGATTTGTCCTTTCGATCGCGGCCAACTGGATTCCGCGCGCCGACGAGATTGGAACCAGCGGCGCGGGTTTATTATTTACCTGCGCTGTGGCAATGGGATCCTGCCTGCTGTTCAGCATGGCGCCGATGTGGCAGGCATCCCGAACGCAACCCAACGAAACTCTCAGCGACGGGGCCCGGTCTTCGGCAAACGCGCGCAGCCGAGGTTTATCGCGGGCGCTGGTGATTGCCGAGATTGCTCTCTCGTTCACACTGCTTACGGTCGGCGCGGTACTGATGAGCGGCCTGGCAGGCCTGATGGGAAGTTCGACCGGCTTCGAAGCCGACCAACTGGTGACGTTCGGCGCCAACATCAGCATGACGGACTACCCGAAGGCGCCGATGCGCGATGCCTTCGAGAAGAGGCTGGCGAGCGCGATCGGCGCGATCCCCGGCGTGCGGGCGGCGGCGTACGTGAATCATCTGCCGCTTGATGGCTGCTGCTACAGCACCTCGCTGACGCCGCGGGGCCGCGCTCTGAATCCCGTCACCGACTCGGTTGCCATCATGGTCGCGAGCGGGAATTACCTGGAGACGATGAGGATTCCGCTGGTGAGCGGCCGCTTCGTGAGGGAGACCGATAACGAGGGGAGCGTGGGGGGCGTGGCGATCAATCAGGCGGCCGCCCGCGCGCTGTGGCCCGGGGTGAATCCGGTGGGACGGGACGCGGCGCTTTCGACAGCCAATCCGGTGCGGATTGTCGGTGTAGTGCGCGACGTAAAAAACAAGGCGCTCGATTCGCCGGCCATCCCCGAGGTCTACCTGAACTCTTCAGCCGGGCCGATGAATCCGGTTTATTTTCTGGTGCGGTCGAGGTTGACGACGGCCGCGCTGGTTCCGTCGATACAGCGGGCGGTGGCCGGCGTGGACCGGACTCAGTCGATTTACGACGTGCGCACGATGCAGACGATCATCCTCGACTCGATCGGCAGCGAGCGCCTGCGGTCTTATCTGATTGCGTTTTTCGCGGCGGCGGCGTTGCTGATGGCGATGCTGGGCGTATACGGCGTGGTGTCGTACTCGGTTCGGAATCGGACGGTCGAGATCGGCACGCGAATGGCGCTGGGCGCGGTGCGAAGCGATGTGCTTAGGCTGGTGATCGGCGATGGACTGCGGATGGCGGGATGGGGGATTCTGGCGGGCGGGCTGGCGGTGACCGGCGCGGTTCTGCTGCTGAAGTCCGCGGTGTTTGGGATTACGATCGACGATCCCAGGCCGTTTCTCTTTGCCACGGCGGCGGTTGCGGGATTCGCGGCGCTGGCCTGTTTGTTCCCTGCATGGCGGGCGATGCTGCTCACCCCGATGGTGGCGATCCGGGATAACGCGGGATCGCTTTGGGAAAGTCTGAGCTTGCCGCGCAGGTCTGAGCCGCAGCGCGAGGGGCCGGCGGAGAGTCTGCTGCTGGCGGAGTTCGTGGAAGCAAGCCGTGAGGCTGAGTCGTTTCGTGATGCGATTGTGAAATCGCAGGGTATGGTGCGAGAGGCGATGAATGCGGCGTGGGCTGCGGTGCTGGAGAAAGATGCCGCGGGCGGATTTCGCGACGGCGAGGTTTTCGTGCCTGGCCAGGGTTTGCTCGCCGGGAGGCTGCGGCGGTATCCATTTCCCCTGCCGCTGAGCGAGGGCGATTACGATGCGTGGGAGCGATGGTCGCAGGCGGAGGGTCTGGATCATTCGGCGGAGATCGCGGCGCTGCGGGTGCGCGGTGCGGCGCTGGCGGTGCCTTTGCTTGCGAAGAACGAACTGGCGGGGTTGTTGCTGCTGGGCGCGCCTGTCGAGCGAGAGGTTTACAGCCCGGGCGAGAAGAGTGTGCTGCGAAATTGCGCCGGGCAGTTCGCCCTGATGATCGAGAATGCGCGGCTCACGGAGCGGATTGTCGAACAGGAGAAACTGCGTCGTGACGTACAGTTGGCGACCGAAGTTCAGAAGCGCCTGTTCCCCGATAAGCCGCCGATAACCAGCGGGATTTCGCTGGCGGGAATGTCTTTGCCGGCGCGCGGGGTGGGCGGCGATTACTACGATTTCCTCGACCTGGGGGATCAGCGGGTGGGGATCGCGCTGGCCGATGTGGCGGGCAAGGGCGTGGCGGCGGCGCTGATTATGTCGGTGGTGCAGGCGTCGCTGAGGATCATCGCGGTGGAGGATATTACGCTCGCGGAAGTGGCGGCGAAGATGAACCGCTACCTGCATAAATCGACGCGGTCGAATGGGTATGCGACGTTCTTCTATGCGGTGATTGATGAGGAGCGGCGGCAACTGCGCTATGTGAATGCGGGGCATAATCCACCGTATTTACTGAGACATTCGGCGGCCGGCGAGGTGAGCGAGTTGCCGGCGGGCGGGACGGTGATCGGCTTATTTCCTTCGAGCGCGTATGAGGAATCGTCGATCGATCTGGCGCCCGGCGATGTATTGATCGCTTTCACGGACGGCGTGCCGGAGGCTCTGAATCCGGCCGATGAGGAGTTCGGTGAGGAGCGCGTTCGGGAAATGCTCGTGCGGTGGGCGGACTGCACCGCGGAGGACATGGCGGAGCGAATTGCGGGGGAATTGAAGGCGTGGATTGCGGGGGCGGATCAGTATGACGATCTGACTTTCATTCTGGTCAAGGTGGGCGGGTAGCGGCGGTTGGGCCCGCCGTAGTACCGGATCTCTTACTATCTTTCGGGAGGTTGACTATAGTTAACTAAAGTGCCGGAAACTTTCCGCCGATAGACATAAGGGATGAGACGCGTTTTCGCTTTGTTGATGCTAATGGGGGCATTAAACGCCCTGCCAGCTCAGAGCACCGGCCTCGTCATTCAGATTAACCCCGAAGCCCATCTGAATCCCTCGTCGATTCCGCTCACTTTCACGGTCACCAGCCCCGGAGAAGTTGTAGTGACGCAACCGGTTACTGTGACGGCCTGGGTTCGGGCCCTGCCTGGTCAGCAGATCCTGCTGACGGGACAGATCGAGAGCCTGACGGGGCCTGGAAGCCATTCTTCGACTTCCATCAGTTGGAGCGGGGCCATGGGGCGAGCCACTGGCGGCGCGGCGTCGGCAAGCTGCACGAGCGGAACGGTTTCGGGAAGTTCCCCGCAGCCTTTCATCAGCGGCTGGAACCTTTCGGGCATCGCCACCTGCCAGGTCTCATTCACGCTCCCCACTGACACCACATGGGCGCCCGGCACTTATACCGGCCAGGTCATGCTCAATCTGTTCGCCCAATAAACCTACTGTTACCCCGCTAACAAAAGACAGCGCGGTTATTCGCGGTTAGGTTTACCTTGTGTAGTGTTTCCGCCTACCTTTCCTGGGCTATATTCAAGGCAATTACAACAGCGTTGAGCCTTATGAATCGTTCTAAGACGGCAATCCTGGTTTTGCTGGCCTCACCTTTGGGTATCTATGGTGCGACGGCGACTCTGACGAATACCTTGAACGCCAATGTGGGTGCGCTGGGCGCGCTGGCGGCTCCGAGTACGGCTGCGCTGACGAATACCGGAACGATTTTCAACGCATACACGGGGATGGTGGCGCTGCAGTATCGGGCGCGTACGTCGGCGGCGGGCGGCGGCGCGCTAACCATGAAGGTAACGCAGGATTTTCAAACGGGAGGTCCGTCCGTTGCCGCGGGAGATCTCACATACCAGTGCGGCTCGGCAAGTCTGGGAACGGCCTGCGCAGCCACAACGGCCAGTACGTCAACGGCAACGCAAGTGGTCACGCTGCCCCTTCGGCGTTTTACCAGAAGCTCAGCATTAGCGGCAGTGGCACTGATCGCGGGTCAGGCCTATGCGTTCGGGCAATTTGCGGGAAACGGAACCACCACTCTCTCGGTAGCAGTGGCGGCGGAATCGGCCATCAGCATTACTTCGGCCACCACCAACCTGACAGAAGCCACGGGCTCGGGAATCTTCGGTGCGCGGTTTACGGGTACCACGAACTTCTCGTATAAGGTGCGCACCACCACGACGGGCGGCGGCGGTTCCATCACCGTTAAGATCACGGCCGACTTCGCGGCGGGCGGCCCTTCGGTGGCAACTCCCCCGACCGGCGATGCCATGACTTACAGTTGCACCGCGGCGGCGTCGGCGACTGCCTGCACGGGGCCGATTACGGCCAGCACGACCACCGCGACCACAGTAGCCACCTTCGCGACCAATGCGCACAGCACCGCGGGCACGGGAAGCTCCGACGCCGGCACGGTGATCTGGACGCTTCCCAACGACCCGGTGTATAAGACCGGCACTTACACGGCGACGGCCACTCTCACCATCAGCGCAACTTAGGAAGGGAGCGGCGGGAATGATCTCGGCATTGCTGCTCACAGGCATCCTGCTAGCGTCCGGAGCGCAACCGGCGGCGAAGGTTGCGCCCGCCGCTGTCAATCCGAAGCTGAGTTTGACCGCGATTACCAATGCTTCGATTACTCCCGCCTCGATCACCTTCTCCGCGACCGATCCGTCGAACGTGCCTGTGGTCGGAGGCTCGTCGGGCGCGGTGATTTCTT